>Ga0209255_1000358_pt1 | contig 10634 bp, 4 predicted proteins | sample WorMetvaBAHAMAS2_FD_187394 | JGI IMG/M metagenome (GOLD analysis project Ga0209255, IMG submission 187394) | Marine gutless worms symbiont microbial communities from Max Planck institute for Marine Microbiology, Germany - Olavius vacuus... | ecosystem: Host-associated > Annelida > Digestive...
CCCGGAAAATTTTTGAAAACTCAGATGCTAAATCCTGCATTCTGGTGACTACTATGCTTATTGTAGTGAAATTTCTTGCTTTTTGAAAACTAAGCTCCGGCCAAGACCAATACATTGTTGGTCCCCTCCAACCTAAACGTTGGGGACCAGTCTTCCCCGGTCCCTACTTTGTTGCGTCTATGGACATTAGCCGCGGCCGCAAACGCAGTTTGTCTGCAAATTAAACGAAAAATTAAAAAAAAGCAAATGTGGTTGTTTTTCTGTGTTACCGCTTATTAAATTCTGCTTGATTGCATGTATTTTTACACTTTATTTTTTACACTTTGAACACCCAAAACACGCCGCCAGTTACGATCTCGGATCTTTCCTTCGCTTCACCCATGTCGCTCAAGACTGCACTGCGAACTATCCTTCTTCATTCAATTCTGCTATCTGTTGCTCCAGGTAACTTTCTAGATTCATTTCCATTCCAATCTAAGATGTTGTTTAACCACGCTATTTTTGTAGTGATGTACGGGATATCCGTTTCCGGTTGTTCCGGATCCGATCAAATGTTGAACGGCACCGGATATTGCAGCCGGATATTTTACTGTCAGTATAACAGCATTGCAGGGTGAATGTCATAAAATCCGGTTACCTCTAAATCAGTTGTAAGCATTAACTGACGTTCAAACAAGCATAAACTATGCATTACAATGTGTAATATAATAATAATAATAATAATAATAATAATGATAATAATAATCTTTAATTGGTGAAGACAAGCCGCTCAACCTTACACACGATATTATACAACATAACAGTCTGCCACGCAGGGCAGCAATGACACGACACAGTCTGTCACGCAGGACAGCAACAACAACCAGGTTTAGCACAATGGGTATAGACTTCCAGAAACAGACGGCGTGAAGGTATTACCAACATCCGATCGGGTGGGCTTGCACCTCGCAAGCATTCACCAGATGGCGCCACCAGCACACATCCGATTAAACAGGCCTGCTACTCATTTATCGACCCCAGAAGGATGAAAGGCTGAGTTGGCTTAGTTGGCTAATCTGTAGCGGACGTTTTACCCACATAGCGGTCAGTGGTCACCCGTCGGCTGCAGGCCGAGCGCAGGACAGGGTCAGTTCCGCCAACTGTGCTACGCAACAGCAACACAAATCACACTACTGACATTAGCACAGTGCACATTATACGCAACTTCATGCAAATCATCAGCATGCTGAGCAATGGAGCAGCTAGAGTTCGACCGAATTTCGGTTTCAGTTTCGGCGCTGAATGTGGAAAATGAGCATAATTAAAAGTGCTTTAGGTAACACCAGCTGTCGTGTACTGATGAGTTTCTTTTCCGTAATGTACTGCTTTGGGTCCGGGTAGATCCACTTTCGGTTTTGTTTTCGGCCGAAAGTACCACCTTACTAACGGTAGACATTCGGCTTCGGCCGAAAGCCGTACGTCACTTTCGGTCCTACTTTCGGTTTCGGCCGAAATTGAAAGTTTTAGTTTCCGTCGACATCTAGGAGCAGCCATCGCACTATTCAGTTCCGGTTCCGGCCGGATACGCCAGCACATATTCGGCCACATCCAGTTCCGGCCGGATTACAAAAATGTGAATCCGGTACATCCATAATGTTTGCTATTTCTCTCTTCCCTGTTTTCGATGAAGTCTCTTGGCTTATATCTTCTTGCAAGCTGCTGCGCCTAATATCATCAACTTTCTGGTCTCCACGCTATATAGCGAACAATCTGTTGTGCCTTAATCGGATCATTTTAGTTCGAACGCTATCGCACATTTTAGCGAACATGAATTCGCGTTCACGTTCGCTATTTGCTATCGCCCGTCCGTCTGTCTGTCGTATGTCTGTCTGTGTTTGTGCACCCTACTCAAGCGATTGAAATTTTCGGTGATGTTTCTACGCCATTTGGTACCTTGGCCATATTATACATGCTGCAGCGCGGTTTGGCTGCGATAGCTGACCTACTTGTTTTATGTGGTCCTACTTTTTTCAACAGACTATGGCCTATCAGTGGGTGTCATCGTGATAATAAGAAAAGTAAGTAAGTAAAAAGTAAGTAAGAGTATTTTGTATGGCGCAAAAAATCGAACGTTACGATGCGCCGAAAATTGCGTCTGGCCAAAAAATTCTGTTTTATTACTGATTTCAGGATTAGGGGACGGGACTCCGAGAATAGGACAAATTACACAGAAGAAAGGAAATCCGCATTCCCCTAAAAGATTTAGAAACCGAACGTCACTGCAGATTGTCTACAGATTTTGTTTCAATATATTTTCGCCATCCACCATTCCTGTACTCATCCACTCCGTGGCTCAAAACTTACCTGTTCCACATATTCTCGCCGTCATACACTGTTGGTATCTCACCAGCCGGACTCACTTCACGGACTCACTGTTTTTTTTCAATTGTTTAAATTAAATTTTCAAATTTCATTGATTTAAATATTTGCGTATTTGCCATTATGATCATCATTATCATCGATCTGAAGTTTCTACAAAATGGCGAACATTTAGGGAGACATTTAAGACGTATTTGGCGGTGGTTTGAGTTTGAGCGCCATTTTATTGCTGCTTGTGCGCAGAAAAAAAGAATTTATTTTGTAACGAAATCCCCATTCATCTGTCGTTTTCCGATCCAAATTTACTATTTCCTGTGTCACCTTTAACACCACCTATTGTCGGGCCCGACACCGTGCTACTCATCGATTCTGTGCGTGTGTCACTGTAATAACAGCACTACATCAAAGGAACGGAATAATTCCCCAAACTTGTCGCGTAATGCTAGCGGTAGGTCTAGTACGGGCCACATTCGCCAGATGCCGCTTCGCTGTGTCTCATTAGTCGGGTATATCGGCGACGGACCGGTCTCAGCTGTCGGTCTGTCCGACTGTCTGTCTGTCTCTCTGTGCGGTAAGCCTTATTACAATCAGATCAATATCATTCTGTTCGCTCCGGACTTTTATTCAATCAGCTGATCGCATCGCCACAACTCTGACACGTCGGTAGGCCTAATCGAATGACCTAATCCCGAACAACAGGAACGTGGCCTGCCACGGGCTTAGGGCAGCTTATTAAGCTCTCTCGGAACAAAAACTTCGCACACAGACGTTACAGAATGCACCAGACTGAAATATTAACCGTTGACGAAGCGTCAACGTTAACAATGTTTTACATCTTTTAATCTAAAAAGGTTAACTTTATGTTAGACCTATCTCTTTAAAAATACGGGATTGTACACCATAAGTCTTGACCATGCAGTGCTGAGTAAAATACAGGTTAAAAGTATTTAAATGAAAATACAAAATACTTTTGAAAAATGTACTTGAGATACTACCTAAAATGCATTTTAGCAAAATGTATTTGAAATACAAAATACATAATACAGCACAGTATTCTGCATTTTCAATGCGGGCTTTACTCATTATAAAAATGCCCAAAATTTGAGCCCGTTCGCCCGAATTTTAAGACGTGAACGCCACAGACGTGAATTGCGAACTGACTCATTAGTTAGTTGCCTAATTTATGCATGGGCACTTCCGGCATACCATACAATGCGTAATTATTATTGTCGATCGTTTGAGTGCGTTCTTTTGTCGAACCACATTTATTTGACAACAATGTAGGCCTACTGTTCAACAATACCACTCCGATTCATCTGATCAATCTGCCCTTGAAATTAGGGTTAGGATTAGGGTTAGACTTAAAGTTGCACTATTTTAGCATTTTTCACGGAGAATAAAGAAAACGAGCACCTTATCTTTGTGAATTTCACGGAAGGTAACATCGTGCTAAAAGAATGTACCCATTCGATCAACAACAAAATGAAATTATATATTCTAGGAGTGCGTATGAATAAATTACTGGCAACCAGCTAATTACAGTATAGTGTGAATTAACGTGAAAGTTTGTGTTAATTTTGCATGTTTCGTCAGTGATTTCAGCTGATTATTTTTGCATCGAACAGTAAGAGTGATTCCCGCACACCTCTGCCTCAGTAATACAGCAGAAATTCTCTATAGCGGCAGAACGCAATGCTGTGTCTGCCGTATTGATGATTGGTCGGCGTCCGGCAGCTAATGAGCGCGTTGACAGCAACATTGATGGAAGATGCTCCAGGCAATAAGTGGCTGCTGCTGCTGCTGCTGCTGCTGCTGCTGCTGATGATGATGATGGTGATGATGACCACATGCATAATGTTAGAATGAACGCACCCAGAGGCATAAACAGCGGAGAATACGGCATTACATTTGACAGCGAGTGCGTTAAATCCGGTCTGCATTTTATTGTTTCTGTTCGTTGTAAACGCACGCACCCTATTGTTACTGCAAATGTTCGATCAATTCTGTCGTTCATCTCCTCCTCCTCCTCCTCCTCCTCCTCCTCTTCTCCCAGGCCTCATTTTCCTTCTTCTTTTTCCATTTTCCACCGAACTTTGTAGCTGCTTCTTCTGCGTGGAAATACGTCTGGTCGACTTGAAACTTTAACGAAAGGTACAGAATGGCTTCAATTCGGCTCCAGATATTTTGTACCCTAACCTTTACGTACTCAGGCGTTTCCTATTCTAGGCTTCTTTAATCCTGACCCTAACCCTGACCCTGACCCGAACCCTAAACCCTAAACCCTAACCTGACACTAACACCTAATCCTATCACTAACACAGACCCTAAAAAACTCTAACCCGAGATGCATAAGCCTGGGTACGAAACGCCAGGTTACGAAAAGGCTAGATAACGAAAGGTCTGGCACCATTCAATTCGCATTGCAACTTTTTTTTCTGAAATCTGACCTGCAGTCAAAAGTTATAGAGCCTGTCGAGATTCCATCCCGACACTCCCGTCTGTGAGTGACATCGAGCCGTCCCGCAGCAATCGCTTTGACGGCAGGTCCATCCATATCTCTCAGACATATGGGGTGACGCAAACACTGCAGCGAGGCTGACTGCAGTGAGACAGGCGATATGCTTTAGTTTGTACAAGCTCGGGGTTTTCTGTCTTTATTTGTTCCATAACAAACCATACAGCACAGCAAAGAGAAAAAAAACAGTGGAACAGGACGGACAAGGCCAACAGCTCTTACAGCCGCCCTAAGAAACGGAAAAATAAAAACGAAAGTAGTTACAACAAGTATACTAGCAAGTAAAACTGACAATTTACACTACAGATTTGCATGTATATACACAGTTCCATACAGGGCGAGGGCAGATACCAGGGCAGAGAAGGCGTACAGAGGCAAAGCCAGGGATTTTTGAGGGGATGGAAATAGTACGGGGAGGCTGCAATAGGCATAGTTCCTCCCAGTAGGGATCTGGGGGCAATGTTCAAGAATTTATCCTTGCATTGATGTGGTCAGTGTTTTGCAAGTGGAAGAGCACAACAATATGTCAAGAGTATTTTGATTTCGCTTTACCAAGTGTACAATGGGCCAAGCGCGTATCTAAATTTGAATCGAGTTCGAGTGTCTTGTGTCTGTGCTGTAATTGTATCGATTTGATTTGACTTGGATTGCTGTTGTCTGTCATCTTTGCTTGGTGAATAAAGATGCTAATTAATCAGTTGTTGACGTAAGCATCTGGGGTTGTCATGGCTAGGACAGAGGGACATCTGCCGCTCCCCAGCCCTCAGCTCCCTTTCTGCTAGATCCACAGTGGGTGATCTGTAGCCTACACTAAATAGTGCACGGTTGCTGATTTAATGCCGACTATGCTATTTCAGTCTTTACGTTAAGCTTTCACAACAGAAAAAAATAAGCCTAATTGCGCACGTACCAAGCTTCCGGGTGCAGTCATCAGAGGTCAACTGTCCCGTTGCTATTCGGCACGTGTCCGCCCCTCCCCCGCCGCGTGCGCTCTCCAAATTACGGTGGACATTACGCTGCTGCTCCTGGCCAAGAATGAAAGCGAAAACCCAAGCAGCTATGTAGAATTGGGTATTAAAAACCTAGGTTCTTTAGGTTTGTTTTTTTAAATCTGTAAAAAAACTTCCAAATTGTTATATACAATTTGTCTTTCAGTCTGATTCTGTTTGTATACCGATCAGAGTATATAGTTTGCGCCCGGCTATAAACGATGTGACTGGAAAAACGTCGCGTGTGATGTTGTGTACTTCTGGGTCCTGATTTTGTGTCCGGTCTACGGTAAAACCTAACGATGGTTAAAAACATAAAAAAACGTAAAAATCTAACACTCAGTAAAACGTTTTAAACCTATGATTTTTCCAGCCTTGAAACCAAGACAATCGAAGCATATTTGGCTTCGATAGATCACCGCAGACTGACATCTCTCAGCTTCAGAAATACCGACGACACGACACAACGATCGCTCGGCGCTACGATGTGTCCTGATGATGATGATGATGATGATGATGATGATTGTCAACTTGTATAGCGCATTACTCAGAGCGCCTCTACAGCGCTACGTGTCCCGGTGCATTGTGAAAAGGAATGTATTCAGTGCTGATCGAAAAGATCCGATACTGAGCGATGGATCACGGAGATGATCAGGCAGCAGGTTCCAGACCACAGGACCTGCCACGGAGAATGCTCGACGTCCGAACCTACTGCGACGATGGCGAGTGGCAGATCGGAGACGCTGACGACTGGCAATGTCTGATGTAGGAATGCAGCAGTCGATCAAGTACTGTGGCGCCCTGCCTTGTAAGCACCGGTGGACCATCACTCCCTATTTATACTGGACTCGTTGAGAGACGTCCAACTAGTATAGGTCCTATGCTTTAACTTAAGTCCAAATTCCACTAATTCGATTTGCTGCGCATTTGTTCCAAACTTGCTGTACAACAAGCTGTACGCAAATGCCAACAAGACACAACAAACCATAATAGGAGTTCGTAAGTGATGCGTTAAATGCAAAGATGGAGGGAGAAGGACACAATTGCAAATTAAGCGCTATTCAGATGGGACTCATATCCCACAAGGCCAATATTAACGTGAACTGTTATAGGCCTACTTTTATTTGCTCTTTTGCATGTTAATTGGCAGCAAATAAAATGATCCACGTATCGCATCAAGACCGGAAAATTTAGGCAAATGGCGAAATGCACACCGTATAGTTAGGCTATGTCCCATTAGTTAGTTTCCTAACTAATGCACTGCCCCTTCCGGCACACAGCCCTGCCACAGACAACAACTCCTTGATTGGCTGCACAAGCCACGATCTGACAGATGATTGGTCACTAGCCAGTACACATTTCGTTGACAGCCAGTACGCAATAAGCATTTCGGTGCTCGTTTGGGTGCGTTCTATTATTGAACCAGATGTTTTGAAAACAATGTACCGTTTGACAATACGACTCCGATTTATCTGATCAATCTGCTCTGGAAATTAGGGTTAGGAATTTAGGTTAGACTCAGAGTTGCACTATTTTTAGCATTTTTCACGGAGAATAAGGAAAGTGAGCACCTTACCTTCCGCGAATTTTACGGACCGTAACATCCTGATAACAGAAAGCAACCATATAATAAAAATTACATATTCTACGAGTGCCCGTACATAAATTAGGCAACTATAGCTAATTCGAAAAAAATTGACTCGATGGGACTGAACTCGAAACAGTTTGCCGCAGTGCAACATAACCATTACGAATGGAGATATTACGCGTTATACATGATTCCGTAACAATCCGACACAGCTAGCGGTGGCTCACCTCTGTTGAAATAATCGTTATGTTTAATAGGCCTGAATAACTCAGCCGTCATTGTTTTTTGCCTACTGTATGGGGCCTGATTTAAACAAAATCGTAGCAAAGAATGGCGAACTTTCCGATATTGCAAATGGAACCAGTGGGAAAGGATAGATCAAATGTCGCAATTGTATCACATGCGGAATATGAGAGTTATGAAACGGACGCAAATATTGCTGCAGCGTTTATTGCGTTATTTCAGAGTCATTACTCGTCTACTGTGATACATTGCTATTCCGTCAGCAGAGTGGTGTGATGGTGTCAGCATCAACTACAATACACCACAGAAACAGCCATCATTGTCGTCATCATCACAAGCGGGTGCATTGTGACAAAACGGAAGAAAGATCTGTCCAGATTTTTACACCATACCAAAGATCATTTAGCCTAGTTTTTTTGAGAAGAAGAATGGTTGGCATGAGAGTGCCAGAGTGTTTTAAGGGCGACAACGCAAGTCAATGGAAAATGGGAAATTCGACTCCCCCCGCTACCTCTCCCAAAACTCTTAACCGATTGTCACCAAAATTTGCGTGGATGATTATGTCCGGGACTTCTACCACTATGCAAAATTTCATCACGATATGATTACCCCTTTTGCCTTTTCGTCCCTCCCTTGTAGGGCATTCATTGGCCTAACTACCCGTGCGAAAATGATTGGTGGGGGCTGTCCCCTTAAACGTAAAGTTTGCATTATACCAGTATCACTACTTGGCGTATTCCAAGCAGTATTCCATTTGCTACGCTTGAGGTTTCAGCGGGAGACAGAGTCAGATGGAAAGAGGTATGCGAGGCTGGCCTCGACAACCTACTGCAGTCCATAGATCAAGCTGCAGCGGATCGTCGTGACCGTCGACACCAAAACCAACGTGCCAGTGCAACCTCAACTGTTCCCAAGTGCCAAGTATGTGGCCGTATCTGCAAATCAGACTTTGGACTTCGAAGCCATATGCGTGTTCACAACAGACCTTCCTGATTCTACGGTGCATCGTCGTCGTCGATATCGACGGACAACTACAAGCAAGCAAGCAAAACTTGGCGTAGCTGCCGTGCGTTCACGAATTGTGACGAATGGTCAATTTTCATCGCAATTATAACAATGAAATATCAGAATACTAACAATGTTCATTAACTGTACTAACTGATGCATCACATGATCGCGGATTATGATGGATAAATAATGGCATTGCACGATATGCATATTGACCACATGGCGTAAGCTAGCAGCGTAGTGGACGGCAGTGTTGCCATCGGACTTTTAAAAATCAGCCCAGATTTCTTAAGCAAAAAAACAAAAAACAGATAAAGAAACCAAGTTAAAACGTCCAAATACCTCCAAAGTTAACGCCTAAATGCTGCATATAATTTTGCATGAAGTACAAGCATAGTGACGTAAAACAGTGAAATGATCATTTGTCGACGTCGACGCTGCAGGATATAGCGATGCACGCTTTTCGCACATATATTTTTATCTATTTTCGCCCGTAGCGCCTCAGCCGTAACACCTAGCGAAAAAAGTTCAATTAACACTAATAGGAACATTAGGAAGTCCACTACACTACTTTCCAATGAGCCCAAGATGAACATCGTACGTTGTCCCTAGGACTCCCAAAGGGGGGCTCGAAAATGCAAAGTGTCCAAAATTCGAACAAGCTGCGATAACTCCGAAACGGTACGAGATAGGATGCCGGTTACTATTAATCACTAATAGGAAGTCGCATACCGCCTTTTAATTGATACCGACCTCGATGACCTTGAATGACCTTTAACGGCGTAATAGTTTTTATTTTGGGTTTTTTTTTCACCGAATTGGATTACTTTGAGCACCAATTACGTCACAGTGGTTGAAGGTAGACCTATGTCCGCAAAATATTGTCTCCCAGTTCCAGTCTTCGACTTTTGGCCATAACTAACCCACCCTGTCGCGCGATCTCTGCGATAGCTGAGCTATTTGTTAACGTTTTGTTAAGTAAGTATGTAAGTAAGTAAGTAAGTGTTTTTCTACGGCGTTGCATATCAGAAGTCACAGAGCGCCGTGTTCATGCTTCCCGAAAAAGGTGTCCCTTCATCTGTCGTCTGAACAGTTCCGTAGGTGACTGTCTGGATTGCGCAGCTTGACCTCTTGTCAGAAGTCACAGAGCGGTCCAGCTGTGCAATCCAGACATCACCTACGGACTGTTCAGACGACAGCTGAAGGGACATCTTTTTCCGGAAGCATGAACACGGCGCTCTGTAACTTCTGACATGTGACGCCTTAGTGGCTGCTGAAGTTCTTGTTATTCTGTTTTGAACGTTTTTATATGGCGATGTCGGGCCGTGTGATGCCGCCAGCCCTCGGAGCAAGGACGACTGGAGACAATATAAGACGTAGTGCCAACCTCTCTGATGTTTTCTTCAGAGTCGCCAAAGGTCTTGGGCATGTTTGAATCAGTGACGACGTTTAACGCGACGACGTTTAACGTGACGACGTTTAGCGCGACCTTTCTTTAACGCAGACTTCGGCGGCTTCTTTGCAAGAACTGCGTTATTAAAACATTGGGGTTCTCTGGTAAAAGCACTGCTTAAAGTGTACAAGTTGGGTACACAGGAACTCCGTGTGGTCTGAGGGCCCCTGTCCCTCAATGGGCCCCTATCACTCGATCATGGATGATGGTTCCACTACAACTGGATCAGGAAGCGCCATCTCCATCTCCATTTATTAAGTTCAAACATGTAAGACAAGAAATTCATCAGGAGATGAGATAGCGAACGTGAACTTTCTTTACGACGACATCGTACACGCACTACAAAATACAAATAAGTCGTGCATAATTTCCGCCATGATCGGCGCGTCGGTTATGCGTTGGAACGTATGCAGGCCCGTATCCAGGATTTTTTAACAGGGGAGGTTGACTGCAGGGGGGGCCCTCCCTTTTCCCTCCCCT
>Ga0209255_1000359_pt1 | contig 10628 bp, 5 predicted proteins | sample WorMetvaBAHAMAS2_FD_187394 | JGI IMG/M metagenome (GOLD analysis project Ga0209255, IMG submission 187394) | Marine gutless worms symbiont microbial communities from Max Planck institute for Marine Microbiology, Germany - Olavius vacuus... | ecosystem: Host-associated > Annelida > Digestive...
CCTGAATCTCATTGAGCGATTTTGGAAATTTCTCAAAAAGAAAGTCCTCTATAACCGATATTATGAAACGTTCGATGAATTCCGAGAAGCGTGTGAGACATTCTTCAAAATCCGCACAAATACCAGTGCGAGCTGCGTTCATTGCTGACGGCGAATTTCGAACTGATCGGTTGAGTGAAAAACCAAATATTGATATTAGATTAGTATATCAATAAGCGATTTTGTAAAGCGGGTTAAAGGAAGGTCATCACGTCTTCTTCAAAGCGAATTCCCGGAGCTAAAAAAACGATATTGGGGAAAGCATTTTTGGGCGATAGGATATGTTGCCTGGACAACAGGGAATGTAACGGACGAAATGGTTCAAGAATACTTGGAGCATCACCGTCATCCATCCAATATGGATACAGGAAACATTATCCTGGAATGATTTAGGACTTTCAGTCCAGGGGGCAACCTATGCACTTTAGGGCACCTTGAAAAATTCAAGGTATCTTTGCAGAACAAGGAAGCCCCGTTATGTTCGTGTGCGTAACTCCACGATAATCAAGGCGTTCGAAAAGCGCGATTTATGAGCATCACCATGAAAAGTATTGAGCATGGGATTTTTCAAGGTCCCCTTTAGTGCATAGTGGTTGAGTAATTGCCTTCCGAATCTCGGCGTTCGCGATATGCTTGCAGTTCCACGTAAGCAAATAGCCTATCTCATGCACTGTTGCAACAGCGATATGGACAGCATCCTCCGCTGAGGTCATAGGGAGCGCCCGTTCCCGCACAAATATGTTCGCTAACTCAATAACCTGCTAGTTCATCCCCAGGGACTGTATATCCTCCAGCACCGACAAACGCCTCTGAGCTGCATCCGAGTCACCGCCACCTGCTTCGTGAACCACAAGTTGGGAGACGTAAAGGTCAAAGTCCTCTTTGCGTGTGTCCCACCACTCCTGAGTGATCTGTTGGTGCCCGGCGACGATCAGATCCCGGCTCATCCTGGCGGTCAAGTAGCCGACCACACTGGTCTCAATATAAACCTTTGCCTTCAATTTCGACCTGTAAGCTGGGTTTCGTTCCTCAACCCAGCCTACGCAGGCTGTTTCCATTTAGACCTTAACCACCGCCCTTTGATTTACCGTTTTCGAGACCAGGATTCAGAGGAGGAGGGGCTGAACGGTTACGAGAGAAGCGTTTCTCTGTGTCTCTGCGGTTCATGCCGAGGTTGGGTTTCAGCAGTGAGATTACTTGGTAGCCTTGCCCGATGGTGGTGGCAATGGTCCCCCCGGCATCCCCTTCGGGGCGGCCATCCGCTCATAACCGGCGGGAACCTTGAACAGGTCGTCGGGCTGTTTGCCGACGCGGATGTTCTTCAACTCGCTGACCATACTTCCGAGGAATTCCTGACGCACGATAAGCTCGAGCTCGGGATCGAACCACTGGAAGGTCCGCGTCTCCGGCCGACCGGGCATGGTCGCGGCCAGTTCCCATTTCTCGACTTGGCGCCCATTCAGTTTTTCCGTGGCAACGAATTTGAGTTCCGTCGTTTGTCCGTCGAACATCTCCTGACGTAAGGGGATGCCCCGCTCCTTATCGATCCACTGGGTGCTCTTCATGGTCTGTTTCTGGTGGGAAGCGACCATCTCCCATTTGACGGCCATGCGCCCGCCGATCTTCTCCTCCCCGAGTTTCCGGCAGGTCAGTCCCGGCATACGACTACAGGGATCCTTGGCCTTGGCCGGAATTGACCGGGTCCCCGGTATTGTGCCTTCCGGTCCGCCCAGCGGTTGCTCCATGTACTTTTTCCGGTCCGGAAACAGCATCCACTCGACACCGCGACCTTGATCGGTTATCCGAATGATTTGCCGTCCCTGGCGGGACATCTCGGTGCGCATCCGTTTGTCGCTCACGAACAGCTTGCCGGTGGATGCCTCTCCCTGCGGTCCGCGCCGGGACACTTCGGCAGAGAACTCGGTGGCGGCGAGCACCGCGCCGGAAGCCGCCGCCAACAGCCCGACGGCCAGCGTGCGCCACATCGACAATATCGCAGTCTTCATCTTAGTTTAACTCCCGTTCATCGATTTGGAAGGCGTCGATTCGGCGCCATGGTATAGGTATACCGCTCACCGCGCAGGACAAAGCAAGGTCCTGACATCAATCAAAGCTCGGCCCCTGGCCATCATCCGCTTTGAGGCGTATGCCACGCCGCCTGGGTTTTTTCCGGACCGACGCCGGGTTTGTCGTTTTCGGCTTGGCCGTGACCTTCTTTGCCACTGGTTTCTTCGTGGCAGCACGTTCCTTGCGGGTATCGTCGGCGGTCTCTTTGTCGGTTGCCTCATTTGCATCAGTCGTCGGTGTCGCTCCGACGGCTGCTTGGGATGCGCTCGAGGTAGCGGTTTGCTCCGCGTGGATCTCCGGCGTGTCTTGCCGTGATTCCCGTTCGGGGGCTACGGCATCCTTCTGCGGCCCGGTATCGGTCGCCTCTTCCCGCACGGTTAGTGCGTTCGTTTCTTCGGTCTGCGGCGCTGAGGCCGTCTCCGCAGGCGTACTCGGTGCCTGCTCGGTCGTCGCCGCGGCACTATCCGTCGGCGTCGATACCGGCGCACTGCCGGATCCCGAAACCGAAGTGGGGGGAGTGTCGGAACCGCCTGACCGGTCCCCACCGCTCGTGTCCGGCGTTGCCGGTGAGGCCGGTGGCTTGGGCGTGGGTTGCTTCTTTTTCACCAAGCCCTTCAGAAAATCGTACAACAACAGAAAGAGCCCGCGGATCAGGTAGAAGCCCATGATGATCCCTTCCGCCAGGTAGCCCCAGATCTTGGTCAAGGTGCCGGGCCGTAGCGCTTTCTTCTTGGGCTCTTGCTCGACCTTCGGTTCCTCCTTGGCCTCTGCCGTTGCGCAAGGCACGTTGGTGCCGGCCGGTGCGGTCGCCGCCGCTACTTCGCACAGGTCCCTGCTAGCGGCGACGCAACCCAAGGGGATCACAATGAGCGTGAGCACGGTCGAGACCAACACCCCGGAGGCCAGTGAAATCGCCATGCCCTGGAAGATCGGATCGGTGAAGATGACGCTGGAACCCGCTACCAGGGCCAGAGCGGTGATAACGATGGGGCGGGTACGGGTCTTACAGGCCCGGATAACGGCCTCGGCCACGGGTACCCCCTTCTGCACCTCGTGGATCGAGAAGTCCACGAGCAGGATCGAGTTACGCACGATGATACCAGCCAAGGCGATCCAGCCGATCATCGAGGTCGCGGTGAACTCACCACCCAGTCCGAGTTCGAACATGATCAGGTGGGCCGGGATGATCCCTAATAGAGTCAGGGGAATGGGTGCCATGATGACCAGGGGGATCCGGAAGTTGCCGAACTCCCAGACGACCAGGATGTAGATGAGCACCAGGGCGACCATGAAGGCAGCGCCCATATCGCGAAAGGTCTCGTAGGTGACCGTCCACTCGCCGCTCCACTCCCAGGCCGAATATCGGTCGTTGGGGGGAGGACCGATCCAATAGGCCTGCGGGACCGAACCATCCGGTGCCTTATAACCGGCGGCGTCCATCGCGTCCTGGATCTGGAACATGGCGTAGACGGGCGCGGCCAGCGTACCGCCCACGTCGGCAACCACGAACTCAACCGCACGCAGGTCCTTGCGGTAGATGATGGCCTCCTCGGGTACTCGCTGGAAAGCCCCGAGCTCCCGTAGTGGAATGGTGAATCCGCTGTTGGATTGGATCGGCAGATCGCCCAGGCGTTCGATCTGGGAGCGCTCCGCCAACGGGACCTGCACGACGATTTCGATGGGTTCGTGCCCCGCCTTCTGCTTGACGTCCCCGATCGGTGCCCCGCCCAAGGCCATGGCCAGGTTGCGGTTGATGGTATCGACGGAGATGCCGCGGCGTACCGCCTTTTCGGTATCTACGTCGAAGCGCCAATAGTCATAGGTGTCGCGCAGATAATTGTCTACGTCGCGGGCACTCTCGGCCTGGGCGAAGAACTCGGTCATGTCATGCGCGAACTGACGGCGGATCTCCGGTGTCGGACCATGGATCTCCGCTACCACCGATTGCAGTACCGGCGGCCCCGGCGGCATCTCGACGACGGCGATATTGGCACCGGCTTTTTCGGCCAGCTCCGCCAGCATTTCCCGGGCCGTGACCGCCAGCTCGTGACTGCTCCGCTCGCGGTCGTTCTTGTGCAGGAGCTGCACCTGGAGCTCGCCCTGCCAGGGGTCGGACCGCATATAGTAGTGCCGCACCATGCCGTTGAAGTCGAAGGGCCGTGCCGTGCCCGCATAGAGCTGGATGGCCGTCACCTCCGGCAGGGTACGCAGTTCTTCCGCCATGCGGTGCGCGAGGTTGGCGGTGACCGGCAGGGCCGTGCCCTCCGGCATGTCGATCACGACCGAGAACTCCGGCTTGTTGTCCAGCGGCAACATCTTTACCGGGACCCACTTAAAGTAGAAGAAGGCGCAGGTGAAGAGGAAGATGCCCCAGAGGGCGAGGCGGAAAAGGGTCCGCTTACCCTTGCTCCCGATGAGGGGGGTCAGGATCTTGCGAAAGCCCTTCTCGAGCCTTTCCGCTCCCTTATGCTCGCGTTTTTCCGACGTCTCCAGATAGCGCATGGAGGGCCGCAGCCACTTGGACAAGGCAAAGTAGGGGGTGAATACGAAGGCGGCGAATAGGGAGATGAACATGGCCACCGAGCCCAGGGCCGGGATCGGCTCCATGTAGGGTCCCATCATGCCGCTCACGAAGCCCATGGGCAGCAGCGCGGCGATGACGGTAAAGGTGGCGAGAATGGTCGGGTTACCCACCTCGCGCACCGCGTCCACCGCGGTTTCGTCATCGGTATGCCCCTCCTCCAGCCAGCGCCGGTAGATGTTCTCGATCACCACGATGGCGTCATCCACCAGGATGCCGATGGAGAAGATGAGGGCGAACAGGCTCACCCGGTCGATGGTGTACCCCCAGACCCAGGCGGTAAAGATGGTCATGAGCAGGACTACCGGGATGACCAGCAGCACCACGATAGCCGGCCGCAGGGCCCGGAATGCCCCCCACACCAGCAAGAAGACGAAAAAGGTGGCGATGAACAGTTTCTTGATCAGATCCGAGACCTTGTCGTCCGCAGTTTCCCCGTAGTTGCGGGTGATGCTGACCTCCACATTGTTGGGAATACGCTCGCCCTTGATCTGTTCCACGCGCTCGATGATGGCGTTGGCGACGGTGACCCCGTTGGTCAGCTCCTTCTTGGCGATGGCGATGGTAACCGCGGGCACCCCATCGGCCTTCAGGTCTTCCGGCGCGGCCGGTCCCGTGTAGTAGGCCACCAGCTGTTCGGCGTCCTCCGGACCCTGGACGACCCGCGCCAGGTCGCGTACATAGATGGGGACGTTCTGGTGGGTCCCCACCACCAGCCGATTGATCTCGTCGGCGCTCTTGAGGAAAGAACCGGTACTCACCGAGAAATGAGCGCCACTCGATTCCACCCCGCCGGCCATGGTCTCGGCGTTGGCGGTCTTGAGGGTCTGGGCGACCTGATCCAGGCTGATGTCGTAGCCGGACAGGCGCTCGGGGTAGACGTCCACCGTCACCTGCTCGCGGCGGCCGCCGACGATAAAGGCGTTGCCCGTGTTCTTGACCTCCTTGATCGCCTGGAGCACATCCTGGGCCAGGAGGCGCAGCTGGCCGTCGTCCACGTCCGGCTGGCCGTCCTGGTCCAGGTCCTTCGACCACAGCGTCAAGGTGACGATGGGCACGTCATCGATGCCCTTGCTCTTGACCAAGGGCGGCATGACTCCCGGTGGGATCTTGTCCATGTTGGAGGCGAGCTTGTCGTTCACCTTCACCAACGACGGACCCATTTTCTCCCCCACGTTGAACTCGACGGTGACCAATCCCATGTTGCGTTGGGATGCCGAGTAGACGTGCTTGACCCCCGGAATCTCGCTCATGATGCGCTCGAGCGGCTGCATCGCCAGGTTCGATACCTGCTGGGGGGAGGCCCCCGGATACTGCACCATGATGTCGATCATGGGCACCGAGATCTGAGGGTCCTCCTGGCGGGGCGTCATCACCAGACCGAGCAGGCCCATCAGGAGCATGGCGATATAGAACAGGGGCGACAGGGGAGAGCGGATGAAGAATCGCGCCGTGCGCCCGGCGATTCCGAGGTTTTCCTCCGTGTACTCGGGTTTTCGGCCCTCGGTACTCGTCAGGGTCTCGTCTTCATTCATCGTTCACTATGCCCATGTTATATGTGGATTTTCGGATACCGCGGAACGCCCATCGCACCCCAGCCCAAGGCCTGGCGACGAGGTCCCGTTGCGAGGGCGCGGCCGCGAAGGCTCACGAGCGTGCATGGAACATTCCGGACGGAAACGCGAGGTAGGAGGGAAACGACGCGGCCCGACAGCGTAGCGTCGTCGGCACGGGTACGAGACGTGCCCGCGACCCGAGAATCCTGGTGGGAATGGATAGCTCCAAAACGGATCAGCTCCGAGGCGTGGGGCCGTACCGCGGAGAGCCCCCCTGGCCCGCATCAACGCCCTTCGTCGGATTGGCGTTGTTGCCGGGTGGACCAACCGGCGGCGATTCCCGGCGGCGGGTCCGCCAGGATCCGTTCGTCCGGACGCAGACCACTGAGCACGGTAATCAAACCGGCCGGCAGCGGCTCGCCGACCCGGATAAGACGCAACTCGGCATTGTCCTGCTCGTCGAGCACATAGACCCCCGGCAAGCTACCGTTGTAGCGGATCGCCGACTCGGGGATGACCGGGTTGGCGCGTGCAGGGGCCTGGAAATCCGGCACCAGCACCTTGGCGTACATTCCCGGTTCGGACACGCCCTGGGGCAGATCGAGCTTGATCTTGACCGTATGCCGCTGGGGATCGGCCATGGGGAAAATCTGAGCCACTCGGGCCGGTACCCGCCGATGGTTCACGTCGAGTTCGGCGTGGATCATCACACCCTCGCGCAGACCCGGCCGCAGGCGCGCCGGGACGTCCACCTCGACCTGCAGGTACTGGACATCGGCGTAATTGAGCAGCGGTTGACCGGGCTGCACCGTATCACCGACCTCGATGAATTTCTTGACGATGACACCGTCGAAGGGTGCGATGCTGCGGGCATCGCGCAACTTGGAATCCAACGCCTGTAGCTCCGCCCGCAACCGCATGAGGGTGCTGCGTGCCTGTTCGACCTGGGTACCGGAGGAGTAAAGATCCGCGGACAATTCCGCGCCCCGAGAGCGTTCCCCTATGAAATCCTCCATGGGTCGGGTGAACATCTGGTCGAACAGGTTGGGGATGCCCATGCCGCCCGGGGGGGTGCGGGAGCGCGGCGCGAAGATCTCACGGTTGTACTGCATGCCGGCGTTTCGCAACGCGGCATCGGCACTCTGCATCTGGGCCAGCAGGGCCTGGCGGTTGGCGAGCAGCTCGCGGTCGTCGAGGGAGACGAGCAGGTCGCTCTTTTTGAAGGCATCGCCCTCGATACCGGCAAGGTATTTGACCCTTCCCGGCAGCTGGGCGGCAAAGGTTACCTCCTTGTAAGGGATCACCGTCCCGCCTACCGAGACGGTAGGTGCCCCCTCGGCCTGCTTCACCACGAACTCGCCGCCCGGAGGCACCGCCGCGACGGTCTGTGCCGCCAACACCAAACTTGCCACCAGCAATCCGCGAACCATCGATAATCCCATATGCCTGCTACCCGAGTAATCTACTGATGCAACAAAAAGAAAAGGCTCTTTATGGATTCCAGACTGGTTAGGATATTTTGCGCAAATTCGCCTTCTCAGAAAGCCAGAGGGGAGTCTTATAACTTGCTGTTATTGTTGAGAAAAGACTACCTGTTCTGTCATCGGTCAGAGTGCTACGGACCGCCGTCCCCTTCGATCAGTCTGGAATCCATAAAGAGCCAAAGAAAATTATCACTAAATTGACCGTTGCCCGCAAGCACGGGTAATGATTAGTGCATAGAAATCAGGTGCCTGATGGCAGCCCACGAGTTTGTAGCGGTTGGGATGCGGTCCCGGGTATCGCCCTGAGAAGCGGGTGTGCTCAATCGTGAGGACTCGATTTAGCCGCGTAGGTCGGGTTAGGCGCGTGGTTGCGAGCGTGAGAGATACAAACGCCTTTCAACGCGCCGTAACCCGACAGGTGATCTAAACGACAGGTGATCTAAAGTAGCTTCTCGACCGCATAGGAAGATTCGAGCCCAATGCCATTAAGTTAAGCGTTACCGGTCAGGGAAAAGGAGTATAACGCCGACCTTCAGGCTTGTCTCCCAATCGTACAGGATTCACAGGATTTCAAGGATTAATAGAATGTTATCATTGTTATTTAAGAAAAATAATCCTGTTCTTGTCCTATTAGCGGTTGGCACGAGGATTATGTCAACAGCCCCTGGTACCCCGTTTCACATGATTTTGTGGTAGGGAACACCCTCCGTGGCATTCCGAACGGCTGCGGGACGGCACGGAGGCCGTCCCCTACAAATGCAAAATGAAGTGAAACGGCGTACTAGAATGCAAATAACGGCGCCGACGCAAACAGCTATCGTCCCGGACGCCGTTTGGGTATAACATTTGGATGAGCATATTGTATAAGGAAGAAGGTCGGCCGGAGCCGAACCGCTTCCCCGACTCCTGACCGTGCTGCGAAGCCATGAGGAACCAGGCGATGCATTTTTCCACAAACGCCGTCGAGCAACGACTGAAGAACCTGGAGGCCCATCTGGAACAGGAGAACCCGGTGCTTCTCGGCACGGTTCAGAGCTTCCGCACCCTGGATTGGGTCGCCTATGGTATGGGCCTGCTCGCGAAGGACCAATCCTACACGACCCAGATCCCGTGGTGGCCCCTGATTTCGGTACTCGGGACCTTCTCCGCCGGCAAATCCACCTTCATCAATCACTTCCTCGACAGCAAGTTGCAGCGAACGGGCAACCAGGCAGTAGACGATCGTTTCACCGTCATTTGCTATAGCCGCGAGTCGACGGACCACGCCCTGCCGGGAGTTGCCCTCGATTCGGACCCGCGCTTCCCCCTCTATCAGATCTCCAAAGACATCGAACTGGCATCCGAGGGTGAAGGCGAGCGCATCGACACCTACCTGCAGCTCAAGGCCAGCCCCAGCGAACGACTGCGAGGCAGAATTCTGATCGACTCGCCGGGCTTCGATGCCGATGCCCAGCGCACGGCGACGCTGCGTATTGTCGATCACATCATCGACCTGTCCGATCTGGTGCTGGTGTTCTTCGATGCCCGTCACCCGGAGCCGGGGGCCATGCGCGATACCTTGAAGCACCTGGTCGCTGATACCATCAAACGGCCGGACGCCGGCAAATTTCTGTATATCCTCAACCAGCTCGACACCACGGCGCGGGAAGATAACCCCGAGGACGTCGTCGCCGCCTGGCAGCGGGCCATCGGTGAAGAGGGCCTGACCGCCGGGCGTTTCTACACCATCTATAATCCGGACGCCGCTATCTTCATCGAGGACGCGGCCAAGCGCGCCCGCTATGAGGAGAAGCGGGACCAAGACCTGAAGGAGATCCACCTGCGCATGCACAAGGTAGAGGTCGAGCGGGCCTACCGCATCGTCAGCGCCGTGGACAGGACCGCCAAGGACATCGAAGAGCGTACCGTACCCTTTCTGCAACGGGCGCTCGACCGCTGGCGCAAACGCACCCTGTGGGGCGACGGGATCGTCCTGGGTCTGGCCCTAATCACCTTTCTGGCCTGGATCTTCCGGGGTGATGGACTGGCAGCACTCGGGAGTGCCATGGATACCTCCTGGGTGATCCCGACCCTGATTATTGTGGCCCTTGTCCTGCTCGTAGCAGCCCATTTTGGAATCCGCTCCCTGGCCGCGAAATCCGTCGCCCGGTCATTGACCGCCCGAGCCAAGGAGGAGGGCCTGCGCAGTAACCTGACCGCTGCCTTCGCGCGCAACACCCGTTGCTGGCGCACCATCTTCGCGCGCACCCCGGTCGGTTGGAATACACGCGCCAGGCGCCGCCTGCACGAGGTCAGACAGGCCTCCAACCTGCATGTACAAACCCTCAACGACCGCTTCACCAACCCCTCCGGCGCGGGCCTGGACTCGGATCTCGAGCCATCCGGGACCGATGCCGAGTCTGTGGAAACCACGGAGCGGGATTGATACCCCGAGAAGGACGGCTGTGGCCGATTCGGATGAGTAAGGAAGAAAAACCACGAATCACGCGAATCCTCACGAATGGATTCGCGCGATTCGTCGTTTTCCCTATAAGAAGAACGAGATGAAATAGATTAGGCTCTTTATGGATTCCAGACTGGTGGTGGACTGAAAAATCCCATGCTCAATATTTTATCATGGTGATGCTCATAAATCACGCTTTTAGAATGCCTTGATTATCATGGAGTTACGCACACGGATATAACGGGGCTTCCTTGTTCTGCAAAGACACCTTGAATTTTTCAAGGTGCCCTGGTGCCCGATCGTGGCTTAACCTCGGTGTGGGTAGACAGCGGCCCCGAAACTACTCCGTAGGGTCGTTTGGAAACCCTCATCGGGGGAGAGCGATCTCGTGATAGAACCTGTTATGGGCAGTGGTGTCGTCAATATTCAAGACCTGATCGACGATGCGAATTGCTACC
>Ga0209255_1000360_pt1 | contig 10627 bp, 9 predicted proteins | sample WorMetvaBAHAMAS2_FD_187394 | JGI IMG/M metagenome (GOLD analysis project Ga0209255, IMG submission 187394) | Marine gutless worms symbiont microbial communities from Max Planck institute for Marine Microbiology, Germany - Olavius vacuus... | ecosystem: Host-associated > Annelida > Digestive...
GCGCAGAAACATTGCCGAAAATTTCAATCGGCTGAGTAGGGTGCACGAACGTTACAGACGACAGACAGACAGACAACAGACAGACAGACGGACGCACGACGACAAATAGCGAGCATGAACATGAGTTCACGTTCGCTAAAAAGCATTCTCAACACAATAAAAACGTTTAATAACCAAAGAGGACCAAAGTATGTTGCAGCATGTTTCAGAGACGTGTGAGGCTGTGAGCAGCTCGACGGTAATTAATTGTCCATGTTCGCGCTAATACTTCTGGGCTGACAGCTGTGTGCACTGCAGAGATGGCCTGCAATAACACGTCAAGTGTCATTGACACGATGTCATTCATAGATCTTCGCATATAATAATTTGATCTCTCTACTGCGCATATAGGAGCCTAGATCTGACCTTCCTTCACTAACCGTAGGCCCTAACTCACTGGCTTCTATCAGTAGTTCGAAGTCACGACTAAAAATAGTTGATTATATTATATAAGTTCATTGAGATACACTTACGTGAAGTTTGATCGGAAAATAGGCCTATTTAAGGTTGTGGCAAAGCATGTGCTGGTGGCATTTGCATTTTGCAGACGTGTTCACGTAATGAGGTCGTTACTTTAGTTGGTTAAGACTTGAGTATATGTAACTCGTAAATGTTTCTAGCAGTCTTTTTGCTGGCCAATTCTGGGCTAGGTTGTATACAGTATGTGATAGTAGTTACACCAGGTACTACGTGTTTTTTCACGATGCAATAAACAAGTGATAAATATAAACGGGACAGCATAATAGCCTAATGTTGATCGTGAAGTTGCATGCGCAGCTCAAGTTATTTACTTACTGAATAATTTTTGGCTCTGGCGAGCACCTGCCGCTGGTGGCGCCCCCGTCTATGATTGTCGTTAATTTACCGGCCAATAAAGTGTAGTTTTCACAAATTTCATTATTATATATTACTACAAAGAGTATTTTGAAAAATATGTATTTTCATAAAAATATTTTGAAAGTTTTTCTGACAGTGTCATCGCGTTTTATGCCAATTTTCTTTAATAACGGTTTCATGGCGTCAATGTTTATGTTGGTTGCCTAGGACGCTATCGTCGGCCACTGCCGCAGTTACTGCCGTTGAACTAATTTGTTATTCCGTACACGAAGGCAGTTTGCTTCCTGTTGGCCAATGTCTGACCAGTTTTGTGTAGAGCCGATGTATAACGACTAAATAGCGGTTGTGACGCACGCCGTCGCTCTCAGGTACGTTTAGAAACTGTCTAATAATTGCAAAGGATTGTACAGCTAGCTAGATGTGGTGCAGTGAATTTGAGCATTGTTTGCGCTATGATACCCCGTCCTTCCATTAAGAAACATCTTAGCTGTCATGAATGTCACTGAAGGATAAGAGAAAAGACTGTCAGTCCTGTTTTGTGATGTAGCGTCATCAGAATTGTACACAATCATAAGCAGTTCTGGCCAAATCGAGGAATAGCCCCGAGGAATATGCTAACACTAACCCTAACCCTAACCCGGTGGCTAATCCTTGATAATGCCGCAGTTCTTAAAGTGAACTAGCCCGTTGGTTTAGATTTAGGTTTTATGTATGTGTTTTGGTGTTTTTTAAAATTGGGGTCAGTTTTGTCTGGGGTTTTATGTTGCAGTGTGTATACCATAAAATCTTGGAGAGAAGCCCCGGACTTTGCCAGGGACCTGTGTCTATGTGGGGCGTGGCTTCTATCAGAACGTGTCAAAGTCGTTAATTTTCTGCTTATTTTGTGGCATGTGTCCACTGAATTAAAGGAGCGGGCATTTTGGACATTGACATTTTACTGCGCAATGGTGCAATGTTTCAATTCATCTCGTTCTACAGCTCACCTAATCGTTACAGTCATCATTGGCATTATTGCCTATTAGCAGTTCTTTTTCTTTGTTCTCTACACTTTGCATCCACAGACTAGCATGACTCCTGTTTTCTAGTCTGTCTTCTCACGTGTATTTATGGCAGATGTGGCAGACAACATGCACTGTCAGGCATTGTCGATAGTGCATTTCACGCACCTAACTGATTTCTGCTCAGCTTGACAAAAGAGATAGCCTTTCATCTCACATGGAAAATGATTCTTGACAGTCACAGTTGACTGCAGTAACTTGACAGAATTCCTGACTGGGTTTTGTTATCAGAGAACAGACTATTCAGGGACAGTAAATTAGGACCAGCTTTGGCTGGGAAGGAAAAGGCAGGTATGGTTCATTCTGTTAGCGGATGAATGTGGGGCGTGCAGGTAAAACTGTGAGATTCCTTCCTCTTCAAATTATTACCATTAACACCATTAACTTTTGTTCACTGAATGTATTCACAAAGTCCTTTGATCTAATCAACTTGATGTACAGTAATGTATTTGATTTTATGTATAGGAGCAACTATTAGTGCACTTTTTGCTGCCTTGCTCTCTGCCAATTTTGACGTTGCTATGTGTCATGGCAGTTTGTTAGCAAATTATAAATAAAATAAATGAGTGCAACTGCTACTGTGGAATGTAAAAATTTTCTCTGTTTCACAGGTGCCGAGGATGGCAGAAGCGGTGAAAGTTATCGTCCGCTGTCGTCCGATGAACGAGAGAGAGAGAGGTCTGAAATGTGGAACAGTAGTGGACATCGATGGCCAGATGGCACGGTGTTCCATTACAAATCCCGATGACCGCAATGCTCCGCCAAAGACTTTCACATTTGATGGAGCGTATGACACTGCATCATCCACCGAACAAATTTATGCCGACATTGGCTTTCCACTGGTTGAGGTATCTTTCCTTTTATTTCCATCATGGCGAGAGATCAGTATCATCATCATCATCATGAAAACTTATAAAGCGCCCCTTACAGGGGCTCAGCGGTGCCATACAATCCAATTTCGATAATTACACACAAAAACTAACAGAAAAGTGCTAAAAACTAATAAAAAGTTACGACTATAAAAGACTGAAGAAGTGTGTCTTGAGTTTCTCGTGGAAGCTGGTACGAGATGAGATCAGTTTAATGTCAGATGGTAGTGCATTCCAGGCACGTGGCCCGGCGATAGAAAATCTAAGTTAAGAGAATTTAAATATTTAATTTAGTTTAAGTCTAGTCTGTATTAGTCGATGTTGTGCAATAATCATAACAGAATAGAATAGAGTATTTGTTTATTAAAAGCTGACATGACACAGTTTACAGCATAAGTAACGAATAGAGGAAACAAATACAGCATAAAATTTAACATTCACAGCATGTCTTTGTACAGCATTTTGTGAATGAAGTTCAGTTCATCTAGCCGAGATTTGGATGTGAGACAGATGCTAGTAAGTTTCAATTAGATGATGAGTCTGTATTTTGTAAGGTTAAGTGGGACTGTGAAGGAATAGCAGGATGTCAGTTCTTTTTTTCTGAGGCAACACCATGCTATTTTTCCAGACCCTTACTCTCTGACCACCCCAGCGTGTAGGTCTGACCTACACTGTGCCATTAACTGTTAGTCTTGTTTTCCTCTATGTTTTTGTATTGTATTTTATTGTATGGATTGTAGGGTGTCACTGAAGGCTATAATGGAACAATATTTGCATATGGCCAGACAGGCTGCGGCAAGTCATTTACCATGCAGGGCATTACTGATCCTGCTACACAGAGAGGCATTATTCCCAGGTAATTTACCTATTTATTTGCAGTAATGTGGCGGTGATATTAGGGACCCATAGACAAAGTATTTGCATGAGACTGGCTCTTATGTTGAAATTATTGAAAAGTAGATATGTGTAACTGTATTGTGTGTACATCTTCAAAAAACACAGACAGTTGTAAACGTAACTGTGCTTAGTAAAGAGAATCAGTTTGATTGACCAACAAGTTTTATTATAATGCGACATTACAGATAATGATTATGCATAATTGGATATGCACTATCAGCTAGTTAGAATATACAGCAATATATCATTATCAGTCGAGATATAAATGCATTAGGAAGGGACAGATGGACTAGATTTATACGTGGATGGATATATAGCATATATTTAGACTTACAGTGTTGCCCATTTTAAATGTTTAGTGCCTCTGAATCTTTGGACTTGATGGCGCTATGTAAATTAGTTTTTAACTTTTTTTTAACTTTACTGTATTCTGTCATCTTTTGTTTCATGTGTAAACTGTTGCTGTAATTCTGACCACTTGTTGTTGCTCAGGGCCTTTGATCATATTTTTGAGACAATTCAAGTGTCCGTCGGTGTCAAATATCTCGTCCATGCTTCGTACTTGGAGATCTACAATGAAGAGATTCGAGACTTGCTTGGCAAAGATGTGAAGCACAAACTGGATTTGAAGGAACATCCCGATAAAGGAGTTTATGTACAGGGTATGTCATGTTCTAAATAAGTTGCTGTTAAATTAAATTTACTTTACCATTTAATAGGGTGGAGTTCTTGAAACTTGAATCTTATTCTTGAGATTTCTCAAGACTCAGTTTAGACAGTCTCGATGTTGCTCTTTGATGTCAAAGTCTTGGCCTTGGTTTGGTTTTGATTCATGGTCTTGGTCTTGTTCTTAGATGTCCAGATCTGGGTCTTGTTAGCCCGATTTTGGTTTTGGTTTTGAACTTTGTGGTCTTGGTCTTGATCTTTGCCTCGAGAAAGCAAATCTTGGGTCTAAGTCTGCCATTTAGGCAGTACAAAGCTACAGTGATGACCGTATGATACAAATGAAAAATATTTCTAACATGATACAAGTGATAAATATGTTTTGACAAAAAAATTTCTTAAACTGTACTACTTTGTGATATTGATGTACGAAACATATCAACATATAATTATTGTTTTTATTTCTGTTACTGCTAATACTGCTGCTGCAGCTGCTGTCTTTTCATCAGTCTACAGTACACACTGTACTCCACACTGTAAGTGTCACTTATTTATAGGGGGTAAACAGGATCACTTATTGATCTCAGGGTGTGGGGTCCCTGCCCCATAAATGTCAGCCTCCCTCCCCTCCGCTAGACAACATCCGAGTTATGGTGATTGTCTGGAGGTTAAGAGGGAAAGTTATCAGAACTGCTGTGTGCTGGGTTGTGTGACACAATGTTTACAGTCAGCAGCACACTCATATGAGCAGTTCTTACAGGTCCAGCAGATTTGGTTTGCCACATTGGGACCCTTATGCCATGCATAGAGGCGGTTGCCTAGAGTTGTATTATTGTAACATGGTGAGTGGAGTGGTCCTGGTGGGATTCAAGCCTTATCTGCAAGACCAACTGGTTTCCTTCAGTGCTTTGACACTGTTGGTTTGGTCATATGACCTTAAAAATCGTCCCCGATATGACCTATAATGTGTTTGGTGGGACGTTAAACCTTGCTCAATCAATCAGTCCCTTATTTATGCAGTTATTTTGGATGCTTAGTTAAAATTATTGCAAAACGTAAGTAAGTAAATAACTTTGGTTAGTCTACACGTGACAATTGCATGTGCTTACAATAAAAATGCCGAGAACAATTAAAAACAATTCAAATGTGAAAATCGCAAACACAGCAGCAGTATGGCAGAAAACATGCAAAGTAAGTAACTCAGTTAACTACACTGAGTATACTCAAGCTTATGAAGAATTAGTTGGTAGGTCCTCCTGCCCTTGAACTAAAACATACTTCACTGTCAGTTGACAACAAATATTGAAGATGTTAATTAGAAAGACACATATAATTATATACATATAATTACGTAGTGCTACTAAAACACTACATAACTCTGAATCAGTTTTCATGCTTTAGCTTGGAGCCAACCTCTGATGTATGTTTGACGGGAAGGCTGCTTCACAGGCTAGAAAAATAGAGGTCCAGAAAAAAATAAGTTATGTGTAGTGTTTTTGTAGCAGTGTTTTTGCTGTACGATCGTAGGGTTGTCGATGCATCCATGCAAAAACGTCACCGACTGCGAACGAGTGATGGATCGCGGGTGGAAAAATCGTTCCGTCGGTGCGACGCTGATGAACGCCGACTCTTCGCGTAGCCATTCGATCTTCACAATACATCTGGAATGCTGTGACACCGGTGATGATGGTGAGGAACACATCAGGGCTGCGAAACTGAACCTCGTCGACTTGGCTGGCAGTGAGCGCCAAGCAAAAACTGGTTAGTGTTAGAACTACAACATGGGAATACTTGCAAGTCGTTTTAATTAATATAAAATGTACTCTTTTAAAACATTGATTGTTTGATTGTCGCATGATGCCTCTACTTCACCACAGTCACAACATCGTCTGCCTATCATGGGCCATCATCTAGTCTACCACTGTTCCAGTATATCCATAGGCGCAACAATTGTAGGGACCGGGGGAGACTGAAGTTGGGGGACCAGTTTTAACTTTTAGATCAACAATGTATTGGTCCCCCAACTTCTTGGCCATAGTTTCCAAAAAGCAAGAAATTTCACAGCAAGTAGTCACCAGAATGTAGGATTTAGCATCTGAGTTTTCAAAAATATTTTGGGGGGGTGATACCCCAGACCCTCACAGCAGAAGGGGGCGACCCCCTCCCGCACCCAACACCCAGTCCGGCCTTTGGCCGGGCGCATGGTGCAAGCGCCCCGTTGTTGAGACCCAAACCTTGGTCCCTTTCAACTTTTCAGCAGTGGTTGCACCCCTGTCAGTATCCATGCCAACATCGCAGTCTCGGGCTTACAGTGGATCGTGACAATTAGTGTCAGTCGTTTTGTTCCTAATGAAATTCTGCTTTTGCCTCCATGTACTCTCGGACCTTCTTGTGGATATTTTATTATGATTAGATAAGAACTGACTGAAGATTGGTTAAAAACAGCAGATATAAATAATACAAGCAGCACACTGACATTCAGATAAATTGCTTGTAGGTAATATCACCTTTTGTGATTTTTGCTGTTTCTTATGTGATACTTACTTCATGTTGCCACTAACATGTGTATAAAGTGCAGTTTCTTTTACATTTATCTATGGTATGCTACATTGCACAGTGGCATAGCCAGCTATTTTTGTCACTATGCATAAAATTGAAACAAAGAAGTTCAAGATGTACATGAAACACGTTTTATAGATACAAATTTAATACAGTGTAAACAAGCATAAAAAAGAAATATGTGTACTACGTAAAATTATGCATTGTTGTATATTACCCTGATTTTACTGTTTGAAGTCTTAGTATGCAGATGTGTTGTGCATCTGGCTGGCGATGCCACCACCGTAGGATGAGATAGACTGAGAAAGATTTTGTCGGTATTATGTCGGAAAACTGCAGAAAGTCTCAGTAGACAGGATAGATGGAGAAAGCCTTAGTAGTCAGACCCTTGTATTTAGATCATAATTCCTGTTATCGTATTGTTGTTGGCAACGTGTAGGCTCAACGGGAGATCGGTTAAAAGAAGCGACAAAGATCAATCTGTCGCTGTCGGCGCTCGGCAATGTCATCTCGGCTCTGGTAGACGGCAAGTCGAAGCACATTCCATACCGTGACTCCAAACTGACGCGGATGCTGCAGGACTCGCTCGGTGGCAACACCAAGACGCTGATGGTCGCTTGTCTGTCGCCGGCCGACAACAACTACGACGAAACACTGAGCACGCTGCGCTATGCCAACCGTGCCAAGAACATCAAGAACAAACCGAAGATCAACGAAGATCCAAAGGACGCTCTGCTGCGCGAGTACCAGGACGAAATCAATCGGCTGAAAGCAATGCTTCGTGGAGACATCCCTGTCCAGCTTGAAGGTAAGACATAATCGAGTTTGCACATGTCTGCTATTAATATTTATAATCTGTTGTATTTGTCAGTATGTGACTTACTTTGTGCAGCCTCCCGGCGAGACCACCCCCAACGAGGCCTTAGCGGACCTAGTCCATGAAGAAGTAAAAAAAGAAGGCAAATAATTTATATAGCGCTTTATATATAAGCTCCTTATCTCTAAAGCTCTCAGATATGGCCTGCATGTAACAAGGGGATCACACAGTTCATACTGTTGTCCTTCTTCCTAGTTAAGCCATTCTTGAATGCATTCAGGCTAGGTGCATCGACTGTCCGTTGATCCAGCAGGTTCCATCTATTGACCACCTTATTTGAAAAAATGCCTAATGATAGCGCTGGTACACCGAGTTTTCCTTAGTTACAAACAGTGACCCCTTGTGACTTTCATGTTTTCATCCAGCACAAAGAGTTCATCAGTTTCAACACGAGATAGACCCTTATAAATCTGGAATAATTCAATCAAATCCTGTCTCTTTGTTTTTACCTTGAGAGTCCATGTAATATCATTTTTTTTTGTTTTCCGTCTTTTCGTTATGAACGTGTTAATTATAAACATGATTAGTAAATTTGGCTGTGGCTGTTAGCTGAAGTTTATAGTGCTGCTGTGAAAATTATATTATACTCTGATGTGTTTGTTAGTATATAATCTAAATTTTTAGTTTTTCCGTCTTTTTAATACGGATATGTTAATTACAGGTGATTAGGAAATTTGTCTGTGGCTGTCAGCTGAAGATTATAATGCTGACGGGGATAGGATGCAATGATTGCAGGTGGAGCTGATGCCAAACAAACAAAGGCAACAGAGAAGTCAAGAAAGGAAGAGATTGAAGCTGAGAAAAAACGCATCCGAGAGGTTGGTATAGCATCACACGACATGGATACTCAATAATGTGTGCAGTATAAGTACTGCTGATGCTGCTGCTGCTGCTGCTGAAATTGGCTGAAATCTGGTATGCAGTTGTATTATGGGTCCACAGAGGCCGGAGATGGTTAAAATTCATTTCCGATCAAATCAAAGATGGCCGACAGTACCAAAATTGAAAATTGGTTAATCACGTCAATACTATTGAAATGGAATTCACTGCCTGATCATTTGCACGATCCAGCTGTTGACTCTGAACAATTTAGGCGGGACTTGAAGATGTATCTGTTCGTGGGACATTCGAAACATCGGCACATTAGAGGTGTTATGTAATCGCGCTCTACAAATCGACATTTACTTACTTACTTACACAGTAACTCAGCCACTGATTGTCCCTTTGCACTGAAATTTTGTATGACAGTTTATCATGGGTATGCATATGAAAATCCAAGAATAAGTGGCAGGATGGGCGACCTCCAGTGGCAATGCAGCACTAATTGCCACCTTTTTCTAGTTATCTACTTTTTAAAAGCCGAATTAAAACAAAAGGTGATCGAACGTTGAACGTCAGATCTAAATTCCATATCAGTTGCAGAGAAGTTGAAAGGTAATTTTTTGCCGTCGCAGGAGTTTGAGCAAGAAACGAAGGCATTGAAGCAGGAGCTGCTGGACATGAAGGCGAGCAAAGAAGAAGTCGAGGAAGAGATGAACAAACTGCGGAGTCGTTATGATGAGCAGCTGGCTGTCGTTGACAGGTCCTCACAACCAAGTAAGTTGATGTCTTAACATTTTATCATCAGGCACATCGAGAGGGGACTGCAGAAGAAGAAGAAGATTCTACATAGACAGCAAGGTCTGTCGCAAAGGGGCTCATCCCCTTTGACCCGGTGTAGATTAAATCCAAAGAAGCTAGCATGTCCTATCGGCTTGATGGCTGACTCACTTAGCAGTCTTTAACCAAGTAGATCAGTATGCCAGCAGTCCTGGCAACAGGCCTCCTGCTGTGCAAGACTTGGCGTTTCTTTCCTAGCATTTCCAGTGCTTGTTGCTTCTGCCTGTGGAAAGATGGCCAGTGATGTAGGTATGTTTAATATTTTTGCGGGCTTTGTTAGCAGGGACATTTGGCAATATTGGGCATGTATTTTTGAAACTGTTTGTTGGAGGATAAAAAATTGGGGGCATTTAAAAAAGTGCCAAAAATGCCAATTTTCGCAGGGTGATCTCCCAAGCAGGGGGTTGCCGCGGAAAGTTTTTCTCTTCAGGCGGGTCACTTTTTGTTACTTTTGGTATTTCAGTATAATAGCATGCTCAGAAAATATTATTGAAACTCAAAAACAACACCGGTCAATGAAAGTGCAGTGTAATTTGTACAAAGGAAACAAAGTACAGTATAAAATGTACTCGGTGACAATACTGGACTAAAAGTGACTACATCGGGGCTGTTTTGGTGAACGTTTTCACTAAAGCAGAACTTAGCTTAGAAAAGTAATGAATTGCCGTAACACAGCTACTTGCAACGCAACACTGAACTTCCTTTCCTTTATGGAGCTCAGTAGTCAGTAATAATTTCCAATTGTCTACTGCAGTGATCAGTCTTTTATCTGCAGACTGTAATGATAATTATAATAATTACAGTGTTAATTACATGTTAGTTGATTATTTTAAAAAATGTATATATTTTTTTCGCATTCTCAGGAACGGACAGTTACGGCAAAAAGCCACGTAGGCATTTGAAAGATATCCATGAAGGTGCATTGTGTACATGCATACTTTGAGCGAACATTTCTCTGTGAAAACGGAGTTTTCTGGATGTTGTACTGCACTTGACTCATTTCCTGTAGTTTTGCATTTAAATGTCCATGTTTCTGCCTGTGATTCTGGGGCCCGATTTTCAAGAAATCTTAGGACAAACTTAGGAAAAACTTAGGATAAGGTCTGATTTAGGAAAATCTTAAGAAAAACTTAGGATGAACTTACACAAAACTTACGATCAACGTAATA
>Ga0209255_1000361_pt1 | contig 10618 bp, 7 predicted proteins | sample WorMetvaBAHAMAS2_FD_187394 | JGI IMG/M metagenome (GOLD analysis project Ga0209255, IMG submission 187394) | Marine gutless worms symbiont microbial communities from Max Planck institute for Marine Microbiology, Germany - Olavius vacuus... | ecosystem: Host-associated > Annelida > Digestive...
CGAAGATATGAACATCGACCTTTGTGAACTAAAGATGACTGATCTACTGTTAATAGAACGACAATGGGATGAACTGGGTCGGTTGCTTGCAGTGTTAGCAGAAGACATGATGGCGGAGCAGAGACGAGTTCAGGCAGGGTCTACAGTTACCCTGCCTTGCTACGTGACCGCTACGCATTCAGATGACGCCGATGACCGGAAGTTACGTCATAGCAGGCGCGCTAGTAGGCTGCGCTCGGAGGAGTCCAGTGACGAATTGCTGTACGAGTGGCGTCGGGACGACGAGCCCATCGACGCGTCTGTGTCCAGTAAGTTCTCAGTGGACGCTCTTGACCACTCGCTGACCGTCCGCAACGCATCTAGCGTCAGCGACACGGCTATGTACTCGTGTGTACGTCGGCGTCGTTCACATGGTAACCCATCACACACTGATGACGTCACCACATCGCCACAGATACAGCTCGTCGTTGAAGGTAGTATGCTCACAGATCTGTATAAATATTCTCCAGATGCCGTACCTCCTATTCACGCCGTATCATATCATGTGGCCACGGATAAGCCCCTCCGCCCAAAATGGCGACAAGTTCCGGTCTATTTTTAGCGACAATCTATAACCAATCGCAACTCGCGGAAAGAAAGCACGTGGCACGCTATTGGTTGATCAACACTGCGGCAACGGCTGTTCCATTAAGCGCGCACCCCTCTCCGTTGTAGTTATTACAACGAAATTAGCGGCGGCCATATTGGGCGGGCGGTTGTTCGGAGAAGGTGTTCTGCCGGCCCAGTACTGCTCCTGTGAGTATACTGGAGTCTATTTTATTTTTACCTGTATACGAAAAGCGGACCTGCTGTACATCTACGCCGAAACAAAACATTCTATAGTTGAATATTTTGTCACAGTAAGTGTGGTGTTATACTCACTATCGAGAGATTGTAGAGTTTGATGCTGGTCGGTATGCTGCTGCTTACAAACCTCGTGGCAAGCAAGTCGTTTTCAGGCTTGTGCGTCTGTCACCATGCAAAGAAACCGAAGCAAAGGCGAGTTATAGAAGACATGTGGTATATAGTCCATAGGCTCACAGCAGGCTCAAAACCAACAAACCAAGTATTATTTCGTGTGAAAATCCATTCTGTGATTTCCCGAAAACCTGTGTTATGTTCTTAGACGGCATAAAATGCCCAAAGCTTCGTCTCATACCGTACTGTGAGAGCTTACAGCGCTATTTCAGACTTCCTAATTGTTGTACCTATTGCCTTGTCCCTTCACATCGCGTCCCAGTTTCGTCGCAGGTCTCAAAACCTTCCACTGTCCCCTGCACAGTGAACCTGTTTAATGCAGGCTACAATGTAGTTTTAAATGTATTCGGTCTGCCTACCTGTATGTTTATCGGAGTTGAATAGAACATGTTTTTGAGGCAGCGGCGAAATGTAATTCACAGCCGTTCAGTAATATACACAGAGCTCGCAGCAGTTCCATATACAGTACTCACTTGCATAATTTGTGAGGTAGCGAACACCTCTGCGGCGCTAAAATAACCGCAACAGGCCGCTAACGTACGGCCACCAGCAGCGAAAGCTCGTATTTTAGCTAGAACTGTGCGCGGCTTATGCGAGTAATGATGGTGTAATGATACCCCGTCGCGTATGCAGAAGATAGAGTAAAGCCGCAGAGCAGTGAACAGCAGACAGGCGTCAATGCGACGGCGAACGCGGAGTTTGAGAACCATCTTAAGTCTGTGGTTTGGAAAATGCATATGATGTGATATGATTCTATAAGTAGTAATTTAACAGGCATTAATGGCTTCGAGAAGCCAGTTTAGTTTAACGTAACATAACATATTTGTTTATTCGCAAAATGACAGACCGCAAATGCAGTCTGTCATTCTGCGAAAAAACGAACATAACATAACATTGTTATGTTATGTTAAACTACGCTGGCTTCTCGAAGCCATTAAACGCCTGTTAAATTACTACTTATAGAATCATTATCACATCGACACATGAGAATAAAAAGCTGAAGTGAGCAAAATAAAAACCGTTAAATAGCGACCAGTCTCCTTGAACCACCACCTTTATGACGACGACACACAACTTTTTTTCTCTTTCTATCCACCCGTTTCGACTCCAGCATCACTCAGCTTCAGCATTCTCTTCAACAAATATCTTCCTGGATGACTGCTAATCTTTTAACTCTCAACTCTTCTAAAACTGAATTTCTATTTATTGACCTCCCACAACTACTTGCGAAAATTAATACCAGCTCACTGATCACTACTCACTCTGCTCACAACCTTGGTTTTATCTTTGATGAGCACCTCACTTTCTCTGCCAAATATCTGCTTTGTCTAAATCTTGCTATTATCATTTCGTGAACTTCGCTGTATTCGTCGTTATCTTGACTTCAAAACTGCCAGTACCATCGCCACTTCTATCGTTCATTCTAAACTTGATTACTGCAACTCACTGTATCATAATCTTCCACAGTACCAGATAAAAAGACTCCAGAACATCCAGAACTCTCTTGCTCGCGCTGTCACCAGAACGCCAAAATCTGCTCACATCACTCCTGTTCATAAATCTCTACACTGGCTCAATATAAACGAACGCATCATATGTAAACTCCTTTCTCTAACATATAAGGTTCTCACAACAAACCAACCTCAAAATATCTCCACAACTTGATTTCTGTTCAACCTTGTCACAACACACGTTCTTCATCTATGGTCACTCTTGCTCGTTAACCTACCCGGTCCTCTTTGAAAATCACTAATCGCTCTTTTCGGTATGCTGCACCTTGTCTATGAAACGAACTCCCCACTAATCTCCGCGAGCCTCGTCAGACACAGTCTCCTTCACTTTCACCTATCACGCATGGCAGTTCATCATCATCTTTTTCACCATCTTCACTATCACCACTTGCATCTTCTCTTACTCGTTCAGCCTTTCATTCTGAAGGTAATACTTGGCTTTTTGGCAAATTATTTCATCCATAGACCTTTTTCTTTCCTACCGGACTAATTCTACTGACTCTGGGACCATTTAATGTTTTTTTTTCTGCTCAACGGCTGGATTTGTTTGCATGGTGTGTTAGACTAAGCCTGCTCTAAGTCGGTTTTCGAACGCATTAAAATCATTGCACTTTCATTTTATTTCATTTCAGAGAATCCGAGAAATCAGTCCAATAGGTGAAGATAAGTCTATGATGAGAAGGATTTGTGCAGCAGGTTAGTCTTAAGCCATCTATAATGAAAGAATGAAAGAGTGATAGAAGATGAGAGTCGAGATGATATAGGCTATTGCAGACAGAAAGTCCGAAATGGAGGGTTAATTCGCGACAAGACACTGTGATGGATTCAGCACAACTGCTGCTAATGCTACTGATATTAATTATTTCAGATTCAGATTCAGTTTATTGAACTTGTAGCCAGAAGGCTAAAAATCAGAAAGCTAAACAAACAATAACGCACTGTACAACAAAACAATACAATACAAGAAAAGAAATGAAACGCAATACAGTGCAATGGAAAAAATGAACCAAGGATAGTGATATAGGCCTATTGGTATTTTAGAAGGGCGTGATGAATGAAAGATTTGTAGCAGTTAGTACGGTTACGGGGTCTAGGATATAAGGCTGATTTTCTAAGCCGAGATGTGATTTCAGTGTGTATGTCTGTACATTAAAAAAAATAAAAGAAACGAATCGTGTGAGAGGAGCTGAACCTGCGTGACAGAGGTCTATGCACTCTCCCTATCATCGGTGTACAACGTGTTACAATCTAATTATTAAATTATCAGTGTGTCCAGTTGTCACAGTACTACGGACATCGCTATTGATGTTTGAAGAGTAAATTGCACGCCCAGTGCAGTCTATACCAGTCAGCTCTTTATCACATCTCTGCTACAGTCACGCTCTCATACGCGCACAAGAATACGACACGGAACGGTTAACTTCACGGCACGTTTGCTATATTCAGTCTGCCAGTACAGTGGCCGTGTCGATATAGAAAGACTGGCGCGAGAGAGATACGCAGAAACTGCATCTGGCTTTGTCTTGCTGAAATTCCAGCCAGTTGTAGCGTGCCGGCGATGAAACAAGTGGCGTTTCATATCATCGACGAAGCGTGTCAGCAGCGAGCGTGAAACGTGTCCGCGTCGATCAACAGCGCTCGACACAATAGACAGTCACCTCACGTGATGTGCGCAATCCAGATAATGGCCATTTCCGCTGTCGCAGTAATGGCGGTCTGCCGATTAACGGATGTGACCGAGTGACTGAGACGCACTGAAACTTTTCTTCTTTCTCTTGTGACAGGCATTGATTGATAAAGCAACCAGTTGCCGCACACTGATAGTCTCATGGTCTCAACCTATTGACCTTCTAACTGTGCAAGTCGTCACTACTTGGCTTTCGAGGGAGCAATATTTTTTTTCCAGTTTTAAGGCCTTGTTATTATCTGCGAGTCATTCATGGCGTCTTTGTGCCACAGCTTTGCGAGTCCTTGTGGTCTTGACCTCTGACCTTTTTACCTTGTTAGGTAGGTTGTTGAGAGTATAATATTTGCTATCTATCGATTGTTGGAAGCACGCACGTGGCTAAGGCCAGAGTGCAATGCCTGATGCATATTGTAAGTTGAAAGCTGTCTAAAAGCTCTGCTGACGACGCGCGTAATGGTATCTACGCTTTAAAGTCTAACCGGCAACAAATTACTCGTACATGCTGCGTAAACTGCATGCCTGGCGAATATTAACTTCTCCACATTGCACACTAATGGATTATTAATGACATCAAACACACTGACGATGCGCATCATACGTGCATGGCCTTGAAATTGCTGTAACAGTTGCAACGGTTTGGTTTCTGTAATCTTGTAACTGATGCAAGAAACTCTTTTACCGCTGTCAAAACTACGTGTTTATTAGTGATGAACGATTAATAGTTATAGATCCGGTATAAAAATGCCACTGAAAAACAATACCACCGGACAAAATGCTACAGTGCTTTTTTGCTGTGGCATTTTGTCCGGATACCGCTATAGCAACGGTGTTATATAATCCAAAAAAAACCCGAAAGCAATGGAAATACGTCTGGACATGGAAATGACAGTACAAGAGGGATTCACATTGGTCCAAGATTAGAGCACTTTTTACGGCCCTTATCGCTGATGCGCATTTAACTACACTAGACGATAGAGTTGAGGCGTCTATTGCAGACGTTCCAGATGCTCCAGTCGATGTTCACTGGACGGTGTGCGACGGGCGAGTCGTTCAACTTCACTGGAAACTGCTCAGTGAGAACTATTCTCCAGTTCGTCGGTTCATCATTGAGTACAACACGTCGTGGAGTCCGGATGTCTGGCGCCCGGCGAGGTCGGACATCGGCCGAGACGTGCGCTACTTCCGCGTAGCGCTGTCGCCGTGGTCCAACTACTCGTTCCGCGTCGTCGCGCAGAACAACGTCGGTCGGAGCCGGCCGAGTGACATGACGCGACCTTGGTGCACGACTCCGCCCGACGTGCCGCGACGTCACCCAAGACAGGTCTGCGCACGCAATGGACAACCACACACGCTCGTCATCGGCTGGCAGGTAACAACAGCTGCTACGAATTAATTGCTTTTCTAACGTTACTTGACCGCATCGGAAATGATTAGAGACTCAAGGACTTTTAGTAAAAGTGGTAAACTAGAGGCGCCTGGACATGATTCTTAACTGGGTGACCAGTGAGGAATCTACTGCGGGAACTACTGTGGTCCTGGTTTGTCGATCTTTACATTATTATGACAAATAACTATCTACGCATCCCGTAGAGTTGTTTTCGTGATCACATGAAAAAAAAATTCTCGTTCTCTGATTGGGTACTAGGACCCCAAGAACTCCCTTGGCTGTCCCCTTGTAATGAGCAACCCATCTACGCTTCATCAGCAGTAGAACATCTCTATTTTGTTATGTAGTCAACTAAAGCGTATGAAAATTAAACCTTGTCATCGGGAGCATGCGCGTGTGTGTTTACATTACATTTTGTGTTTTTTTCGTTTCCTTTGTTTCTCGTTTGCCGCACCTGATGCGAATGCGCCGCTGCCATCAACCGGACTCGACTCGCTCTTTGCTGGAAGTCATGTAGCTACGCGTTAAAACCAGGAATTTTTTTCTGTGATGCTGTGCAGCGAATTGTTTTTTATCTACTGTTTAATTTCATTAATATGTTTGCCATTGTTGCTGAATAAAGTTGATCAATTTGTTTAATTTCATCAAAATTTAATCACTTCTATGGTTTACCGTAACATATTCATAACAACTTACCACGTTGCATCAATTTCTGATAAGTATTCTTTCAGTTGTTTTTTCCACGGGCAGACACGCATACAAACTAAAAACAACATCTACTTGGTTCAGCCATGGACCTCTGTATGGTGGTGTTAATACAGAGGTCCATGGTTCAGCACAGTTGGCGCGCAGATAATGATAACAGGTGACATGTGCTGTAGCCGATATCCGCCGAAGAGCAGAACGCGCCGGGATTCTACTACATCGTGCGGTGGCGCCGTCTGCCGGAGAATTCGACGAAGTCTGCGTCGGTGGGTTGGGGCACTGAGTACGACGTGCAGGAGAGAACGATCGACGCTCAGACGGACACGCTGACCATCGCCGGCCAGCCTGTCTACCGACCGTATGAGATGGTCGTACTGGCCGCCAACGAGATGGGCGAGGCAGCATCGCGGCCTCGACCTGTTATAGGATATTCGTCTGAGGCCGGTACGACATCACGCAGTTACGCTAAATTAAAAAAACATGTTCCATAAAGGGTATAGTAATACATACAGAATACAAGTAGGCCTGCAAATTTCTGAAAAATTTCATGATGGGTATCGTCCTTATCATAAGCCACATCTTGTGGCACTAACGGATCTGCCGGTCGAGCCAAAAAATTGTGTGGCCATAATATGCTAAGAGATAATCAGCTAATTAGTCCACACGCAGACACGCATAGATAGGCTTACGAATAACAAGAATCTCAACTGTTAAAAAAATACCGAACCTCAAAACGCTAGGACGACCCAAATTGTTGCGGTTAACAGATGGTAAAAAGTTTGATAATACGTTTAGCTTTGGCGTTCGGGCACTATGCATAAGTGTGACGGACGGACGAACGGACGAACAAACAGAATTGTCTTAACACATGCGGCGCTTGTACAGTATATAATCTTCACGTGGTAACAAAATTAAGGAAGTAAGGAAAGTGATAAGCGTGAAAATCTGGGAACGAAGTCAGGATAATAATCATAATAATCATGCATGCAAAAATTACAAATATCAGTTCGGTTAATGCGGTAAACTTTTAACAGTTTGCTATCTCGTTTCTTTAAGTAACGTTTATCGTTCGTTTTCTTGCTCTCACTATTTGCTCCTAGTGCTGCTGCTGCTGCTGCTGGTGCGTGTGAAATGCGACTGCATCATCATGATCGCGTATCAGTTACAGCGCCAACGCGACCTGATTGATTCACATTCACGCACTTGCAGACAGTCAACGCGACCTTCAGCCAGCTTTATCTGCTTAGCGTCGAGCAACACGTATCGTGACCGACCACCACGTAATGCCGTGCATTTGCCTGTGAAAGATCGACGCTCGACAGACGGCATTCGCCGATGGCCGTGCCGTGCTGTCAGCGTTAATTTCACAAATTGGCGTCGAACTCGCCTCAGTTGACCATTCGCTGTTTTGCGCGACAGCGTTAAAGTCTGGCGAAGTCTGCGATGATAAGCAATGCTGGCTTTACTTTGCCGACAAGGCAGCTTAATTGTAGATCGATTGAAAGAACTGCTGTTCATGTATTTTGCAGTATGTATTGTAATCGATATTTTCTGCAGAGTCATACGTTGTGACAGCCCTATAGAGCCTAGATATTACAGCTAAATTTAATTAATATCGGACGAACCTTGGAATGGCCCGAAACCTTTGAGCTACCAGAGTTACGACATCATACCTGCACCGAGTGGTCATCTGCTGTTGCTGGCCCAACTGTGCAACACGTTGCCTTCGAATGCAGATGGAAATCCTTGATTTACGCGTCTGCTAAATGCACATTCAACTTCGTTTGACTGAGCCTACGGCGCGTTGTGACTTTGTTTTCAGACGCCGCGGATAAACTTTCTTGCTCGCTTATTACATCAGATTAACTGCTTGCAAAATTATGTCTATTATCCTGACTTATTTTTCAGATTTGTTCGCTTCGGCTGTACAAAATCACGTTACATCTTCTGCCGTACGTTGTGTGTAGAATGCTACCGCTAATTGCGGCCAAGGTAGGGATGAGTTGACGAAACATAGGATCGTTGAAATTTACTGACATCTGTGTGTTGCAGCTCCGTTAGAGATTCCTCAGAAATTCCGTCTGAATCCGGACAAGAAAGTGACCAATACAACAGCTGACTTCGTCTGGGACTCCGTGGACACAAGCCCGTATCGCATGCAGGGAGGCTTCCGCGGATACAAGGTCAGAGCAAGGACTATTCTTTTATGTAATATTTACTGAAATGTGACAAAACGCACATTCTGCATACACAAATAGTGACAGTGACACAGCAGTAGTACAAAAATAATAAAACATAAAAACACATAAAACACACAGGGTTACATGTACAAAACTGTACAAAAATACGCACAACAAAAGACTCTTTGTGTAGACTGGTATTGTGTTCTGGTAGTTGAAAGTCATGACTTCGGTTACGTAAGTTATCACATTTTCGAGATGAAGACAGAATATGATGCAAACAGTGTAGGGACTAGATGTTATGAAATAAACCATTACAGTTGTGGTTCTAGTTTTTACCGCGCTGCATTGTCTTGTCAGAAGAAAGCTGTCTGTCCGTCTGTCAGACGCGTGCTTTGTGACAAAACGGAAGAAAGATATGTCAAGATTTTTATAGCGTACGATAGATCATTCAGCCTAGTTTTCTGAGAAGAAGAATGGTTTGTGGGGGGCGACCCCTTCTACCTGAAATTTTGGATCAACCGGCCGCCGTAGGAGCGAACTCGCTAATTTTCAGTAGATATTCGCTCGTAGCGCTTCAGCGGTTGCATCTAGCAAAAAAAAACTTCAATTAACACTAATAGAAAGTTGACAACGCGCTTTCCAATGAGCTTACGATGAACAGCGTACGTTGCCCCTGAACCCCCAAAGGGGGCTCAAAAACGCAAAATAGCCGTTTTCATTGGAAAGCGCGTAGTGGACTTCCTATCAGTGTTAATTTAACTTTTTTTCGCTAGCTGTTACGGTTGAGGCTCTACGAGCGAGTATCGGTTCAAAATCGGCGATTTCGCTCCAACGGGGGCCGGTTGACCCACAATTTTAGGTAGAAGGGGTCGCCCCACACCAAACATTTTTTATAAGGAAACTAGGCTAAATGATCTATCGTATGGTATAAAAATCTGGACAGATCTTTCTTCCGTTTTGTCACAATCTACGCGTTTGACAGACGGACGGACGGACGGATAGACAGACAGACGGACGGACAGACATCTTTTTCATCGCTAGCCCGAGCTGGCATTCCATGCAGCGCTGAAAAATCAGGTCCATTCGCCCAACTTGGATACACCCATGGCCACCATTACTGACTTCCTGAAGGTCGAATGTGTCTGCAGCAGGTGCTCTGGTGCCACCTGTCTCTTTCTGGTCGCAGTCAGTGCACTGCACGGTTGCGATTTTTCTGGAAATTTTTGAGTAGCCTATAGCTGCATGAACCAGAAACATTAACCACGGTAACTCACTGAACTTTAGTTACATGAAGTACGTAAAACATTGATTTTTAGGTAGGATTTGTAAAAGCTATAACCGAAAATGATTGAATTTTAAAGTTTGAAGTTTCACAAGGTAGTGCAGCAACACGGCTAAGGTGTGATGGGCAATGTGGCATAGATTTTGTTGCATTTTTTTTGGAGAATTCAACAGTGAAAGAATTTTTAAAATCGGCCAACATTTGTCAAAGTTATGAACGAATGTCTAGTGGCACAGTTTTTTGACTCACTGTGTACAGTTTATCCAGACAGAATGTTACAGCATATAATTATACATGCACTGTAGACTATCAGTTGACTATATTGCAATGTCATCATGCATGAAGAATTTGCAGATATGAACGAGCCACTTACTGGTGCATAGTAGTCAATGTAATTCTATAGATAGGCCACAATATCGACTGACCTAACAAACTGCCTGTGTCTTGCTATGCTGCATTGCTTCGTCTCACAAAAGCATTCGCAGCTATTGCGGTCTTGGCGCCAGAATCAACCATGTCATTTACTCGCTCGTAATGACGTATAGTTCTCATTTTTCTGTACAAAACGTGCTCACATAGCTCGCGTTGTTTTCTTCGATCTGGCCATTGTAATCTCATTCTTTCCGTCATATTTTTACTCTAACTGAGCTTGATTAGCCGTGACGTTTTTTTTGCTCATATAATAATTGTACCTGGGCAAGCGCAGCGGCGTTTAGTGTTTCTGGTTAGCCCGTTGGTTTTCGTCGTGACCGAGATCTAGTTGATCTATGTTAGTCAAGAGATCTGATCTAGATCGGTTAGTTCTGTTGAATTTACTTTTAAAACGCGATCATAATTTGATGGCGG
>Ga0209255_1000362_pt1 | contig 10614 bp, 6 predicted proteins | sample WorMetvaBAHAMAS2_FD_187394 | JGI IMG/M metagenome (GOLD analysis project Ga0209255, IMG submission 187394) | Marine gutless worms symbiont microbial communities from Max Planck institute for Marine Microbiology, Germany - Olavius vacuus... | ecosystem: Host-associated > Annelida > Digestive...
ACCCTTCTACGCTTAGTGACGTCGGTTACTAGTGACATCACACACCTAGCGACAATGCAGCTGGTGCTCAACTCATGGTACATAGAAGTTTAACACTGGTAATGCGGCTCATTGGCATAATTGACAGAAAATGAAGCGCTGTGATAACTTGTTCCATTCTTCAACAACGGTCTGTTTACAGAGGAAGAACTACGTAATGATGACATCACTCAATTAAACTGCAAAGTAATGAAACGAAATTACAAATATAATGCATCCAAAGACTTCGGAAACTCATACTAGTCTGTAAAGGGGCGTCAATTTTTGGCTCACCCTGTAATGTAGTAAATGTGTAAATAGACAGCAGGGGACGGATGGATGGCGCAGACGTGTGGCTCTCAGTGAGAGATAGAGCGTTAAGTACATTTTCCAGAATGCTCTAAAAGTCGTGTACGACAATCTACCATTCTAAAAATGTTCATGGGGGACCCCGGGAGAAACCCCAGATCCCCATCTCAAAGGCGGCCACTTTGCGGAAGGGAAAAAAGTGGAAGATTTCACGCCAACGAACAATTTCTTGATCTGTCCTTGACGTTGAACAGTTCCGGCCTCCGGTTTCCCGCCTACATTGTTTTGAATCAGTGATTCAAGAGATTCGTCAATCAACGTTTAAGACGTTCATTAGAATCAGCATTGCTCACCTACAATGCCTAGGCTATTAACCGCTTATTTTCGTTGTCTCTTAAAGTCTTAACACGGTTGCTTAATTGTCTCTTAATTGTCCTCTATAGTTGTCACTTAATACGCTGCTGTTAATAAACTTTATTGACTCGCACTTGCAGGAAATTTCTGCTATAATATTATTAGCTAACATAAACATAACTGGTCTACAAAAATTGAGGCGGCAACTACATAGTGATGATTCGATAGGACGGTCTGTCCGATTTGCGGCTGTATGTAAGAAAATGCGGCTATGGTCAAGTTTTAAACATGAACAGGAAATTCTTGTAGAGGTATATGAGCTAAATTCTGCTGTCAGATTCCGACGAGAAATATGGAAAGGAGACTGTATCGATTCCCGACCCTGTATTTTAAGGGAAGGACGTCATCACATGCAGCGTACTGTTTAACGCAAAAATAGCATAAAAATGCATAGATTTGCACGTTAAATTTGCAAATTTTTCTGGGGGCAATGCCCCAGACCCCCAAACTGGGGAGGGACTACGGCGCCCCTCCCCAGATCCCACCTCCGGCGCTTCGCTCGTGCCTTCGGCCCCTCCATCGCCCCTGGGACGGTTAAGCCCCCAAATATTAAGGCCTAGCGCCGCCTATGACCTCCTATCTTGCACCGTTTCCAAGTTATGGCTGATTATTGGTCAAATTTTCGCTAGCGTGAGGGGAGAGCCTCACTTTGACGCTCTCGCTAGGGTGACCCCGTCAATATCGACATAAATGATATATTGCTAACAACTAGATTCTTTGGCCTACATTTCTGCCGCAGAAAGTATCTGTGTATCTTCAACCACTTTTACGTAATTCGCCCCGAAAGCTACCGAATTCGGTGAAATGACGCAGCGGCTAGGGCTATTACGCCGTTCAAGGTCAGTCAAGGTCACCGAGTGTGGTACCAATCGAAAGCTCATACAAGACTTCCTATTAGTGATTGACACTAACTTACCTCCTATATTGCACCGTTTCCAAAATATACCTCCGACAGGTCCAAAATCGCTATATTTGGCTACCAACTTATGCGAAAATGTTAACAAATCTTTACTTTGCTGTATTTTGTTAGTCATGTGACAAAATAAAATATGCAGATTTCTTGTTCGAACGTCAGAAAATAACCAGTCGGTAAAAATATAACATTGGCATAAGCATTTAACTGCTATTTTTACTTAATAATTATTTATGTTATGTTCAAACTAGGCTGTATCTTATGTGTAATATTAGTAGTGACACAGCAGGCTGATGATACTGATCCATCCAGTGAAGGACTGCAGCAACAATGCAGTAGATTCACTAAAATCGCACAAGCCGACATGACGTATTGTGCACTTACACACACTGTTAATACCAGTTTAATGTACGCCGTTTCACAGTCACACAACAAACCTATCAAAAACTAACACAAAAGCTTCTGTATAACGAAGAAGTGACTAGGCCGTTTTACAGAACACGATGTTATCATATCAGTAGTGCATTCAGACAGGCATGCCCATATCTGATAAAAATAAATGCAAAAACAAAAGACATTGTAAGAATAACACGTGAGCTGCTATTGTAGCCTATTACAGATAGTCTGTTACACTGTTCAACTGCAGTATAACCTACAAGGACGGGCTTCTTCGCAAACAGATCTGCTGAGCTATAGGCCTCCCCGGCTGGATTTCCAGCTGGTGAAGTCACACGAGGTGGTCATAAGGTGAGACAAGATAGCTCACCTGCACAAACTACACCTTAGTCCATGACTACTACCAGCGGAGCAAAATACAACATGCACTATCAGAATCGCCACAGAAACGACTTGAAGCAGTCATAAGCTCACTGTTGCACGAGTGAACAATGCACGGTAACAGCAATGTAAAACAATTACAGCAAAAATGTTAATAAATTAATCACAAGGTCAGATGTGTCAAAAACTGAAACTGAACACAAAGTCAAGACAGCAGATCTGCAGATGCTGGCTTTGAGCACAGAGGAAATGACAAAGAAACAGGTCACTCATGATGGCGCATGCGTGTCAGTCTCTAAACAAAACAGATGCATCTAACTCTAGTATCAGCAAAAGTACACTGTCATGTTCTTGACTAGCACAGCAAAGCATTAACTGATAAACACAGGTAATAAAAGCAATGATAGTGCAGTGACAGACTGACATCATGTAAATCAAAGCACAAGTAACTGAACACACGACAGTAGCAAGAAACACTGGATAATGAACACCAATGCAGACCAATTAACCAGGTACAACTCTATATAATACCCACGACCGGATTAAGCACTTGGTTAATGACTAACGGCTGCAGTATAGGGCCCCATGAGGGCTTCGTTCAGCTGTGCCTAAACAGTTTAATCTGGCAATACTGTAATTAGTGCCGTTTTACTGTCAGAAGTTAGTAACTGTTATTGTGTAAGTTGTTAACTTAACTTGTTCAGTAACTTCAGGGACTGTATTTCTGTTAAAAATTGCAAGTTCGTCGTTTAAACACACATTACCACGGACCCCCAGTGGGGACACGGTATGACAACACAGAACTGTATCTAGCCTAGGGCCCCAAATCCAGCAATGACAACATCTCAATCACATGTACTGATCATTACGAACCATAGTTTTCTGTGGCCCGTGGAATTTTGAGCCAAGCTGCAAAATTTGCTGTTTTGTTGCGAAAATGAGCCAAGCCACGGAACTTTGTTTTTTTTTACAATGGAACCGTTCAATATGTGGAAATACACTTCAAAACAAATGTATCTATTTAGCAGTTCAGTACCAGCAACTTGCCTAATAAGTAACTAAGAGAAGTCACGCTTCATTCATCAGTGATTAGTTGCCTGAATACTCTATTTGTCTGCCATCAGAGTGAATGCACATAGCACAACTAACACTAACAATACGGTATATTAGATACTTCGAACGGCCGAGCTGATTTTCTTTCAGCTGACTGTGTACCACGGAATTAAGAGATTTGCCTCTGTAAGCTGCAGATTGGGAATTTAGCAAAATGCCACTCTGAATTCACAGAATTTTTATGTTGAAAACTGTGGTGCCTACTGATCACCAGTGATACAGTACATTAAAGAATTTAAGTATTGCACAAAAAATTAGCACAGTAACAAATAAAATATGTACACATGAAAAAAGATGACAAATTTTCAGAAAGAGGCTACATGAAAATTAACAATTCATACATGCCCAAATTACACGTGGAAACTGCACATTATGCTGTAGCACGGTGGACACGGCAGACAGTGGCATCACCAAGGTTGCTGTCACCCGGTAAGGTAACTCATGGTTGGTGTCACCGTTTTTACCTCAAAAAGTGATGACCGTTTTTAGTCATCGTCAAAAGTGACAACCTTTTTATTTATTTTTACGTTTATCAAGTGTTCTTGTAAATTCATCCGCAAAAAAATTACACTTTCCTTCGGGTGTCACGCCCTCGATGGTCTCACCCAGGGCGGTCTGCCACCTCTCCCCACTGACGGTAGGTATGACAAGTGAGGCCCAATGCCATGTCATCGAAATGTAAGCCTCTACCAGACAAGGACAAGTGCATTTGGTCTCACTGTAACCCTGACCTTTGACCTCTGATCTTGAAAACCTTTTCAGCAATGCCCACTTACATACTGAATGTTTGTGGCAAGTTTCAGTGAAATCCCTCCACTAAGTGAAGAGATATCACGTCACATAAAATAGGTGTTAATGGATGGTAAATAGGCAATGGACTATCAGCAAACATAATGCCTTCGCTGCCTGTTGTGAGATGGAAGCATAACAATAACTGCAGTAGACAATGTTGAGGTGGATGGAGCAGGCACTCAGACTAACAACATCACAACGACTCATATTACTCACACAGCCACAACAATGGCACAAAGAGCCAAGGCAGAATACTTCACACCCACACACATCCAAGGTCAATGATAAATCTACAGTTGTTCTGTTCAACAGTCACTTACTATGTCAATACCATGTTATGATGACGACAAAACGTCATTAACACAGTCGATACACCACTCAGCAGCAGCAGCAGCAGCTACAATGGTCAATGCTCTGTATTTCACACTCAGATCCTCCAGATTCCAGAATGTTACAGCAGAAAAACACGAGTTTAACTGCTGTGAAATTTCTTGGTAAGTTATAATTACTTACATGCTGAGCTGGAAGACTTCGAATCCGCATCAGAAAGTATTTGGCAAGGAAACTCCAGCCAGACGGGCAGAATATATTAGTCTTTTGGACTGACATTTTCAACAGCATACAACAGTGTTAAAACTCCCTTAGTGTACTGTTTGTATACTGTACTTTAAACACGAGGATCCAGGTATAGTATAACAATAAACACACAAAAGGCATCTGATGAGTGGCCAAGAAATATAAGCCACTAAACTGTCTCTCAATAAAGCTCACATTTTCTTGACACAATTCTACAGTGTGAGTCAAACAAGTATTTTCACTTGTGGTGAACCTGTGTAACTGAAAATTACCTTGGTTATTGCCAGAACATATTCCTACCTTTACACCAATTTTGGTCCATTAATATGAATATTTGTATGAATTGTATCACTTTTACTAGTAAGACCCCTCAAATTTTAACAATTCAGTTTACTTTATTATGAAATTCATGAATTTTTTGTTAAAAACAAGTCAAATCAACTGATATTTAATTAAATATAACAGTTAGTATCTGTTACATGAATTATCACATTAAATGTTCAAAATGTCCATCGTTGGCTAACACACGTCTGCAGTAGCTTGCGGCAGTCTTTCATAGCACTGTCAATGGCTTTCTCCGGTAAGGCAGAGCAAATTAACTAAAGTGCATTTTAAAACAAGGGAACTGATTTTGGCTTCTGTTGCAGTTTGTGTTAAAACTCCAGCATTGCCCCCAAACCTCATAATCCAGTGGATTGAGGTTGGCTGAATTGAGGCCACACGTCAGTAGCGATGAAGTCAAGGCAATCTGACTTGCTGAAACTCAAAACCTGAAATAGTTAAGACGATAACTACTTGTAGAAAAATTAACGCCATTTTGTTAAATATTAAGATAAATTGACCAAAATTGGTGAGCATGTGTGGTATAAATTGACAACACAGTGGCAAAATTCACAGAAATATACTTGGCCTAAGTGAAAATATTGCAAAAAGTTTTAGGGTGGCTACTTTTTCTTGACTCACACTGTAGCGCACTAACAATTAAGGGATCAAGTTATAGGCTACTACTGACTTGTAACAATAAGTAACACACAAAATACAAGCGAAACAAAAAAAACAGTCAGAGTCTAAACAAAGCAAAGAATGTTTAATGCTATCTAGGTGCTATGAACAGTATGAGCACACGCAGAAAATAGCCACCAACAACTTGGTGATTTTATCTGACAAGACGCCAGGCAAGTAGTACTGCAGCTAACAAGCTCCGCAGACTACACGCTTAAACAAAGTCACAAAAACACATCTGCTGGCTTTGCTGAATTTCAACTGATGAACCCAAAATATTTTGCTCAAGCGATTTTTCGATTAATTTTGTCTCCCTCACGTTTGTTGGGCAAACTAACATATCAGTACAAAAAGAACATAAATGAGCATTATCAAACCAACAATGACAGGCATTCTATACTCTTAGAGTGAGCTAATGTCATTATGCCAGTGTTTCAGTGTGCTTAATAAATAACAGCTTCTAGTATAATACTGATGAAATACCCAATATCAAATTCAACATTAACATAACAATAACACATGTATCAACTAATGCTAGAAACCCACAAATAAAAAAAATCAATAAATGTTAGAAACAGACACAACAACAGACAAATGCAATCTATAAACGGACCGAGATTATCACAGAGCTGTTTTCACTGACTAATAAACTGAACTGCAGATTCACTCATGACCAGTGCTACTGTCCGGTGTCGTTGTGCTACTGATATTATCCATCAGTGGATGCCACATGTCATCAGCTTCACAGTCTTTCTTATCCAATGTACTGCTAGTACCCTGATGCCCACTGGAATGTGACTCTGCATTAATAAATTCTACACTTTCACTGCTGGCGAATACGTGATCATCAGCGACCGTTGTTTCTGTGCCTCGACATGGAGCATCAGCATTCTCTGCAGCTGCAACTACTACCTCAGCATCATCACCATCGTCATCGATCCAGACTGGTTCAAATTTCACAAAATCCTGGAGATGTCGGAGTCGTGCTGGTAGCGCCATCTGCTGGTACTGATCTGACTCGGCTGCATCCATGTCGGCAACGATGCGCTGGTAGTCAGTATCATCAACCATCAGTGACTGGATCTGATCATCATCGAGAGCACAGAGGCCACCACTCACAAAACTGCCTGAAACACTCTCCGTCTCAGATCCACCATTCACGCTCAAGTCTTCACGACACGAATCCGGCCTCAAGAACGGACTCGTGACACGCTGTAACTTTGAGCGTGATATTGCTGCCATCACAGCAGCATTGGCCTGTATCTGCTCCATATCAGACTCAGGTGACACCGGAGACGTCGACTCGGCTACACTCCACGTACGTTGTATACTAGACGACAGGTCCCTACTCTCTGCATCAGCTGGTGAAATAGGCTTCTCCATAGATGTTTCAGTTTGTTGCGAGTTCAGCTGAGTAACCGCTGCTACCATGGATGGTTTCACAGTGTCCACAGGCACAGAACTCACAACAGGCAACTGACCTGATGTATTTGGCACAGGAACACAGTCAATCTGACGCACTGTTATATTTTTAACAGCGACGGCTCCTATCAGCGGCGGTGCAGCAAGCTCGGCAGAATCTGCATCTCCTGACGTCTCATTGCCACTGTCATCATCAGACGACGAACTATGCATGTCCATCAGTGGATGATAAATCGTCGTCTCGTTCCCTGCTGCTCTTGCCAACTTCTGAGCTTTCTTCTCCTGTCGTCGTTCTTGGTGACGCTGACTATGAATTTCATCACTGATCTTCTCCAGATTGTGCAGTGTCTCTGCATACATCTTTTTTGCCGCTGATATCTGCTTCTCCAACTGCACTATTCGTTTCTTTCGCTCCTATTACAAATGAACAATCATGAACACTGCACTTCACAACCTACTATGGCACAGTATCATGATCAGGACTAACCAGAGATAGGCATGAGACATTAAAGCCTGAGACCGAGATGAGGCCGAGACGTTGGTTTCACCAGCCGAGACGAGACATTTGTAGCTCTCGAGGCGTCAAAGCAGGCCTATAGACATTGTAGTGACTGCAGTAACAAAAATTATTCTGCACGTTCATCAGCTGTTAGTGGGTTATGATTTTGTCTTTACCATTAATACTGTGATAGTGTAGGCTGAACTGACTCATTTTGTTAACACGCATCTAACTTCAATGCTAGAACTTATGTTAGAATGGACTATTTCTAAAGGCCATTCTGTCTGTCTGTCCGTCACAATCGTGATCCAGGCCTAAACAGTTTAAGACTTCAAAATATACAGAGCGATATGTGTTTCAAGTTTCTTCAACTTTCTTGACATCAAATTTCATAGTCCTGAGATAAGGAGTTCGTCGCCCTAACAAGTGTGTTAAAGAGAAGTACAACCCTATCTAAAGCCCAATAGGCCTAATCTGCAATGATATGGAAATGGTGTAAGATAGGATGTAAGTTAGTATAAACCATCAATAGAAAGTCACGTACGGGCTTTGGACTGGTACCAAATTGGTGACCTTGAATCATGACCTCGAACTGTGTAATGGCCAACGTACATCATCTCTGCGGTAGCCGATTTTTTATGTGGCCTTTACAATGTGGCCAAAATTAGTCATGGGCAAGAGACGTAAATGGCCGAGACAGAGATGAGAGTAAGACGTCAGCCTCCCGAGACTGAGACCGAGACAATGACAATTTTTGTGGAGATGAGATTAAGACGAGACGTTGGAACGTCTCGAGACCGAGACGTTGAGACAGAGACGTCGAGACCAAGACCACAACCCTTGTACTATCTCATACTAACAGCTTTGATTTTTAACCACATACAGCCATATGCTGTCTGTCCACCGTGTATGTCAATGTATTTGGCACACACATAATTTAAATTACAAACCTTTCTTTTGCCGCCCACAAAGTTGCAGGGAAGTTTTTATGTCAAAGTGAACAGGTAGCAAGCTTTTCCTAGAACTTACAGATACATAGCACAGTGCTGCAAGTTTCTATAGTTTGATACTGGACACAATAGCATAGCAGTACCTCCATCTGTTGATTATACTTGGCCTTCAGTTCAAAATATGGCCTACACACAACATCCGCTGTAACTCAACTACTGCTTGCACTGTTACATCAATATATATTTGAACATGAAGACACAAAAGTAGTAATTTACCTTCCAGCCACTAACTGGTACTGCACTTCTGCCAATATACTGCAACCACTTATCTCAAGAAAGAAACACAGCATCTATACAATGTATCTAAGACAGGCAACGTGAAAACAGCAGTCACACACACATTGAGAACCACAAGAACTACGTTACACGCTAACATCATTTTCATATATGACAAAAGCCCAGCACTTGTATAGCGCCTTGCATGGTATACAAACCACTTTAAAGCGCTCGGGCATGGATCACACAGTTTTACCTGCAATAAACACCATACCTGCCGTTTACCTCGTAAGCGTTCACCAGATGGCGCCTCCACCAACTGAGGTGGCAAACATCCAATTGCAGCTCACTACTCATTTATCGACCCCGAAAGGATGAAAGGCTGAGTTGGCCTAGTTGGCTGATCTCCAGCGGATGGTTTACCCACACAGTGGTCACCCGTTAGCTGAAGGTTGAGCGCAGGACAGGGTCAGTTCGCCGGCCAAAGACCGGCGTTCCACCAACTGTGCTACGCAACCAAGTCACATAGGAAAATGAGTGCAGTATAGCAGTATAGCTTTTTTCTCCACAAAACCTGTGAATGGAAGGTAACATTTAATGGCTTCTTCAATGCGAAATAGTGTAAGGATGTGCTTTTGGGGGTATTGTCAACCAATTATTACCAACCCCCAAAAGTCATGTCATAGAAACCAGCCACAAACAACTCTGCTGACAAAGTGGTTGTGTTACATGCAGAAAAATGGTTTTGTTGGCAACAAAAGCCGGTTAAACACTGATAAAGGCGCTGTATCGAAATGACGGCACAGATCAGGTGCCCTTCACCCTCTCATAGGGCTTTGAGCCTGTAGATGGATCAGCTACCAGCCATCAGCCACTGGATATACTAACAAGTTTGTGATGCATTGCCAAATGAGCACTGATGGGCACCGATATGCCTATTTCGAATATAAAAGAGCACATATTAATGTAAAATAACACAGCTTTTACAGAAGTGTTTTAGCTGATAATGCACATCTAAAACAGCAAAATTCATTTTAACATGATATTACTCAGCACTAACATTTAGGTGATGTGATGTTCGGTAATATCACATTTTATAATTTTTGCTGTTTTCGATGCATGATGCTGGCCATAGAACTTCTGTATAAACTGTGTTTTTTACACTAATCACAAAGAACAGTGAAACATATAGCATGTGAGGACAATGCCTTGATTTGGCAATGTTGCGTTTCCAATCACGCTGCAGCTTCTTCACTCGCTGTTCAGCTTCATTCAACAACTGAGCAACTTTCATGTGTTCCAGTTCGCTCTCAAGTCGCTCACGTTCCGACTCGTTTACCTGACAATCACAACAACACTTCCACAGTCACAGCCATTGACCTTGGTCGAATTTTGTCAGACTACCAGGCTTGGAACAGGCAGGACTGCAGGCGGCCGACGCCCCCGCATTTCCTGCAACACCAGCGGTACTAGACCCGCTATTCTTTGTCTTTTTCGTATTTCTAGAGTTAGACACAACCTTCTGCCCCTTCATGGCGATCCGTCTTACCCCA
>Ga0209255_1000363_pt1 | contig 10603 bp, 8 predicted proteins | sample WorMetvaBAHAMAS2_FD_187394 | JGI IMG/M metagenome (GOLD analysis project Ga0209255, IMG submission 187394) | Marine gutless worms symbiont microbial communities from Max Planck institute for Marine Microbiology, Germany - Olavius vacuus... | ecosystem: Host-associated > Annelida > Digestive...
CCTGCATGCTTGGTCCATTGCGATGGAGCATGCCAAAAATTACGAAATCAGATGCAAAATTATGTGAAATATACGAACAAAACGAGTGGCACCTTTTTTCCGGGCAATGTAATTTGCGATTTTTGCGCACAAAAGTTTTGCAAGGTAGTGTAGGGACGTGTGTAAATTATGGCAGGATATTTATTGACTATTTTACTGCAAATTTACTGCAGAGCGTGACGGTGAAAGAATTTTGAAAATCAGTTAGAATTTCGCGGAGTTACAGGCAAAAATAAAGTGGCACCTTTTTTTCCGGACACAGTGTATTTGGTGATGTTAACGAGGTCCCAGAGCCCAAATCCAAGACTGCACCATCAAGTCCCAGGACAATGAGGAACGGCCAAGGTTTAAAACTACAATGACTGAAGGCCTCAGCTATCAAGGCCAAAGAAAACACTGCCGATTATTGTTATGACAATATTATAACAATGGTCATAAATGTCATTAAGCTCTACTTCATCAGTGACTCCACTCTACAGTTTCACAGAAAAATGAAAAACAGTGATAGGTGATCGTACCCGTCGGAATTTAAATTCGTATTCCCGTATCGGCAAGCCTCCAGTTTTGGGTTTCTCCCATGCCACAACGTACTCGTGCGCCCAACCACTCTCATGCTCCGATAGTAGTTTCAGTGGATACGGCACAGCTACAAATAACCATTAATTATTAAGTGTCAGTAATAAGCAAGCAGATATAGTCAAGCTCAGCACGATATAAGCAGCACCTGCTAATTCAAATCATTTTGTCACGTAACATTTAACAGAAATTAGTATACAACGTGAGAATGATGACAATAATAACAAAATTAATAACTGTAATACTCTAGACGATGGTCATATTGCTGTCTTTGACAGAGTTTGCCCAGTTCATGTAACTTGAGGTATGAGTCTATCTATAAGCTTCTGTCATCTACTAACACCCACTATTGCTATTGCTATTTATCATTACTCAGCCCAAAAGCTCATACCCAATTTACCAACCCACAAATGTCCGAAGACTGAGTCAACCTAGGTAATGCAGTAATGGTATGCAGCTTATGCCTAAAGCTCTGCATCACAGCGACTTTCACAACAAATATGCGGTCTAATATATGTATGTATCTGAATGAAAAACCTGCTAGAGTAGGCCTATAAATGAACAAGACTGCCTTTCAATCAAAGGCAGACCAGGATAGACACAGGCAGGCTTTTTGTTCCTGTGGTCTTGACCCTGATATATAAACCTGACCTAGACATTCTAAAGATGTAATGTGTAAGTCGAATTTTTCGAAGGTTAGAGCATTACAGACAGATGCATTAGACCAAAAACATTACCATGCCGCATTGAGAGATGGTAAAACATCACTAATATGAAGAACAGTATCTCGAGCTGCCCAATGATTGTGTCAATGTAGTGCAGCAATTATGAAATGCTTTAAATGCAGTCTTTGACTGCTGATGCCTCAATACTGGAGTTCTCAGCAACAGTGCTCAGCAGTGTTTGTCATCAGCAAAAAAAAGCAGAAGAACTCTTGTCCAGGTTCTGCTTTGCAGTCAGGCAGGGTTGTGGTCTTGGTCTTGACGTCTCGGTCTCGAGATGTACCAACGTCTCGTCTTGGGAGGCAGACGCTTCAGTCTAGTCTTGGTTATTTACATCTCGTGCCCAAGACCAATTTTCGGCCAAATTGTGCAGGCCACATTAATAAAACGAGTCAATTTTGGGCGCGACGGGAATGCTTCACTTTCACAGCCGCATCAGCTGGTGCGTTCTGCATTCATTCACGTTGAGTCAGTACGTCAAGTGTTGACCGGTATACGTTATTTACTTGTGCTTCTGTCAAGTTGAAACATATTGCAATCAATAAAACTTGTACTTTAACGTCTCGATCACATCTCGAAATTTTAACGTCTCGGTCTCGGGAGGTGAGCGTCTTGGTCTTGTCTTGAGCTTTTACATCTCGTGCCCATCCCTGCAGTCAGGTCAGATGCAATAGTTACGATGGCCAATTATGAGGGACTGTCCCTTCAGAGTATGCAGCATAGTCAATTCACGACATATTCATCTGTTATAGCATAGCACAAGTAGATGGTGGCCGATGGCGAACCATCGACTAATATGCTTCTGCCGGAAAAATGCATTTGTTCTCGCTGTGATCTGGACCTTTTGACCTCAAAATGTAATCACTTCATCTTTGTTCCCAACTGTACACAAGTTGTAATGCCAACTAAAGTGCTTATATGACCACACTTGGTCTTGCTGTGACCCTGACCTTTGAAATTTTGACCTCAAATTCAAGTCAGTCCATCTCTGTTCCCAACTGTAAATATGGCGAAATTCTCACAAGCAGTTTGTAAGATATGTTCATACACGCACGGATGCATGCATGGACGGACTGAAAACAGACTGCCTCTGGTAGCTAATTACTAGCAGAGGCATAAAACTACATTCCACAGCAGCTGTTCCAATCGGCTTGGTCCACTGTCCCTGTCCAAGTTGATAGTATCCTGGCTGTTGGAACCAAGTAAAAAAATGACAATAAACACACACAATTAAACTATTACTTACTTAAATGCAGATACATACACACCCTGTGACTATGCTAACATTGTATGACACAAATAAAACGCCACACGCTTGATTGGAAATGATTACAGTGATTGAACTTACAGACGTCCGGTGTGGTAACAACATACGTCAGTGGTTCTCCATCACCAACTTCAGACATGGCACGTATGATCATATTGTATGCTACATTCGGTTCCAAATATTCAATGAAATAAGGGTCTCCTACAAAAATGTTGCACAAAGTAAACAGAAAACTTTCAGAATAAAAAAATGCAACGTCTATAGCAAAACAAATTGTATGTATGTATAAAGTATCTGTACAACGCGCTCTAACAGCCTAAACAGTCGCAAAGCGCTTCTGTAAGCTAAACCAAACAGCTGAGTTTTTATCCGGCTACAAAACTGTGTCAACGTCAGTGTCGACTGTCGAAGTGTAGTTAGAAGGCTGTTCCAGGGCTTGAGGTCGAGCACAGCAAATCTGTGAGGGCCATAAGTAACAGTACGAGTTGCGATGATTTGCAGATCACCGTGAGCAGCTGAACGCAGGTAAAGATGACTCGCACTGTTCATGACAGGCATGCACAACTCCTGAAGGTACTCCAGAGGAGACTGGTGCAGACACTTGTAGATGATGGTGCAAAGTTTGCAAGTAGTGATCCTCTGTGACACTGGTAACCAGTGCAGACCATCTCCAAGTGTCGGCATGACACTTAGAAATTCAAATTGTACTTACTGTATCTATGCAATTTGCAATTATCCATGCATATCACATAATGCAAAAATTCCGGATTTTTGACTACCTCTGCCCAATAAAATTTCCTGAGATGACACCTTAAAATTATATTACAAGACCAATGTGCCAATGTTTCCCTGCAGGTCTCTGGGAAGACCTTCAGATTTCTGGAAGTGTGTTTTTACATACTTGATGCTCTTCCCAATGCCAATCTACCATGAAACTCTGAAGTATGTGAAATAAAGAAAAATTATCGCAAATTATTAAGGAAGTAGCAGGAATACAGCAAAGATGCAAAAGTGCACAAAGTTGTGAGCAAAAAATACCTATCATGAAATCGTCGATCTTCAGCAAGTACTGAATTCGGTAGCCGTATATGTCAACACCACCAGGGTTAAGTGGAGGTTGTATGTCCAGCAGAACAGTGGTCGGTGAAATCTCACGAACACTTACTGATTGTGGGACTCCGGGCAGCCCTGCAACAGAAAATGAGAAGCTTGGTTGTTACAAAAAAACCGCTGATACACTCAAGCCTCCATATCAGAAGTCTTCTTACACACAAAGAGATGCAAAAAGTTGCCCAATTAATAATAACACTGACAACGACAATAATAATAATAATAGCAACAAACAACAATAGTAATGTATACTACTTTATTCCATGACAAGTTGTAACTTCAGAGGCAACAACAGTCACAGATAACAGAGGATACAGTCAAACTCTCTTGCCCCTCCACAAAACAACCACGCAGCATGCACGCCATTATCTTGACAAGAATTATTTGGCAAACCTGTGGAATTAAATTCAGATCGTTACAGTAGCAACTGTTTGATTTATGATTACAGTATGTAGTGTGTAATGCCACTGGCACAAGATATCATCATGTCACTAATGTGTGCATAGCAGTATTTTTACTATATTGCCGATTACAAGTTGGCTGTGATGTATAAGATATCTTGTACTCCATCAGTATTGTTTAGTTGCGACGTACGAGTTAACTCGTACCTCACACAACTGTGGACAATAGTTGCCAGCATCCATATAAACTTTAATGCTGCATCCTAGCAATGTATATCGGTGCTGCCCTCTACCAAATTTGTGCCAGAGTGACAAACTGCACAGCGTTCAACGTGTCAAACAAAACTGAACCAGTCACCTCTTACAACATCCAGACAGGAAATAGACTGCACCATGTTTATGGCATAAAGACCATGCCTATTCTGACACAAAACATAGTTTACCAAAACCACCAAGAGACTGAATTCTACAAAAACAGCTTATTATACCACATTTGGCTCTGCATATTACTTACATTAATGTACTTAAACTGAACAAAAGATGCTTACTGGCACGACGCATTTCCACAAAATGTACACCAACACCCATCTGATTGGTCGCCCGACATGTGTAGTTCCCGTAGATAAATTCTTCATCAACTTCTCGCACAGTGACCTATAGTAAAACAGGATTCACATAATGGTAGATAAATTTACAATCTATACCAAAATAACACAATGCGTGTCAACCCAGCTGATAGCAATATCTTATACACATCTACGATTACTGGTTTTCTCAGCACTACTTTTCTGGCAGCAGAATACAAAAAAAAACATAAAATACCAGGTACTTGTAATGCAACAAATAGTATCGTCAGAAATAAACAGCTTTATTATGAACAAGTAGAAACGAGCATAGCGAAACAAAACCAAATACGCATCTATGCAGAAAACAGAAATAGTGTTAAAACAATGCTAATAAAAACTAAATGTAGTTAAATATGAAATTGTGTTGTACACTTAAGAATGACATCACATCTGGCAAAATATTCTTGAATAGCATAAGTCATTTTCGGGCAGAATATTACAGTCAGTTCCAAATCATACCAAAATATCCAGGAGTATCGAAACATGTACGTCTATGACGTTTCAACTCAGCTTCAGCATCAGTATATATCAATATGCACTCAAAGTTTCTTTTCAAGTTCAGTTCTCACGGTAATTGTAGGACATTTCAAACTTATCTAGCCTCAACCGCAAAGTTGGTCCATCAGTTACACGTGATGTGAGAAAATTTTACATAAATTCAGAGCTGTCTGGCATTTTTCGTTTCTGACTTAGGGCAGCACTAGGCCAATGGGTGGAGAGAAAGGTAGCTGCAGTGCATGAAGCAGTCTAGTAGATGAAAGGACAGGTATGAACTATTGACGTATATTAATTACCACTAGACCAACAACTCTATGAAAGTAGTGCATGCCTTTTGAACATTGAGCAATAATAGGGAAACGTATTGATACACGCGTTACTATGTCCGTCACCAAGGACTCCACTTGTGCAGCTAGTGGTTTAATCTATGTCAGTGGGTAGTAACATAGAAATTGGCAAACACATAGACGTCAGAATTTTAGCTAACACAATCTACCTGAAGGTTGCTGTCTTTCGACATGACGTAAGTACGGAATGTTTCGTTGTCTTTCAGAACACGGCCATAGCGAAGCCACTCAATGTTGGGCAGTGGTTCAGCTTTGACGTGGCATGTAAGGTTTCTTGTCTTGCCCGCCCAGTTGTACACAAGCGTGGTCTGACCTGGCGGGAAACGTGGACGAACTAGCACACAAAACAGTTTGAAAACAAAACTGTGTTTCGTATATCGCTTAAATGTAAAAAAGCAACATTAACACGAGAATAAGATTTCTAACCATCAGCAGTAACAGTGTTTTGCACCGACCTAGTGATGCAATTTTTTTAAATTTCACGACGAAATGTATAATGCGATAAAGCAGTTAGTTATCAGAATCCTAAAACAACATTATCATTTTTATACAGAATACATTTTAAACACTACATATTTTGTCAAAACTAATAAAAATAACACAAGTGATTAACAAATGAAGACATTCAATAAATAAACCAATTAATTTCTGGACAGGTAACACCATAGTGAAAGCAAAGAGATACGTCTCACAATTGACAGTGACGGAGCCATTCAGCTCGTGATGTCCAGCAATGTTACGCGACTTGCACGTGTAGTTGGCCATGTCCTCAGGAACAAGGTGGCTTATTGTCATGCGCAGTTCACCACCGACTGGATTCGTCAGATTTATCCGTCCATTCTCCTACATTTGTCATCATCGACATTTTGAATATGTGTATTTTAAAAACTTAAGTCACAGTACTGGAACGGAAAAGCACTCAGAGGGTACAAACCTTTGCCAAAGCTGAAATGATTCTGTCATAGCAGTAGTGGTACTAGTGTAGAGGCTCAATGTCCCACTCGACACATTACAGGTCATTTCGGGGACGACTTTTACAGGTCATATGACCAAACCAACAGTGTCAAAGCACTGAAGGAAACCAGTTGGAAATGATTCTGTCATTCAAATAAATTTGATATAATAAAAAATCTTCAATGCAGACTGTGCATTTTAAGCTCAGGCTTTACGAATAATCTTAATGACAGACAGAGTTGAGCTGAGTTGAGTGAGTATGGTTTTACACATAACAGGTCATTTCGGAGACGAGTCTTTCCCAGCAATCAATAACACTGACAAGTGAACACTAAGAAAGAGAATAACACATGAACCTGAAACACACAAAAACTGGCCCTAGCTCAGTCAAACATAAACCCTAGTTTAGTCACCTTCTAATACATCCAGCCAGGAAACAGAGGGAGCCTATTCTTATAACCCTGAAGCCTGGCACAGGGTGACAGCGACAGACAAAAATAAACCAACAAACCAAAACAAAAACATATGCTTACTTAGTATTAAGCCACGCCTGTGTCAATACAGCTTCTCAGAGCAGCATGATAAAGAAATTATACCAAAAACAAAAATGTTTGCAAATGCAGGGCTCCCAGGAGCAAGAAGTAAAATTTCAGCACCAAATTTTCAATACATTTCCGGACAATTTCAAACATTTTGTCGGTTTCACGAGGCGGTTTTTTCTGTGCTCACAAATCTTAATCAGTCAAGTAGATCAGTACTGCAGTCATGAAAATGTTACTAAGGCAATGTTACACATAAAACAATGAACGTCACAATCGAAAACAGTATAGGACACTCAACGTCAGCAATATAAAGAGTCCAGTTATGAGGTAACCAAGTAAAGAATGAAGGCAATGCTGTAACTACGGCATAACAAAGGTCAATATAGGGACATTCTTACCAAATGACTAAAATTTCAGGACAATTTCTGATTTCAAGACAATTTCAGGACAATTTTAAAATTTCAGGAATTTCAGGACAACTGGGAGCCCTGCAAATGTAAGCGAAAAATTGGAGAAATATTCTGCAACAAAAATATTACATTGGATCCCATGACATAGTCTTCTGTGTGACCCTCTTTGCGATACGTCATCTCGGGTGCTGGATCGCCCCATGAGAGACAGACCAGCGTTGTTGTTAAGCCTTCTGACTGTGTCACATTCTTTATATTATACACAGTCGCTGGAACTAAAACACACACAATTCAGCCGGTAACATACATAAAACTGTGAACACGTAATTTTTTCACTGCATCTGTCAACAACAGTCAATAATGTTGATGGCGTCAGTTTCCTGATAGCCTTCCTTGCCTTCTCTGCTCGTAGACAAACTGACAATGTGTCACCCGCTGAGCAAATCATTGTATCCCAGTCATAGTACCGGAAGTCAAACTCGCTGATCACATCCTTAAACTGAATGTTGAAAGAGAAGCAGTAATCAAAGGCAGCATCATCAGCATCACAGCAAAGTAGTGGTCTGATTATCTCTCAACAGGATTGCCATCGACTACACTGCTGAGTTATGCCTGTTGACAAGAGTTGCCGATGACGGCTGTCTGCTGATGACATCTTTCTGACAGGGGAGATGAAAGCAATCGTAAAGTTAAACGAAACGAAATGAGTCGAACACGCAAGTCGACAGAAGTCAACATCTATGACTACAAAGTAACAGTAGAAACTTGGCACAAAAAGAAGACTACAAAGTCTATTGCATTGTGAAGTACCTGATGGTTTTGTCTTGACAACAATTCAACAATTCATCATAAACAGTGTCCTGGTGAGTATTATCGTAAACTTTTCAACAAAGATTAAAACCATCAGATGAAAATGTCTTTCCCATACACAGTTTTGATAGAAAGTCAATAAAGAGATAAAATATGTATTATTGGCAGCTGACAAGTACAGAAACAATGCAGTAAATTACTGAGAACTTCAAGATGTCCGATCATGTCATCTTCTCCCGCATCATTGAAGACATGACACCTGTATTCGCCTTCGTCTTCCTTGATCAGAGGTCGGAAGTGGATCACTCCAAGCTCGGGGTCAACCTGGAGCCTGTCCTCAAACTCGTGGTTTCCAGAACTGAATACTGGTGCTTCATTTCCATCCTGTCTCACAATCATCATTTGACAACATCTGTGATGCCATTGACAACAATCAGGTCATGATATTTATTATACTGACGATCAGCAAGGAATGGTCACAAAAACATGTGATTGATTCAATACACACTTACTGTTACTTATGTATCGTGCACAAACAGAGCTTACATTGCGTTCTCTACACAAATCACAAATGTTTTGATATATGAACATGTACTTGCTGATGCAATGTTACTAAATGCCATAACTTGCATGACACCATGGAAACATATGATGATGATGATGATGATATGCAATGATGTAATGTGCACTTAAAAGCTAACTAGAAGCCAGCTAGCTAGCTCAGCACACAGTGCCAAAGTTAAAACAGACATGCCTGAGAAAAACGAAAAACAACTGGAGTCCATGGAGTCAGTCCGGTGGGTGGAAAGGTAGAAGAACAATGGACGAAAGGATTTGTGGAAAAGATGAGTTTTCAGCCTGAAATGGAAAACAGAAGGAGTAATGGAATGGTGACAGTGGTGATGAAGGAAATGACGAACTGATGTGTGAGATCAGACGAGAGTGACAAGTCTTCATGATCAGTAGGCAGGCAGAGTTCCTTGAGAAGCTGATTCCAGAAACAGGGTGATGCATGACGAAAAGAATGGTTGCTGACTTCAGAGAGGAAGAGGAGAGGAAGGTGGGCAAGAGAGGGTTACGACATCTGAAGAATGAGTGCTACAATGGGGCTGAACAGAGATGAGATTATATAGACACGAAGGTTGCATGGTAGTGAGGACTTGTATGTGACAGAAAGAATTTTATAGTCCATGTGCTGCTTAATTCTAAGCCAGTGTAAAGATCTAGAGAGCAGGGTTGATAAGACAGGACTTTGGGGCCTTGATGGTGGCACATGCGAGAGAATTTTGGATGTGCTGAAGACGGTTTAATTGACTATAAGGTAGGTTGTAGTAAGGTAAGTTGCAGTAGTCAAGCTTGGAGTGCACGATGGAGGTGGTGACGGCACTGGCTGTTTTGCGATCGAGATATGGTCAGATGCAGGTATGTTGACAGAGTTCGTTATATTCATATTCAACACAGAGGGAATAAACCATTAACAAAAAGCAGTCAGTTGGGGTAAATAATTATTCAACACATCGTCCATAAATATCAAACCTAATAATTTATGATTTCAAGATAATTCCTGGACTTTCAGTTTTGGCCATTGCTATTGGGATCACCTGCTGGTTTATGGCAGCCAGATAAAGTGTATACAAAATCTACTAAAGACCAAAAAGGCACAATGCATACTGTTAGTACTACATTAAACAAAGTATATCTGAGCGCTTTAGAGATAAAGGGCTTATAATAAAGTGTTATATAAATTCATCTGTTCACTTTACTTTACTTACTTACAAATATGTCTAAATACTCGCTGTATATAAGGACTAAACAGAAAAGCCACAAATCACAGTACAGTTCGTTTGGCTTCCATTGAACCAGGCCTATTTCTGTGGCAATGTTACGTTTAGCAAACATGAATTTGTGCCGACAACAGCATTCTGCCTCGATGTCAGCATTTGACATTGCACTGACCCATCACGTTACTACTGGCAACGTTCACAGCTTCGGCATCACTCAGCACTTGACATTGCACTGACCAATCATGCTACTGCTGGCAACGTTCACAGCTTCGGCATCACTCAGCACTTGACGTTGCACTGACCAATCATGCTACTGCTGGCAACGTAGCACTTGACATTGCACTGACCAATCATGCTACTGCTGGCAACGTTCACAGCTTCGGCATCACTCAGCACTTGACATTGCACTGACCAATCATGCTACTGCTGGCAACGTAGCACTTGACATTGCACTGACCAATCATGCTACTGCTGGCAACGTTCACAGCTTCCGCATCACTCAGCACTTGACATTGCA
>Ga0209255_1000364_pt1 | contig 10600 bp, 5 predicted proteins | sample WorMetvaBAHAMAS2_FD_187394 | JGI IMG/M metagenome (GOLD analysis project Ga0209255, IMG submission 187394) | Marine gutless worms symbiont microbial communities from Max Planck institute for Marine Microbiology, Germany - Olavius vacuus... | ecosystem: Host-associated > Annelida > Digestive...
GAACCCTGACCTTGAACGTTTGGAATACATTGGGTGTCACGTGATAAAACTATGTACCAAATTTGAGCAAAATCGGACAATCCGCAGCGGAGTCATTGCGATTTCAGTAGTACAGTTTGGGCACTGACGGCCATATTGCACTTGACCGGAAGTGAATTTTCACAATTTTGCGACCGCAAGTGCACCAGTGTCTTGTTGTGTCAGAGAGACAGTTTATTTGCCACAAAATAACAAAAAACATACAAAATCATACTAAATATATCAACAGTGGCAGGCTACCAAATAGGCAAACCCATCAAGCTGGTTGCCTATAGTACTAGTTATATTAAATCTTAATATAAAATGCAACAGAACAAAACATAAGTGCAGATGGGTGTGCAAAGTACAACTGCAGCTAGTATGCCTGGGTAAAAATTAATTAATTGAACATGCAAACAATCATACAAACTATAGATAGATGTCACTTTTCAACACAACAGCCAGTGTGGAACTGAGTTATTGGTAATTCAATCAATTTTTACCGCCCGGTTTTCAGGGGGCAATTAATTCTGAACCGCATATTTCTCAGGGTTGGGAAGGGACCTACACTAATTTTGGGAAGGAGATAGGTCCATACGCTCCCGAAGCATCTTTTAATTTCAGATATGCTTGTTTATTCTGAAACCATAGCGCTATAAATTTGACGCCAAATTTTCGCAATTTTTCAGCCCCTGTTAAAAATAGGGGAAGGGTAGACGAAATGTCTAACTCGGGTTTTCAAGCTCAGCCTATGACCCAACTGTTGGCGCGGGGTCGCTGGGTTAGCTCGGGGATTCAACATATTTTCCAGGCCAAAATTTCCTAGGGGTGGTGGCGAGAATGAACCCCAGTTTCTCAGAGATGGGGGACCGAACTAGATAAAAGTTTGGGAGGGCACAGTACCCTTATCGGCACTCCCCAGTTTGTTTCAGATTTCCGATACGTTGCTTTCTATCGTAACTAGATCACCCCACATCCAAATTTGGACCAAACTTTGCTCTATACCCCTTGTAAAAATTAGGAGAGGGTTGGCGAAATGTCTTAGTCCTGAGGAAGGCCAATCATTGATGCTTTAGGCAGATGTTTGAGATTTCCGATATCTTTCTCCGTTTCAAAACCAGAGCTCGTCAGATGCGCCTGGTGTCGAATATGGAGGCCAAATTGCGCACATTATCTATAGTCGGGGTGTCAAAATCGGTACATCGTGCGGCCTTAATGAGTTATTTTAAAGCAAACGAATAGATATTTGAACCTTTTCGGCGTTCACTGTATAGATCTTATTGGGGGGCAGAGGTACACTCCCAAATGTCGACGGGCTTCCGATGCTGCAACTCGGATAGAGTAAATGCAGAAACGATGTCCGGGATGCTTAGGAACCAGTGCGGCAGTGCGGTGCAGAACAAAGCACTCCTTTCAGAGTTAATCGTTTGTGTAACGATGGACGACGTTTTGACTAATTTTCAGCGAGTTGCTGACATACCTGACGTACACTGTAAGCCAGAGCAACCGAGTGATTGAGTGAGCAGTTTTTAAAACCTTTCACCCAGCGCCCAATTTCGCGTGCCTCCTGGCACGTTGTGCTTCCGAAAAAAACACGTGATTGCGTGTGTGTCGGAATGTCTGAAATTCAGTGCTTAGCAATTGTGGGTAATTTGTGGGTTTTAAGCGTAAATCATCTGATCTTTTTACCAACCTTTCGTCATATTTTGGGCCCACCAACACAAAGCCGCATGAATGAAAATTAGACTAAGCGAAAAGAAAGACCACGACGAGGTATCACACGGCGTCCAATGTAGCCAGGAAGGCGACCGCATTCCCCTTTTGAAGAGCGATAGATAAGCACTGAAACAGGAACACCGTTTCTCTTGTGTCCTCTGTGACTGCAGTGATGCGTCTACCAATTTCTTGGATCAGCTCTATGGCGGACTGGTTCCAGGTGCCGGCAGTTTCAACTGCCACTGGTAAAAAGATGTGAGAGGCAGAGAGCGCGCCATACTTTACAATCTTGTTCGCTGCTGCCTTGTTTGCAGCTGAGCATGCTTCTCTGGCAGTTTGATCTATGTGTGACTCAGCACAGGTGTCAGGAACTGTGACGTCCCATGCCATGGGCTTGCCTCGTGCCCAAGGTAGCAATGTGGTGCCATCGGAGCGTTTTCCATCTTGCTGTATGAGACTGACAGGCTCTTTAGTTGCTGGTATCTGAGCCTGTTTGATCGCCTCCAGACGATGTCGTTCATCTGATGATGACGCTGGTGCCAGGCCACTCCTTCGGCACCATAAACCATGAAGTCCTCGGGCGTCCACTGCTTTGCCACATGGGCGGGTGTTGGGTTCACAGGCTCTGCATCTCAGTCTATGGGCCACCGCAACCGTGACGGCTTCATCAGACATCCAGATACCCAGTGAAGCTATGGGTGACGTATTCAGCCAATCTCCAGAGTGGGGGATGCAGCAGCCAATAGCCTGGCTTTGTCAACGTCACCAGCTGCTCTTGAGAAACCAGGGCTTGGTGATTTGTCGTCACTGGCTTATCCCATGCCTTCAGGATATGCTGTTCTTCGTTGGCAGGGCGGGTCGAGCCGGACAGAGATGACCACCTAGTCTCAATGGATGCCACGGACTGGTCTTCCAGCAGGTTAACGCTGTTGGGGAGAATGGATTGCTGAAGAGCAGATATCAATGCGGCTGATGCCCGAAGGCAGAAGGTGCCAGCATCTGACCACTGCGCATCCCCAGCCGACAGGCACTGAGACTTGAAGCCATTGGTCGTCGTTTAAAGCCACATTGAGGACTTTAGATAGGCCAGCTCTGAGCGTACTGTGAAAAGAATATCACAAATGACATTCTTGAACGTGCAAATTGAACGATATATGAGCTTCAGAGAACATACATCTTGGATAAAACTAAGATAAATATTGGCATTATAGGAAATATTTGATTATATAGTTATTTATCTATGGGATAGTTATTTAAACCATGCGGATAGCAAGTCTTCAGGGTTTTTATCCAATATTTTTTTCTCTTTGTCATCTGTTTTCTTTATTGTCGTTAGAGAGTTGTTCTACAGGGATAATAGAAAGTTATTTCAGTTTGTGTAGCAGTTCGGAAGTGTATAGCTATTGCAGTATTTTCTTTGTAGAAATATTAGATTTATGATCGGTTAATCTATCTTCTAGTTTCCGGGAGGTTCGCCTATATATTGCTTTAGACATTTAGTACATGTGATCAGCTATATAATATTGCGACTATTGCAATTCATAGACCTATTAGTCTCAGTATGGAATGTTCCATTTGTGTTTGTAGAAGAAAAGGTACTACTTCCAAGTATGTAGTTACAGCAATCGCATCGTGGATGCTGACATTTATTTACTTTTAGGTATGCTTCATGTACTAATTCTTGAAATACTTGAATATTGTTTGAGTTTTGTGATGTAAGAGATGCATATTTTGCCGTCACTAGTAAGCTCTGTATAGTGATGCCTCGTTAAAAAAATCTCTGGTAAAAAACCTTCGAATGCTTGTTGGTCGTTATTTGTTAGGAATTTTTGCCAATAGTGTACTGTTTGTTTATAGAGTGTAGGTACTTTGTTGAATGAGCTGCTAAATTGTATAATAAGAAGAAGAACGGTATTTCCTTTAAGAAATTTAGTGAAGATTTTTGTTTTGTTTTATATGTAGGAGCATCAGTAGGTGTAATATGATTTATTTTACTTATTACTTTATTAAGAAGGGAACCTGAGTAGCCTTTTTGTATCGTTGTATCGGTTCATCTAATTTCAATTTCGTCTACGTCGAGAAACAGAGCGTCGTTCGAACTCGACAATGGCTCGAAAGCTTCACGTACGGGGGACTTCAAACTCTGCTGCAGTATGAATTACGAGCGCTCCTTCGGGTTGAAAATAATCGTAGCTATATGTGTTAAATACAGCCTCAATAAAAATGATACTTAGACAAATTCAAGGCAGTCAAAACTGCATTTTGGCAAGCCACTGAGTCAAGCTATTTAACGTGCTCAGAATCAAGCGCACGGTGACTGAAAGCTCTAAAAAGGTGTGGCTATGGCTACAATCCGGGAACCCGTACCAAAAAAAAACAAAACTTCGCGTACCCGAACCTTCACATGTTTATAGCGCTTCATACAAATTGGCCGCAATTTTAAAAACTCACACGTTTGCTTTTCTTTATTGAGACAGCCACCAAACAGCTTGAAACAAGAGTGGTATAGGGGTGTCTTTTGATGAGATAAATAAAAGAAAAAAACACATCAGTTAGTGTTGCAACAAGCTCACATCAAACAAATCAAACGCAGCTTACACGATTTACATTGTAAGTATAGCACGACAACTCAATGATGACCACGCATGCGCGACTAAACTGAATGAAAAATGAAGTATATATTTCCTGAAACAATATATCAGTGCCATAGAAAATCCATTCCCGTGAACTTCCCTCAGATAGAATTACACCTCGCTATTCTCCCCGCAAATCGATCCCGCAGTTTGAGTTAATATTCAGAATCGAGTAAATCGTTACGTGACAGCGTGAGTACCCGAAAGTAACTCCTGACTTCGTCTCCGGATTGACAGATCATTTTTGTCACGGAATTCCAACACTCATCAATTAACTTGGAGCTTTATTTTTCTAACGTCGTTAATTACGATGCATCACCGTGCTAAGCCCAGTTGCTGCCGCTGTGGCTACGGCTCTTCTATCTTTTTTCCTGCCTCTGCCGTCTTGCCCCTGTCAAAGCAGCTTAATTCACCAGTGCCACATGTTCAGCAGAAAGTTGGGTGTAACTGATTATTTGGTGAAGCCATATTGCTGACGGTTGATCCTTAAGATCTTCGCCAGTCAAGAGCAGGCAGAATTCTGTCACTAATGTTACAAACTGAGAAAAGACAGGTTTAGCAGAAGAAAGTGTGTGAATCTGGCAACACGGCCGGACAGTCTGAGGCGACGGTTGTGATGAGACGTAAACCGTGGACGTGTGTAGCGTGTAAAGTGGGAACAGAATGCGGAATGCATCATTTGCATTATTGGCAGTGCATGTTGAATAACTCCATTCTCGACCTTTCCCTAATGTAAAGGACCTTGTCTCGCATCCGTATAATAAATAAAGAGAATGCTGCATAAGTATAAGAGGAACTTGATGGTTGTACCAAGTCTCGACAGATACCACTTTTTATGCCATCCAAGCATTATATATCAAATTGTATTCTCCAGCTGTATTCAGTGATAGTACCAGAAATTAAAGGCACATACAATGTAATCAAATGCCGTGCAACGGGCAATGCGCTGCGTTGCCTATACGAGTCGGTGGAACGTTGAGTTCATCTGCTGCAACCACATGGTTGTGAAACATACGGTGTAGCCCTGTTGCTTGTGATGCGAAATTTTATCTGTATTCAGTTCACTGGTCACATCTAGCACATGCGGGCGAAATGGGCAGGATAAACGGGCGAAGCGAAGGGGATGTTCAGTTCCGGTTCGCTGTTGTCCGCTAGGTTCCAGTACAGCAGCCAGCCGTGCACTCTTAGACCTGCTGTAGCCTACCCAGTGTCGTCGTCACCCATGGAACACTGGGGCACGTGGCCGCCTAACGTTTCCACATCTATTTTTCCTGAACTTAAAGGCACACCTCTCTAAAGATATGCACCGGAATTGTTCTGTAATGGGGCACTAGTTCCCTCATCTTGACAAGAAACTCATCAGAAGATGAGAAACCCAAACGTGACTGTTATTTACCACAACATACATCGTACACGTACTACAAAATACAAAAAAATACGCTTCAACTTAAGCAGAAATTTACAAAAAAATTCATCATGGTCAAATCAGACTTGCAGTTGAATTTGAAAATAATACTATAAGCAAGTAATATTGTAATATTCAGCAGTTCATATGCGATCGCCTACGGAAAACGCACTCGTTCTCAGTAACCTCCGCGAATATCGCCATAAATGATATATCGCTAAAAAACTAGACTCTGTGGGCTACATTTCTGCCGCAGAAAGTATCGGTGTATCTTCAACCACTTTTATGTAATGGACCCAAAATCTACCAAATTCGGTGAAATAACGCAAAGTTACGGCTATTACGCCGTTCAAGGTCATTCGGTACTATTCGAAAGCTCATATGCGACTTCCTATTAGTGACAGTAACTTACATCATATCTTGCACCGATTCCGAAATATAGCCTTCGAAGGTCCAAAATCACTATATTTGGCTATATTTGCGTTTAACCTCCCGACGGAGGGGTTCCCCTAGGACGATCTCCGTAAAAGTTTGCTTGGAGGTCGATGGGTGGCTAATGTACCAGTTGGCGTAGAAACATTGCCGAAAATTTCGATCGCCTGAGTATGGCGCACGAACGTTACAGACAGCAGACAGACGGATTTACGACAGCATATACCCGAACGTAACGTAGTGACGTTCGAGTAAAAAATCTGTAATACGAGAGCTATCCGCGCTTATAAAGACGCTAAGACTTTATTTGACTGATTGTATGGGTCGTGTGGGCAACAGAAAAGCCCCAGAACCAGAGAGACGATGGAGGAGTAAAAGCCGAGAATGCGAGAATGGAGCCATGCCCTTTGCCTCAGTTCCTGGTGCCGCCACTGGCTGTACTTGTGTAAAAAGTGTGTGCACAACGTCGCTACTGCGTATAATACGGTGCATTCCAATAGAAAATGTCCCGGCTCGTTTATGGTATCCACTTACCGAGGATGCGAGCATTAACCGGACGGCGGAATGTCGTGTTTTATGGGCGCACCGTGTGGAGCAGTCTGCCGTTTGCTGCGCTTGACAGTGGCTTATCACTGCGCATGGGCGAGCGGAAGTTAATGATACGTGGCCATTCTTACAGTGGTCAACTCAAAGGCAGCAAGTTCCCGCGCCGTGGTACCGGTCTTATGATTTTGGCGCCTTCCACAAACGTTTAAATTAACTAACTTTCCTATTTACCTTACCTACTTACCTACTAGTTCTGAATATGTGTATTAGTTTTTAATCATTTTTGTTTTATGTCCTTGCGAATGTGTGTATGTAACCTGTATGCATGTCTGTACTTCGTGTATGATTCAATAATAAATATAATATTACCAAGGCGAACTCAGCCTTCCATCCCTCCGGGGTCGGTAAATAATTACCAGCTTTGGCTGGGAAGAAGGCAGATATGGTTCATTCCGTTAGCGGATAAACGTGGGGTGTGCAGGTAAAACTGTGAGATCCTTTGAGAACGCATGCCCTACCTGAGCGCCTTAGAGGTGTGTTCACGACAAGGCGCTATACAAATCCACGTTTACCTTACCTTACCTTACCAAGTCTGGTTTCGGTTTAATATATTGGATTTTAGTCTATTGTGCTATTTAGAAGGCTAATGCCAGTTACTGTGTTTGTTGTGTCCACGTTGGTGACGCCAACACTATGTTGTCATCAATACTTAAGTCTGCGCTCGCTCGGTTCTCCTCTCTGGAAACGAACGCGATCGCATTGAAACATTAACACAATGTGCACAATGGCTTTAGTTTGCGGTTGCTTACTTTTTCGATGATCTATCCTAAAGCCTAGAATTACAGCTCTTCGAAACAAAATTGCACTAAATGGGCCACCTGGCGAATTATCGCATTGTGTCGTCTGCCCGCCACGCGCTTGTTACACCTGTCTTCAACGCAGATAGAGTTTCTGTTCTTTAGAATCTCGAGAGTTTTGCTATCAAAGTTATATGCAGACAGAAAGCAAAAAGAGCCAACTATAAGTCATACTACAATGTGAGTGAAAAAAAAACAAAACCCAACTCTTGTCGATAACTTCGCGAAATATTAAGAAGCGATTTTCAAAATTCTTTCACTGCTAAACTCAGCACAAAATTCGCTACAAAACAATCATTACATATCCCACCACACTTTAAAGACATTGCTGCATTACCTTGTGAAGCCGTCATGTTTCAAAACATTGCAAAAATTCAACAATACAGTACTGAAGAAACGTTGTTTTGAAAATAAATTTATGCGGATTTATTTACTTAATATTTTACTTTCGGCTACATCTTCATTTTAGAAACACTTCCATTTGATGTAAATAAAAGCAGACAAATTTAACAAATAAATAAAAATTTAACTTTAATTCATTAATTGCATTAAAACAAGAAAACAGCATGCCCTTCAGTGACGATGACAAAGCACTGATAAAAATTTACACTTGTTCAAAGGTTATGGTTCACGAAGGTTATTAGCAGAATTTCTATGAAAAACTGGACGAAAGGCGGGCTTGATACACTGCTGAAGAAAGTGAAGGAAACTGGAATCACTGACCAAACTTTTTTTAACATTATATTTTAACAGTGTGTTTGCTCCAGAACTTGCCAATAACTGAAACATGACGGTTTTACAGGGTAGTGCAACAATGTCTTTAAGGTGTGGTAAGATTTGTAATGACCAAGCCAATTCAGGGTTACATCATGGGGTTCTTAATTAGGGATACCACACCAATAAGACGATGGCGGAAGAGGTCAAGGGGTACGAGAAACGGTTTTGTACAACAAGAAGCAAGTTATTGGAAACTATTAAAGTCAGTCAGTGCATACTAACAGAAAGACGCTTATTCTGATTATGTTAATAATTTAAGCACCCAATTTTGCCGGACTGTAGCCTATGTGACCGTATGTTGACGAATGATACGACAAAATGTAACTGTCACTAATCACTAGTGCACACGTAGTTTAGATAGAGTGGAAGAATTTCACGTATCAAATAAACGGGTACATGAACCACATCGATTTCAAGCTGGCTGTGCTCATTCACCGATGCCTGCATTTTCTTCGTCGTCATCCTGGCAGTTAGTAATCCGACGTAAAGTAAGTAAAGTAAAGTAAACCGGATATAGCAGTTCGTAATCGAAATTACCACACCGGCGTACACGGCGATCGTGCGTTTCCGGTGGCTGGAAGCCGCCTCTGGAACAGTCTGCTGCCCGACATCCTGTCTCAGCTCCAACGCTAACTGCATTTCGGAACCCCCTCGAAACTTATGTCTTTTCCCGATAATTTCCTTCTTAACTTCTTAACCGTTTTCGGTTTGTAGTTTTGTACACCGTGTACAGTAGTGGTTTAGCAGTCTTGTACTTAGGCCACTCTAAATAACTCCGATGTAATGTAATGTAACCAGAAATGTTTAAAAACACTATGTTTATACTACAGCAATAAAATTTCACAGAGAACGGGGACACCGCCGATCCAAACCTGTAGTCATCGCATTACCTATAAATTGGTGAAAGTTGCGATTAATTAACAAAAACGGAGACGTGATCATCAAACTAAAAACACTTCTGTTCATCATAACCAGTGTGTCTTCGCTGGCGAAAGAAAGCAAAACCGACTAAACCAAAGCATTTATTCATTAATTCATTAATATATTTGATCAAAATAGTCTTATCTGACAGTGCATCGATTTACGGATGCTCTAGCCTCTAGACTAAGCCATATCCAAGGATGGATTCGCATTTCGCGAGACCTATTTGGTATTCTGACTCTCAATTGCAGAATAATCCGTGAAACAGAAAATCGATTTCAATGAATCGATGACGGCGTGAATCGGCGGCGACAAACCGATGTCAGCTAGGCATGCATCTGGGTGTCTGAGTGCGAATCGTTCAGGCGACAGCACGGATACGACAATGGCACTGCGTGATTAGGGTTGGGTCGAAACGTCAATTGTTTTTTTGCTCGAGCGCTCTACTCGAGTATCTTGTGGAGAATTCGAAAGCTAAGCCTAGTTGGAATAATAGTTACCTAAGTAAAATAATACTGACTCAGCAGAAGACTGTTTTAATTTCCGATTTTTATGGGTCTTTGATTTATCCTCTTAGTATTTCATCGTACCAGTTTCAAGTACCAGAATCTAGTTCGATTTTGAAACCACTGAGGGTTTTGAGGTTTGACAGAGTCTGAGAAGATGATAAATTTAGTAGGCTATATTTGCTCCGACGGAGAGAGATCCATATGGCAAGTAATCGAACCGTTTTAGCACAGTTCCTGGCAACAACAACTTTTAATTGTCGATTCAGATAGAATAGCACAATCATGGTTCTTGACGTTTTAACTACCCAGGTCTCAGTCTGTTGCTCACAATATCCAATACATCCTCTTTGCCTAAACATCGAAACGATTAACGAATAACAATACTTAGGTTAGGCCCAATCAACTTACGGAGTCAGAAAATACATTTCAGCTGCAGGAAAGAGAAAGGAAAAGGAGCCTCCTCTAGGCAACTCTTTGCCTACGGCGCTGGATATTCTAATATTTGCTCTTCGTGCTTTACTGACGCTTTTATTATTCTCAGCTCAAAAACAGTCAGTTACATGTTCTCGCGATTAATTAAACTATTTCAATAATTCGTTCATAATTGCCGGTTTTGTTGCCTCTGTGCTGAGTGAACTGACAAACTGTTCTCTCTGATGACAGTACTGCTTTAACCAGTCGTCATCTAAACCGCAGACATCTTATATATTAATATTCATGTATAATACATATTTACACACTGAACCATAAAAAACGTGACATTTTACTTTTGACTATAACTTTGGC
>Ga0209255_1000365_pt1 | contig 10600 bp, 9 predicted proteins | sample WorMetvaBAHAMAS2_FD_187394 | JGI IMG/M metagenome (GOLD analysis project Ga0209255, IMG submission 187394) | Marine gutless worms symbiont microbial communities from Max Planck institute for Marine Microbiology, Germany - Olavius vacuus... | ecosystem: Host-associated > Annelida > Digestive...
GGGGGGGGGGGGAGCATAGCTGTTATGAAGAGACTAATGGTTTACAGATAAATAAATGTAGCCTAAAATAATGAATAAACATAGGCCTAAGTCATTGTTAAAGTCTGTGTCCTCTTGGAAGCTATAACAATAGCCAATCTGACCGTATCAATTGTCTGTTTTTTCTTCACTTTTTCGGTTTTTCGCCGATCTGACTATCAATTTTGAGCTACAGATAATGTCAGATCGCCATCGCCGATCTGGTTATATCAGTTTTTGAGATCGTCCAGATCGCCGATCTGGTTCTATCAAATTTGTGCCTATTTTCGCTTAAAACACCAGTTATTGCCGCAATTGGAATGTTAGCAGAAAATGTATAGGTTATACTGTACGACTATGGTTGTGTAGTGTGTACGACCAAGTAAAGACGTAGACGTAGACGTAGAGGATCAACGGGCGCAGGCCTATGCCTCTATGCCCGCATCATATATTTGTGAACTAAATTTAGTACTAATACTAATGCTAATATCTAATACCAAGTTCGGCTTCCCGTTCCAAGAATTATGGCTTTGAAATCATATAAAATAGGTTGGTGTTGCCAGTCCCCTCCCCAGTATAGGCTTACCGTAAACCTACACTGCCTTGTCCAGAGATTTTGGATGAAAATTCACGCAGACGTGGAACCATTATTTGCCTGGTTTCGAATGTCTATCGGAATTCACGTAAACGGTAAACTTTGCTGACTAATAATTAACATAATGGAGATTACAGTTCTACATCTACAGAACGCTTGATCAGCCAAAGCGACAAATCAAGTGATAAGTACACCGGTACGTACGTCATTCTTGGTGATTAGACAGAACGTCGTATTTTGCTTCCGGTTGTTTTGTAAGTTTACGTAAAGCCTTGGCATACAAATTTCTGTCAAGTATGTTTATGTTTATTGTTTACCATAGATTGTGGCTAATTTACCGGAAGTCTGTGTCTCGCGCCATTTTTAGTTGTAGGTTGTAGTGTTTGTATTGTCGGATATAAATTTTAGCAAAACATTATATTACAACAGTTTTGAAGATGTCCAGCAGGTTGGTGCTAGCGCCAGGTCGGCGATCTGGCCGTAAACCCTGCGATGTGCGAAATTACTAGGGGACACATTAGGTTTACTGGGCGCCATTGAAACACACCGTAACCGTGCAGTTTATATTTCGCTAAATACTAATGCTAACCCTACACCTAATCCTAATACTAACCCTAACCCCAACCCTGATCCTAACCCTAACCCTAACCTTAAGTGAGCGTAATGCAATCCAATGGCGCCCAGTAAACTACACATCCCATTAATTAGAGGAAAAAATCCATAGAGAAATACACAGATTTGTATATATATATGGCTCGTGTGCACACGAGCAGCACGTAAGGAGAACCCTAACCCTAACCCTAACTCACATGATCACTGCTTACTCAGTAAGTGGAAATGTCGTTCGTATATATATACACATCTGTGTATTTCTCTATGGATTTTTTCCTCTAATTAATGGGATGTGTAAACTACAATCTAGCCATTACTAGTGCCAGATCGGCGATCTGACAGACCTTACATGTGTAAATTGCTAGCGCCAGATCAGCGATCTGACCCTAAGTACGACAAAATTAGTAGCGCCAGATCGGCGATCTGGCACTTACAGGTCTGCCTGAATACTGCAAATCACCGCAGATGACCACCGCAGATCACTACAGATCACCAGATAGCTTACTTCTAGGCCCTGCAGATAACCTACTAACCTACTTCAGATCACCGCAGATCACTACATATCACCAGATTACTTCTAGGCCATGACTGTCTGTACGTCACTTTAAGTAAGTAAAGTAAATGAAAAGCATGCATCGTGTAGCCGGTCTAATCCATGTACTAGGCCTAAATGCCATGTCTGTTATTGCTGTACAGGTGAGAACAGACGCGTCCATGCGCTGCCTGCGACTAGATAATAGCCAGTTTGCCGAAGCGATTTCATTCATCTTCGCGCTGACGTCGTGTGAAACTTGCCATTTATGCCTATAGTTCAACTTACTTAGTTAGTTTAAGATTCGTCAACGCTGTACTACTTGTTTTCTGATCTTCGGTGATCTGATGGTAAGTTATTAGGTGATCTGTAGGGCCTGGAAGTAAGCTATCTGGTGATCTGCGGTATTCAGGCAGACCGGGCACTTACTAATGCCAGATCGGCTATCAAGCACACCTTATAGGTCGAAATTGTGACTGTAAGTATGACACAGTTACTAGCGCCAGATCGGCGAAAATTGCTAAGCACCAACTGCAGAACAAAGCTGTGGAAGTTGTCGAAAATGCGACAGGTTATAAATGAGCAATATCACCAACCACTAACGATTGAAATGTAGTGCAAATCCCGAAAATTTATATAGCAGTACAGTGCGTTTTCAGTATCTATATAACTGCATTTATGCAAATTATGAACCTGCTGACTAGGCTGGCATTATCCAGGATTAGCCCCCGGGTAAGTGTTAGGGTTAGTGTTAGTTATAGTGTATAGAATGGTAATGGTATAGAATGGTAATGTATTACCGGGCAATAATTTTTTAAAAATCAGTTTTGCATTTAAGTTCTGTTTCTTTACCACCGTCACGACTCACGAATCGTGATGATTGCAAAGAAACAGTTAACTTAAATCAGTTAAAATCATTCACGAACGAATCCGCATACAACAACTGGCTCAGTGATTGTAGTGTTTGTTATTTCAGTTTTATATTAGCTCTATATCCTTGGTTTTACCATCTGTTACTTGGTACATGATTTAATTGATTTTTATCATCATTCAGCTTTATGGCACCGAATAGCCTCTAATGTTCTGATGTGCCGTTAAGAAACTGCTCACTCACTCACTGGCGAAAACTGCACACACTAATAAAGTGGCTTTAAAATTAGCCACTGTATTAACTTAGTGTGTGCAGTTATTGACAGTGAGTGAGTGATTTTTTAGCACCATTTATGAAAAATTTTGCTTAAAAAATGTAAATTATGTTATGTACTTGTAGCCTGACCCTGTGCAAACCCACTGCATGAGAATAAACACAGACAGAATCTGCATTCTGAAAAAAGTCATAAAAATGTTGCATGGACCTTTGGTGCACGCGGGTAAAACTTTAACACATTTGCAAATTTTGAGCTATGAATTGCATCAAAATGCGTTTGACGGCCAGGTTCTGCCCGGACCCGCTGGGGGAGTTATGGCACTCCCCCAGACTCCTTAGCCGTTACTAGGGGAACAGGAGGGAGGGGAAGGAGAGGGAAAGGGTTGGGAATAGGGAGGGAAGGGAAAAAGGAAAGAGGAATGGAGGGGAGAAGGGGATGGAAAGGAAGGGGTAGGGAAGAGAAGGGAGGGAGGGAAGGCTGTGTCCGGAAATTGATCTCCCACCAGTGGGCACCACCTGGCAACCCAAAATTAAACTATACAATTTCAGTTACCAGTGAACAGTTTGTTTGTAAGGCTGAGGCACCAGTATTTTTCCAAAAGTATGTTTCTGCAAACTCTTCACCAACTAATGATTACTGCTTGTCTATGCGTCAGAAGGGTATTTCCATTAGATTCCACTTTTTCTATATAACAAATTCATGTGTGTTATGTTGTATTCTGATGTTATCATTCATAGAATATATGGAATCCAACCATAGATAAGTGTGCGATCTCAAATTTAGGGGACTTGTGTATGGTGAAAATCACTCAGTCGATAGCGCGCGTGTCCCTCTTCCGACGTGTGAAGTTACGTGAGAATCGATGTTTTTAAAAAACATTACATCCAAAAAATGTATTTTTTGGTAAGGGGGGCCTGACCCCCAAAGGGGGGCCTCAGCCCCCAGTGGGTAGGGGCGCTGTATAGGGTCCCCTAAGGTGCATGTTGCAGTGAAGAAATGGTGTCAATACCTTCAGCCGTTTCGGAGAAAATTGAGTTTGAAAAAATTAATTCAGCGCCCTCTAGCGGCGAAACCGAAAGTGGGCGGGGCCCCGTGTCACGCATGCAGGGTGGGGTCGTCGAGTACTACAATGTCTGAAAGTTTCGTGATCCTGCGCCGCCCCGTTCGGACGTTATTCGACTTTGTCGAAATCTCAAAATGCCCCCCTATGGAAATGCACGGACGAGATCGGTTGCTATATACGCGCGCCAAATCGTCAAAAACACTAACGACAGAGTCGAGAAAAAACTCCTCCACACTGCATACACACTGTTGACTGCAGCACTGGGTTATCTCTCCGCAGCTGCACTACGCCTAGCCACCCAATCTATTTTATAAAACTGGGTGAATAGGAGTAGCAGCCTATCACAGATTAATGAGGACACAGGCAAACACTCGATAGCTGTCTGGGACATTAATACCATAGCATACATACAGGAAATTCTGTCCGACCAGCCTGACCTGGATTTTGAACCCAGACCCTGCCAGCCGTTCTGTACCGTAGCCCAGTAGACCAGTGTTGATCCAGTGAGCCACCGAGACAGGTGATCGGTAATAATATCACAGGAAAATAAATGAGTAGGTTTCTGTCAAGTACAGGGTGTACAGTAACCTTCCGATATCATTAATCCCTTGGTACACCGGTAAATTGTACATAGAGCATTATTTTTATTATACATTTGTAGAAGCACTTGTTCAACGTACGCTCTGGCAGGACCTCATCTGTGTTTCTGGCCGACTACCAGAGGCAGTCATGAGCACAGGCTGGGCAATGGCAATTGAAACAGCTTGGCTTCGGTTCGATACAAAGACAATACCAGGTACATGTAACTGCTGCTATATACAACGTGTCCCATGGAACAGGTAGCTCAGGTAGGGAGCTAAAGCAGGTAAAGTAAACGATGCATGCAGGGCAATTTGGGCAAAATTTCAGTTGGAAAGAGACGTCCCTGTCACACGTTAAGAGACTGATACCTTTACACATATCGTAATGACCAGTGTGAATATGCACTATATTCAATGCAATGGTGTATTTCATTCTTGCTCACCATACTTTGTGCAGTTCTGTTGTAGCATTTAAAACATTTCTGTTTTATCTACAAAAAGTCCACCGTGCTTACGTCATGACTTAATTCCATGTGTTAATAAACAAGTTAATGCAGTGTTATCTAAATAACATGGAATTTTAAGTCATATTCTCGGTGGAAAAGGATAACAAAATAAATGAATTACCAAAGGAAAACTGGGTCATTTGCATCCATTAGTCCGATGCTGTGTCATATTATGGTAGAGCCAAGTGTGCTGTATATCACAACTGCTAGATGTTCGATTTCTGCATAATGCTGCTGTATATTGTAAACAAACTGGACATGGTTGTTTCAAATACATGTGGCTATGTTGTTGTATGATTACATTTGTCCTGTTAAAGTTTACACATGTTATTCTCTTATTATGAAAATTAAATCAAACACAACCAACAAAGATTTACCTTGACGTTTCAGTCTCTATCAGAGGTCTTCGTCAGAAGAAAATAGAACTAATTCTTCCGGTTCTTGCCACGGTAGTGATGTGATGTGGCAAGAAATCTGTTGTACGTGTGGCTCAGTGTGTAGCTGCCCTCATCCCAGTTCATAGAACTTTGTCCCTCTTTTCGAATATGCACCACCCCTTTGATCCATCCTTTACCTCTGTCAGACTCCCTATCCAAGAACCGGAAGAAGAATTAGTTCCATTTTCTTCTGACGAAGGCCTCTGATAGAGACCGAAATGTCAAGGTAAATCTTTGTTGGTTGTGTTTGATTTAATTTTCATAATAAATGTTTTACCAACCTAAAGAATATGTTTAATGATGTTATTCTCTTATTGAAAAATCTTACTGGTGTCACTTTTTGCATCTGCCTTTTGCCTCATTTGCTGCAATGAAGGCATGAACCATAGCAAAGTTCCGAAAAGTAGCACAACAGCCTGTTGTAGCAATAAACCAAGGTAGTAACCTGTCAAGTAGGAATTATTTGACACATGTAGCATGAACATCAGACTGAAATGGTATGATGTACAGCAGGTGAAAGGAATGATTGAATCTGTTGCAGTTTGATATGTTGATGGAAACTCTGCAATCCCACATGAAAGAATTTGATGTCATGATGTCAGAGTTTGCTGAATGACTCATTTTCAACCAATATTTTCCAGATGTTGACTACATGTTGTATGTTTGGATGCTTTAGGTAAGCAGTGCTTCATCGTATATGTGTAGGAATCTCGATGGGAGGCAGTGTAAGAATCGTAGATTCAGCTACTGGTTCCCTGGCAGTGACCCATTCAGATGCTGCAGGTATCTCGTAGGGTGGCTCCTCTGGCCTTACGGGGTTATTCCCTGGTTGGATAGTCTCTGCCTCCAGCGACTCAGGGCGACTGCCTCCTACGGCAGCACCCGCCCCATCATCCGTCAGGGTGCCGAGCCCTAAATCTTCCTCCACGTCTGTGGATGACCGCGCCGCGGGGCCCTCCAGGCACACTTGGTAGGGACCTGAGAACGGCCGCCACGAGTCTTACTGCGAGTTTCCATCAAAATCAGGTGCTAACTTAAGGCGGTACGTGGCGTATCCAAGTACTAGACCAAGGCAACACGTGGCGTATCCAGGGGCCACCTAAAGGGGACACGTGGCAAAGCTACGGGCTAACTATGGTGAACCTATAGCAAAGCCCCTTGCTAAACAAAGGCAAACCTATAGTAGAGCCACGTTTTAAACCAAGGAAAACTTACAGTAGAGCCACGTGCTAAACTAAGGCGAACATGCAGCGGTGATGGAGATATTGCCAAAAATTAAAACTACAAGTTTATCGACCCTGACATGGAGACGGTGAAGAACAGTAGAGAGCGGACTGGACAGATGACGACAAGCGACAAGCAGACGACAATCAGAGTGGTAGAGAATTTGACTAAAGATGGAGATCTGGTGTTATCTCCGGGGGGGAGGGGGTCACTGGACCAAAGTGGTAGAGAATTTGATGAACGACCAAGATATGACCTTATCTCCAAAGAAGGGGGGTCTGAGAGCAAAGTTGTGGGAAATTTGCTGAAACATAAAGATCGGACACTTAAATTTGCCTACAGGGCTGGGAAGTGTCCAAAGAATGTGAAAAACTACAACTACCCAATTTTGATTAAGGACTAGGATGGACTTAGAAAATACAGCAGGGAACACAGAGTATCTGAAAATCGTTCGAAAATTAATCTAAGGAATATAGTACCATAGATCCGGCCACCAACTTGTCCCCAAAGTTTCATAAACAGAAATAATCCTGAAATAATGAATTTTCCAGAAAGGGACCGAAGACAAAATGAGTAAAGGTAAGGCTGAAACCCGGGCCCCTACATATGTATTCCTAATAAGGGTGAACATGTACACGTGACGTGAAGCTAAAGTATTTTGTGGGGAAAAAGTAATTCTCAGGTTTTCGGATATAATGTCATTCAGTGTTCAGAATCAGAAACACATGATAGTTGTGTATTCCACTGTAAGTCTTCAAAAGTATGGTGTGTTGGTTGCAGTTGTCTAACGTGCTGTGTAAGTGATTAATGTGTCAAAAGACTCCAGAAACATGTATTTAATATTTATGTCCATTGACTCTGGACACTGCACAGTGTTGTCATCATAGCTTGTGAAACAGTATCACCAAAGATTGTTTAGTAGCAACTCCACATAACATATTTGTTTCTTTGTATTTTGTAACTGACAGGCCTTAGTGACGGCCATCCAGTATGTCGATGGAGTGACGTGGGAAAGAGCAGAGCAGCTGTTTGCAGTCGGAGTCATGTGCACCGAGGAAAAAAAGCAGCACATTACCGAAGAGCTGAGGCCATTCTACAGTTTTGATTACTGTCAGAACTGTTGACTATAGTTTGTCATTTTGCGAAAATTATACAAGTAACCAAATTTGACTGGTTCCTGCCAGTGTTGTACCTGTAATCATTAATTCAGAACTGCAGTGTGTATGATCACACTGTTGCTGTGCTGAACAAGTACTTCGACAGCTTTCATTTAAGCTACTTTCGATGATTGCTTAATAATGTAATGCTGTCAGCCGCAACATTTGCAAATGTTGCAAATTGGAACTCGTGTTTTTGGGTGCTGTCCTGCCTGAGAGGCTTAGCTGCTGGTTTTTACCGCGCTGCATGGAATGCAGACGCAGTCTAGCGACGAGAATTCTGTCCGTCCGTCTGTCTGTCTGTCTGTCACACGCGTGTATTGTGACAAAATGGTAGAAAGATCTGTCCAGATTTATATACCATACGAAAGAACATTTAGCCTAGTTTTCTGAGAAGAAGAATGGTTGGTGGGGGCGACCTCTTCTACCTGAAATTTTGGGTCAACCGACCCCCGTTGAAGCGAAATCGCCGATTTTCAATCAATAATCGATCGTAGCTCCTCAGCCGTAACACCTAGAGAAAAAAGCATAGGAAGTCCACGACACACTTTCCAATGAGCCTAAGATGATCGTCATACGTTGCCCCTAAGTCCCCAAAAGGGGGCCTCAAAAAACGCAAAACGGCCGATTTCTATTTTTAAAAATGTACTTCGCTTGAAGAAAGTCTGCTACAGAGTTTCTTTCTGTGAAAACTGTCAGCGGCAAAGATGTAAGGCATTCATTGGCCTAACTAATTGTCCAAAAATATTGGTGGGGCGACCCCTTGTACCCGAAATTTTGGATCAAAGTGACAGCGTTGGTGCAAAATCGCCGATTTTCTATCTATTTTCGTTCGTAGCGCCTCAGCCATAACACCTGTGTGAAATCTGCCAGTGACAAAGTTGTAAGGCATTTATTGGCCTAACTATCTGTGCAAAAATGATTGCTGGGGGACGACCCCTTCTACCTGAAATTTTGAGTCAAAGTGACCGTGTTGGAGCGAAATTTGAACACTAAGCTGCGATAACTCCAAAATGGTACAAGATAGGATGTCAGTTACTATTAATCACTAATAGGAAATCGCATACGCGCTTTCGATTGGTACCGACCTCGATGACCTTGAATGACCTTGAACGCCGTAATAGCCCTTATTTTGCGTTTTTTCATGGAATTCGACATATTTTCAGGCCGATTATATCACAGTGGTTGAAGATAGACATATATTGTCCATAAAATATTGTCTCCTAGTTCCAGTCTTCTACTTTTGGTGAAAACTATAATGCACCCTGCAGCGCGGTCTCTCTGCAATAGCTGAGCATCTTGTTCATGTTGTTCATTCACAATATTGTAACAACACACGTTTTGTAACAGTGCAGCTGTTGACAATGAAATGGCTGTGAGGATGCTGGAGCATTTCTTTTCAAAGACACATTCATTCCAGTCTCCAGTCTTTGCAAACATTTTGATATTGACTATATCTCAAGTAATCAAGATGTATAATAAGTCAAGGAGTCGAGCTGTCTGGGGTAGTTTGATCTCCTAGTAACATAGCATCTACGGCAGTTGCACCCGTTACATATATTATTATCTGTTGCTGTTCCTTTCCGCAGCTGCTGGGTACAGTTTTTCTAAGGCATTGCATTTCAACTAGTGCAGTAACTGGTTACAGCATTAATTAGTTCCAGTAATTTGTCGTTCACAAAGTGATCACCATTGTTGTTGGCTGTTTCCTCAATTTCACTAATCCGTTTCATTTCTATGGCCAGTGTGTACATGGCCTGAAACTCTCCCAACGAAATCATGGATCATTTTTGAGAGAGAAATTTTTAGACATTTTCACAAAACTTGAATTTATGGGGTCCCATAAATTATACCTCCCCCAAAAAATTGAGGTCATGCACTGTGGCGGCCCCTGGGTATGGACCAAATTTGGTCAAAATCGGTCTGATGTTACTCTTTTACAATAGAAATAAAAACAAGTTCCCAGTTGCCCCCTGTGAGAGCCGATCTCTATATATCGTCAGAAAAACACTACGAACGGAGTTGGTTGATATTCACTCCTGTACATGCAATGTCGTATTCAGTTGTAGTTCAGCTGTAATGTACATTGCCAAATGGTAGGCTGTTGTCTGTCTTCTATCGGGTGAGCTCCGCCTTGCGATGTTCGGCACCAGTCAGTGCTGAGGCCTTTATATAGTAGACCAATGTACAACCCCCAGTCAGTGAGGCTTGTACTGTACACCGTGTTTCAAAAAAACATCCACTCATATTATTGGCTATAAGTTGAGGAATAGTTGTCCGATTTTAATAATTTTTGACATCAAAATTCCTCACATTATTTGACATCGCAAAACAGCTTAGTTGTCCACCTCACCTAACTAATGTGTCTACACTACCTTGTAAAACTTATCGCACGAGTTTTGTTGCCGTACATTACAAACACACCTTGTTTTGTGACAAAAAGTTACGTTCCACAATTTATTAAATGTGAAAATGTTTACTAACACATACAGGAAATGTTGATTTGCTGATGTTAGTTTGTTCAGTGTCACTGTTTGCAGTAAGTTTTACACAAAATGCGTTATAACGCTTCACAACGGCTGCATGTGACTGAAAGAGTCAAAAAACACTGAAAACAGTCACGGCAAATGTTATAAGCAGTCAAACGATTAAACGGCAAAGTCATAATGCACAGTTGCAACAACACTGTTGCACCAGGAGTCACAGTTCATGTTCAAACTGTCCTCC
>Ga0209255_1000366_pt1 | contig 10596 bp, 4 predicted proteins | sample WorMetvaBAHAMAS2_FD_187394 | JGI IMG/M metagenome (GOLD analysis project Ga0209255, IMG submission 187394) | Marine gutless worms symbiont microbial communities from Max Planck institute for Marine Microbiology, Germany - Olavius vacuus... | ecosystem: Host-associated > Annelida > Digestive...
GGCTTTCTATTAATTAAGTCACTACCGCACCTTTCTGTATAATTTTGACACTGATCATATCAGTGGTGGCAAGCTAACAGGGTTTGATTTGTTCTTGAAACAAAAATGTCCTGACTTTTTCTGTAATGCAGATATGCTGCTGATTCACGGAGAATATCTGAATACTGTGTTGTGCAGATGCTCTTGGACAGCAGCTATATCTCTGTGAGTTGTGCAGCAACTTTTTGCCGACAAAAGCTGTACTTGCTGGACATTACGTTTCACATCATAACCTTTCCTTCGATACCTGTGTCATAACTGCACTACATGAGCAGAAAACACCCGAAGCACAAGACGCCAAAAATGTATCAAAATCGGCCAATGGCGTCATTGGTGAAGGTGGCAAGATGAGTTCTCCTGTTATTCAGGATGTGCGACTGTCAGACGGAAGTGGAGCAGTGGATGCTAAGACAAGCATCATTCATGACCCAACTGAGTCAGCAGCTTTCAGCAGCAGTGGTGATGAAGCTAAAACTACAGAAGTTCATTCAGGTCGTTCGAAGCCATCACTGCTGCGACATCGAGGGTCAGCCAGTGCTTCTAGTGCTCGTCGTGCAGTGGACAGTGCCGCGGTGAAGCATGCTCGGCATCCGACAACTGTAGTATCTGTATATCCGTGTCCAGTTTGTGGCAAAATATTCAGATGTCGTCGGTACCTGCGCAAGCACTCCGAGACACATGGCTCGGCTCATGCATGTGACATCTGTGGAAAGAATTACCGCAGTCGTGCATACCTCCGCCTGCACCGACGACGTCACGAGAAAGCAGCTGTAGCCGCTGCAAACCCCACCACTGATCCAACACCGGCACCACCACGTCCACGCTTCTCCTGCACCGAATGTAGCTTTACGACAGATGTGATTGCGGCGATCCATGCCCACCGACAAGTTCATGCACCAAGTGGCAGCGTCAGGTGTGCAGTCTGTGGTCGTGCATACTCAAATCGTGCAGCTCTTAGTAAACACCGGCGTGTGCATGACACAGATCGGCCGTTTGCTTGTCCTGTGCCTGGCTGCCGTTGGCGGTTCCGCACTGACGTCATGTGTCGGGCACATGTCCGTGCACACACAGTCGCTGGTCGGTTCCGCTGTTCAACATGCGGTTATGTGTTTCGACGCAAGCATCATCTGCAGCGCCACGAGGCTCGTATGCATCAGCCAACGCAGTCGTCCACTCCTGCAGTTTCCCGCTCTGCATCAGTGACAAATGGCAGCCACAGCATATCAACATACCAGACCCGTGATGTCTTGCTGTCATCACTGAATGATGTAGACACGCTGTGTTCTTCAGACATTTACGACTCAGCTGACCTCATAGCTGATGACGACAGCAGTTACAGGACACTGCTGGACGTTTCTAGTGACGATCTTTGTGACAAAAAGAGTGGAGGTTTCATAGGGGATGATCTTCAACTTTTTCAGTAAATACACAATAACAACATTGTGGAAATGAAATTACTGCATAACTGTATCATGTTTGTACATTCTGTGACAGTAGTGTACCATACATGTATATACTCGTGTATAAGCCAACAATTTTTGGCTGAAATTTGATGACAGAGCTTTGGGGGGTCAGCTTATACGCGGATCATACCACACAGCCATACTCTAACAGCCAGAGTCAGCATGGCATGGACCATAAGTAGGCCACTAGGGAGCGTGGGAGCATGCGCGGCAGGACCACACACAGACTGCTGCTGCATACCAGTGTTAAGTCAGCCACTGTAACTTGACACCTTTGCTACCCTCACACTGGTGCAAGGCCAAGGTTCAGCCAATGCCATACACAAGCTGTCAGTTACCGTTACCGGGCATGTTAGTGTGCAGTAGATCGATTACTCTAGATGAAAATTGTGAGCAGCAGTAAACGAAAGCGAATGAGCTACGAGGTGTCATTTAAACTGAAAAGTCATTTCACTGGCAGAAGAGAACAATACTGTGGCTGCGCATGAATTTTTTGTTGTATCTGCTTATACACAGGTCACTAGTTTTTGCTAGATTTTTGGCCGCAGGAATGGGGGTTGGCTTATATGCAAGATGGCTTATACGCGAGTATATACGGTAGGTTATTTCAGAATCGTTAACAGGTTTGGATTTACAAAAATAACTGATAGTGATCATGTACAAAACTTTTATCTTGTTTGTAATGTGCTGTGTGAATAGTGAATTTAGTTAACACCTTTTGTGAACAGTGTTACAGAATAAGAAATTGCTGTGGTATTACACTAGCTCAAGACAGTGACTTCACGAATGCTGTTGTTGATGTATCCAACAGCCATTTCATTGTACTATCATCATGATAACACTGGACGAGGCCTTCGGTAGCAGATTTCATTAAGTTCTATGTGAAGCTGATTTAAAAACACATTTTTACAAAATGGTCAACATAGTTTTAAATATTTTTATTTCGTTATATTTTTTTTATTTCTGTTGAAGTATAACACAAAATGATGCCTGGCATTGTGTTCAACTATTGGACTTGTCTGCACAACTGTATATGGTACTTCCTGCTTGCATACCGGTAACAAACAATTCAATGAAGGTAGCAAAATGTGATGGTTGAACACTGAACGGTACACACGACAGCATACTTGCATAAATTTATCTTCAAAGAACAGTTGAACATATATTACATGTATGCTATAAACTGTTGATTAACACATCAACACCAGTGGAAACTGAAAAAGAACTTTCATACTTATGAACAATAAAAAATCATAGGCTTTTGCTGTACATGTTTGGCACATGCTGTTCACATGCTGAGTGTTCACATTCTATAGAATGGTACAATGAAATCAGGCAATTTGTTCTGCAAACTGGATTGATTAAAATTTGCCAAGATAAAAAAATGCAATCTTTGCAGTTTTCCACAATGAATTTCAGTAGCTAAAATGCAGAAATGGTGCACATGTTAAATGTAACCATAATATGAGCAACATATAAAACTGGTATGATTTGTGTATAACATGTGCATTACAAAACTGTCCAATTTTTGTACCACTCTGTGTGCATTATGTGAACATACAAATAAATACCCATAATAGCAAAGGTCCTTGCTAAAAATAGTCTGGCAGTTGACATAAGTCAGACATTAGCTAATCATTTGATTTCACTTGCTGTCCTTTTTTCACTAATTCCAAGTAGTCACTGTACTTTATCTTCTTTGGAATAATATCTGCAACAACATCCAGAATGCTACCATAATAAATAGTACTCAACATAATAAAGTTTTCATGGAAGATATCCATAAGTCATTAGGAAAATATGTAAATACCAGAATTATTAGTATGCTAAATGCAAGTTTGATGTTTTTGTAAAGTGTAAACAAAACCAAGTAAACTGGGGCAGAGCAGAATAAGGAGAAAATAAGAATGTTAATACTAAACCATGCAGTAATGTCACACTTATCTGATTAGCTGTATTGCAAGTATAAAACACAGGAATACCTTGCAGAAACTGTAGTGTTTCTTGCTGATCAACTATGTTTGCAAGGTCATTGTAGTCGACACTGTTTTTGTTTGCACTTTTCACAAGAGACATACGTGCTAAATCTTGCACAAATAGCTCCTGTAGAACACAGAAAGTAAATGTAATAAATTTTTAAAGCACTGCAGTTTTTAAATATAAAATAATTTCTACATTTTTGAAAGTTTAAGGCAGTAAACACAGGAGGATGAAATAAAATACTGCAGCTGATGACAGCCAGGCCAAATTGTTCGCTAATTTCAACCTGATTGAAATACATTTTAAAACAGATCGACACTGGGATCGTTTTGCAGCGAAGAAAAGGGAAAAGGGATAAAGAAAGCAAGAAAAGAAAGTTGCGAAAACACCCCTGAAATAAATTGCTGGTTGCATCCTTCAGTATAACATAGGCAGGAGGGATAAAAAGAATTGCCAACAACAACCATCAATCGAAGAATCACGTCGCCTGATGTGCTAAACTGGATGGGACAGTGGAGCACCTTGGACAGGAAAGTGAAGTCTGAGTAAGCTTAGTAAAGGTAACAAAACATTCATTCCAGCATTCGATAAATAAAATGCTCCAATACCATATAGGCCTACTTAGTACTTACATCGATCACAGTCGCACTGTGCTGCGATGCCATCCCATACTATGGTTTTTCTCCGCTAATTTATAGGCTAATCGTCATGATGGCTATCCCATAGTATGGGATGGCTACGCACTCTTTCTACAAACTTTATATCGCAAGCAGCTTGCCATTGCTAGCTCACCAACTTTGCCATCTTGAGCGTTTTCGGCAGATTGCGGAACATGCCTACTGCACTGTGGCGCTGCATGGAATGGGCGTGTCAAATTACGTCATAACTAAAAATAGAAAAATACGATCGCAAAATATGACGAGAATTAACATGTTCATTCATGGTGTAATATTACGAGCTGCATCCCGACGTCGATGCCGTAAAATGCATATGATCGTATGCAGGCTGCATCCATCCCTAGTGTGGCCCCGGCTTAACAGTGCTTGCTGTACGCCCAGAAAATGGCACTTTCTAGTCTACTAGGCACTCTCTCGGCAATCTGGATGCGTGCTTTTGATGCCGGTGTGATGACTTGCATTCTGTAAATTCTACTTAATGCGCAGAATTAGTGTTTACTACCTTAGGAACAAACGGTTTTCATCTAACCTTACGACTAAGTCACTTTGACTATATGGTGCCGGTGCGGCCGGTGTGTGGTTTATACTGACACAACTTAGGAGCCTATTAGTAAGCTACCTCAGTTAGATTCTCAACTACATAAGAAATCCTTTAAACCTTGGTGTCTATGTAGATATACGTAGTTTTTTTTCTATTTTTCATCTGTGTGGTTTTTATAGTGTGTACGTGTACATTTGTTATCAATCATAAATGGTTGAAAATTAGTTTAGGCAAATCTTCCGAATCGGTACAGCGCTATGCTGAAAGGTCAATTACAGCGCACTGTATCGATTCGGAACTTTTCTTAGTTGACTGTTCGTCCAATCATACCGTAGCTTTCGCAATCAAAAACAGCGACTCGGTTCCAATAGCTGAGACCTCTGGAGAACTTTTCATAATGGTCTTTATTCGTGATATAGGTAACTGGAGTGTACCCGCATCGCAGCTACTAGCAACATTCTCTGAAGCCATTCCAACCTATCAGTTCTTATAACGAAAATAATTTTAAAAAAACAGACGTCTTCCTTCCTTCCCGGATACAGTAAAGCAAAAGTAGATTACTGTTGAAACTTAGACATTATACTAAGTAGTAAGTAAGTAAATCCGGACTTTGTAGAAGGCGGCGCCAAAAAGGCAACAGCTAGCTGTCTACAGACTACCGCCTACGGGTAATCACTCTTTCACTTCGTGATTAAAGCGTTCCTTTTCATAAATATTTTCTACCACAGATTAGGTACTGCTGACACCTTCCCGTTCCCACCTGCTTTCACTGATCGACTGATCTTGAACTTTTTATTGTCAGCAGGTGAGCAACCACGGCTGAAAAGTTGAGGGTGACCAAGGTTTGGGTCCCACTCCCAACACCGGGACCGGCGGGACGCTTGTGCAAGTTGTGCCCCGCGGCCGGCCAAAGGCTGGGCTGGGTGTTGGGTGCGGAAGGGGGTTGCTCCCTCCCGCTATGAGGGTCCGGGGATAGGGCCTATCACCACCGGAAAATTTTTTGAAAACTCATATGCTAAATCCTGCATTCTGGTGACTACTTGTTGTGAAATTTCTTGCTTTTTGAAAACTACGGCCAAAAAATTTCGGGAACCAATACATTGTTGGTCTTCCCAGGCTAAAGGTTGGGGACCAGTCTCCCCCGGTCTCTACGGTTGTTGCGCCTATGATTGTCAGTTTTCTTTTTATGACACCCGACGTTACTATGTCGAAGGCCTGCTGAACTTATTTTACCGGACCTCTAATCGAGGCGGCCGCTGCATACCGTGATTTTTTTACTCGCACATCTCCCAGTGTCTCTTCTGATTTTTCGGGCGGGGGAGCATCGTAGGCTGTTATACCTATTATTAGCGCGGGTCGTAAGTAATGTCGTTAGACAGCGCTATTGCTAACGCTGGTTCTGTCTGTCCGTCTGTCTGTCACATTCGTGGACCACGCCCAGATGGTTCAAGATATCGAAATGCATTTTGCACTGCACGATAGACCAATGTATCTAGTTTCTTGAGGCTAAATTTCGCGGTTCTGAGTTTAGGGATCCGTCCCGAACTAGAGACGGCTATCCCATAGTATGGGATGTCGACGCACTCTTTCTACAGACTTCATAATATCGCAAGCAGCTTGTCATTGCTAGTTCAACTTTACCATCTTGAGCGTTTCGGCAGACAACAAATACCTGTCGAAAACGCGTATTTGACCAATAATCTGCAATAGCTCTAACTTGGAAACGGTGCAAGATACGATGTAAGTTAATTAATCACTAACAGGAAGTCGCGTATGGGCTTTCGATTGGTACTAAAAATGATCTTGAATGACCTTGAACTGCGTAATAACTGCCGACCAGCGCTATCTCTTCAGCAGCTGAACTTCTTGTATTGTATGCAGATAGCATGTACAGTAAACACGAAGCTGTTCATTTGTTGATGTCTTAAATATTACTTTATTTAATTATGTCACTGGTATGGCACGCTATGATCTCCGTTCACTAATGTGTAGCCAACACCACAATAAATTACAATTTAAAGTACTAACAAGCTAAAAGCGCACACCATATATAACACACGTTACATAAGCTTACACTGCTCGTGGTCGTGGAAGCTTCAGCAATATACGTGAAACTGTGGGCGGGCTGCAGAATAAACCTGTTCTTGCATTCAAACTGTTTGCCAGCAATGAAAGCAACTAATTTAGCAAGCAAATTCTATAGTTACGTTGTGTCATCAGCAAAACAGCGGGACAAAGCGAAAACATTGACATTGACACTAGCTTAATACGTGAGTGACATTTACGGCGGCCCTGGAGTTTTTGTTTGAGACTTGTGTTGCCATGAAATTCGTGGATGATGATGATGATGAATTAACGAAATGTATAAAACGACGAACAGAACAAATATTAGCAAAACATCATAGCCTCATAGGCCCTATTTAACCTATAACATAATCTGCTTGCACTGGCCATACAATGTATGCAGTCAAACAGGCATCGTCATCGTCGCCCAATATTTTAAAATACCTAATGCCAACTGCGCGCTAGCGAATTTAAGTTACTATTAAACAAGCACTGTAATAACTTCTGCATGTAAATGCGAAGATTCACAAATGCACTTAAGCCTACTCAGAGCAGTTATCAAATATCAGTTTGTGTAAAACGGTACATAAACTAAACAAATATAGGCTATAGGCCTATGTAATTTTGCAAGATTTTTGTTCAAACGTTTTATTACCGCTTTTGCCACACATCTCAGTGCAGGCAATGCAATAGTCCTATCTATCAAGCAGATCATTTGTGACATAAACTGACTGCATGTACAGTCTATAAAGACTGTACTCGGTTTATATGAATCTTTAGTCCTGTCTATAATTCTCCATTGCGCTGTGATCGTTAAAGAAAGTCACTGAAAAGAAGCTTGGAACATAACATCACAGTTGGCTTAGAAAAAAATCTACACATATCTTGTAGGCCTAAAGATAATATGATCTCCATTGATAAAATCAGAAAGCGTACACAGCAACGAAAGCTAACGGACGTCGCCCGTTAACGACGACTGCTCTGATATGGTAAATGTTAACTGACATCACTGCTAGGACTGTGATCTCATGGCTCTCAAACTCCAGATGGCAAAACGAAGATAGGTTGTCCCCGCACTGACTGGACGCAGACGGTGAAACAGGACATCAGCAGCAGCTAGAGGAGGTTTCGGCTGGTATGATCTGCCGACATTGACAGCAGTCAGAAAACAATGGAAAGTACTGATCGCCCATATGCGTCTCATGACGCGGAAAGAATCTCTCTAAAGATCGTAAGGCATACGCTATACATTAGAGTATAAAACACACATAAGCAGCAAGATGAAGAAATAATAGCATGACAGCATTGGGTATAACGAATCATGCGTATATGGAAGCTGAGCTACATGCTTGTTATGAACACAAAACTGAATGAAAGCTGCAGGTGTTTGGATTCGGACTGTCTAAAGCTATAGTGTACAGTTAAATAATCACGCAGGTAGGCTATGTGAGCAAGTGAGTGGATTCTATCAGTCTGCGAGCGACGATCTCATCACCGACGTGTCGACTGTGAAAATAGAGCATTTTCACGGCTAACGTCAGTTACTATACAGCAAAGGCATAAAAGTCCACCGGTACACACTGCGGTTTAACAGAATGCATCGCTCAACACGGCAGTGGCGGAAAGTTTCACGAAATTTTCCGGGCATGAAAGTTTCCACAAAAAAATTTCACTGAAAAAATCGCAAAAAAATTAACACAGTAACTCAAAACAAAACTATTTCGTTGCTCGCAGGTGCAATCAAAGTATGTGAAGCGTACTCGAGTCATGGCACGTGCATGGTAACTAACGTACGATAGGCCCATACTGCTGGCAACAACGATAGCACTTTGGGAACATCAACTCAGTACAGACATCACAAGTACATAAAACACACACAACCTATAACCTCATAATCCAGAGGGGTTACATACTCTAAATAATATAATTCACATTTAAGCAATTAACAAAATTAACGTAATAGGCCAAGTTAGGCAAAGATTTTTTTTAAATTATGCGACGAATAACTTGGCTAAACTATTTTAATATAAATTTAACAAAGATAATTTAAATATTAAAAATAAGTAAACTGATGGAACATTAGTTTCAACATTCATCTCTAAATTTCACCTAACGTGTACGAAGTTGCACGTCAGTAAAGATCATACTCCATAATACGAGCTGGTCGTATGCGCTCTGAATATGTAGGTATAGGTTAAATGGTATTGTTTTAATTTTGTTGTTACGTGGCTAGTCTTATATGTCACATACGTGTGATATGACGCAATTTCGCTGTATTTACGTAATATAAGCACATTTATTTCAATGCATAATAATGCATAATCCCTTTGAAAGTCGAAACAACGGAGTTCGGAAAGTTCCGCCAGTACAAGCCTAGAGAGGGTCAATGGCGGTGTGCAGTTGTTGATGATCGAATGGTCGTTGGAGGTCACCTTTGAATGGCGCATGCGTCGTTAGACTGCTATAATTCATTGCACGCTGTCGATCGCCCTTCGAACCTAAAAGATAAAGCAGCTCTCGATTGAATGAGATACAGAGTCAATAACGCAGTAGTAGTTAAGAGACGTATACCTATACAACACAGCCAATCTTGTTACAAAATTTCCAACGAAAAATAGGTCTGGAAAAATATCTATACTAAAAATCTTAAATTGAATTTTACATGTTTAAGAATGCCAGGTTATTGTTAAAACTTGCGCATTCACATAGCCTACTTACATGCGCGAGTCTCTGCTAACGCGTCTTCATAACCTACACATAAGATGACAACAGCAATTATGACATTGACATAATTAACACGAATAATATGCCAGTAATTAAACCTTAATGATGGTCGAAACAATATGCTTTCGCTCTTGTGTACAAGTATACGAGAATGAGCCGGGATTTTTGCGTGAAATTTTGCACAACTGATAAACAGTACACTTCACCACCTATTTTATTTAATTATACTGGAAAATGACGAAATTATGCTGTTTGAAGCAAGACAACTCCCAATTTCTCAGCGTTCAAGCGTTATGCAAAACAGGCTGCAAGCGAACTGCCCCTGCTACAGTGAAACTCTTTAGATTTGGACTAGCACATCTAGACTATCATGTGTGGGATGGCATGCTGGAAAAGTACCATCGTCTGCGTTCGGCCTCGTCACCGTCTCTGGTTGTGCGCCCGTACGCGGCTGTCGACGTACGGCGACCGAGCTTTCCCGGTTGCCGCTTCGCGAGTCTGGAACAGTCTGCCACATCACGTCACGTCTGCACAGTCACTGCCTGTTTTCTGCAGTCGTCTGAAGACTCATCTCTTAAGCCGCAGTTTTCGTTGACTATATTGTTGTGCCTGCGAAGTGACACTCGTCATTACGGACACTTTAATCGCTGTTCTTACTTACTTACTTACTTACTTACATAAACTTCAGCCAAAGCCTAAGCCGACTGATGAGTTGAAGTCGCCCTGTTGATCACCTGGGAAGAGCTGTAACAAGGCGGTGGCAAACTTCACCAAGCGCTGCAGTAATAACTCTGTCCATCTCAAGTTTGTATCCTCATCTCATCGCCAACAAAGCGGCTCATTTCAAAGACACCACCAGACTACCGGCGAAGACAATGCTTGGAACGCTGAGAGGTTGTCTTGGTTGAAATAGTTTAATTTTGTCATTTTACGATATAAGAGTATTTCAACCAAACTCGGTTGTAAAATATATATTTGATTGTTACGTGTAGCCTAAACGGATGTGAGAAAACTACGATTATTAACTAGCCAAACATGCGCTAAGAAAATGCACAAAAATTATAGTGGAACATAAAAACATGAAATTTAAAAAAAAACGAAAAATCTC
>Ga0209255_1000367_pt1 | contig 10589 bp, 5 predicted proteins | sample WorMetvaBAHAMAS2_FD_187394 | JGI IMG/M metagenome (GOLD analysis project Ga0209255, IMG submission 187394) | Marine gutless worms symbiont microbial communities from Max Planck institute for Marine Microbiology, Germany - Olavius vacuus... | ecosystem: Host-associated > Annelida > Digestive...
TCGATTTGTTTCAGCGTTTTGTTTCACATGTAAGAGGCGCTGAAATAAAACTGAAATAAAACAATCTCGTCTGAAACAAACCTGAAACAACTTTTGTTATATTTCAGTTTTATTTCAGTTTTATTTCACATGTAAGAGCCGCTTTAGCGTCTCAGCGTCTCAGCGTCCCACTGAATACGAGATCGATACTTTTCTTCAAAAAACTTAATGACAATCATTTGCTATTTGCTGGAATAAACATTTCGCCTAATTTTGTAATAATAAACAGAAGCAGTAAAACTATTAACGTAGATGTACATATATTACCGCATGCTAAATTAGATATTATATAATACAGAAAATCAAGTAACATAAACAAAACTGGAAATAAAAAATAATACATCATTGCAGTATAAATAAAACAAGAAAGAAAAACTAATATTTAAAATAACTGTTGTTGCTAAGCAAACTGTAAAGTAAATGTAGTCCTACGGTCACAGGAGTTGTTGGAGTCGGTTTCTCGGCAGATAGCCACCGGTAACTTCGTCATAAACGAAGCGATTACTTTTGTTGCGCCAAGCTCATGTCGAGAAAACTAGTTTGTGAACATGACGTTTTCACAGCAGTGTATATACTTAGAGACACTGTGCTTTTAAAGCTCAGCTGATTTAAGCAGTATACATGAAAATGTTCCGTTAACTGAACAATTTCATTGTTTTCAATACTGAACACAGTTTGCATAGGTATAAAAGTTAGTCGTTTAAAAATAAACAAAATTTGCATGAAACGGCGGTGAAGATATATTACGTTACGTGTGCGATGACGACCATTTCTGCAACTGGTTTAGTGCGGGTTTGTGTCGCGCTATTTCAACGGTCAGTAATTCGGCGTGGATGCCAGCAACTTGTCGGTACATTCCGCGATTTAGAAGCGCCGCTGGTTTGTCAGTGGAGTCGGTGGTCGGCGCATGACCGGAAGTAGGCAGACATAGAGGTGTGCGCTGCGTGTGGTCTGGCCTGTGCCACGCGATCACTCTCACGCACTGTCGACCACACATCACATCACAGCTGTTCTTCTTACACACCGCGAGGTCGTTTCCTTGCTCTGCCCGATCCACGCCTCCAAGCTGGGTGGTCCCCGTCGCCGCGAGGATATCGTTCCGTCGATCACTCAGAAAGCCTCCGTGAGATCCAGACCCGTGAGATCCGACTGGATCAGACAGAGAGCGGCGCGGCAGAACAACCGTTCTATCGTCGACTTGACACGCAAACACACAGCGATGCTGACGATGAAAATCATCTTTTAATCTCGACGACAGACGTAGCTGCGTCACATCTGGTCCAACTTCACTGTCGTCGTCCAGCAACAAACCGAAATCCGCGTTCAACTTGTCATCGTTGTCGGTAGGTGACGTGGAGTTAGACGCATGGTAGTGGTGATGATGGACAGGATCTGGTGGCAGCACCGGAGAGATGTGTTGACGGATGTCGGATGACGTGGATGATGACGAATCTATCCGCTGGTCTGAGGACGTACTGGTTTGAACATTGTGACCGCCAGATGTCGTGGAATGTCCGACCTTTAAGCTGCCGTCACCCGGTCTTTGCGATTCATCGGCGTCTGGGTTTGCAGACTCAACGAACACCGGAACTGTCTCCAATTCGGTGCAAGCGTGAGACATCGACTGTATGTCGGAGGGTGAGGTAGCACGTTCAAACAAGTGGATGAGGCTTCTCACGTTACCCGATGATTCCGACTTGCAGTTGTCGCGTTCAGATCCGTACGACGTCCGGTAACTCCCGGAGCTGCAGCGGGCCATGTCGCCGCCAGTCGTCACAGAACTTTGAACATCGACATCGTCGAGACTGGATCGTCGGCCGCTTGTGCCAGCAACTTGGCTTACGGCAGTTCGTTCTCTGCTATCAGACGATATCGTCGATGTCGTCTCGATAGCTGGTGTCTCCGCTTCGTCGTAAACTGAACTTAGTATGGACAATGGGCTGATCTCCGTAACAGATGTGAACGGACTCTGCGAAGATGAACTGGTCTCGTGATGTACCGGGATTCTACCACCATCATTCTCAACGTTGTCGTCGTCGTTGTTGTCAACCGTCGTCATGACCTCGTCGCTGCGTAGTCGCGTCGGAGCGACCGGTGTGCTTGTTGACAACGGATCAGGTTCCGACAGCGTTAGTTCGCTTGGCGCTATCTGCATGTTTTCCGTCAGTCCTAACATCTCTGTGATCAGTTCCACGGACGAAATAAAGTCCGTGCCTTCTCCACCAGACAGACGTTTGTCAAACTTCTCATCATGTCTGTTGCTGTTAGCCTGAGCAGAAGAATCATTTTCAGAGCACGATGGTGAACGTGTCAACTGCTGTACATCATCTCTGTTAACAACTATGTCAGTGATCGCCGGCGGATGTTCTTTGCTGTCACTGTGTACGTCATCTTCCTCGCTCGCAGCTCTGTTGACAGTCAGAGACTTGTCACGGTCCTGCGATGACGTTGAACCAGACGTCTGAAGTCTCTTCGAGACCCACACAGCTCGGCGGTCCCTGGCTTCAGTCCTTGATAAACCGACGTATCGCTTCAACTTGGGGTTCGCTTGAGGTCGGCTGTAGCTCTTGCTCCGGGCTGCAGAGCTTGTTTCCACTCTTGAACCATCAACCACGTCAGAGGCGTTTAAGTCGAAGTCTAACGTCGAGGACAGCCTGCCGACATGAGCCGAAATGGACCCAACGCTAGTGTTATTTACCTCTTCCGACAACCCGGTATGCCGATCTGGCCGTTGCAGTGCCGAAACGTCGTCGCCGAGCCGTTGTTCGCCAGATCGCGCGTCATCATCAGGTCGAGAGGCCTGCGAAGTCTTATCACTACTGCATGTGATCTCGCTATCTATCGTCCTGTTTTCCACGTCCGATGTTGTTCTGGCATCCGACGACAGTGGCTCGTCGCTGTGAATCCAATCTTCATCGACAAACCTCTCAGATCTAGTTGATGAAGAACTGCTCCATAATGACTGCAGACTCCTTTGACCGCCGGCCGCTGACCTCCAGGACCGTCTGCGACCAGACCTGGCCGCGACGCTGTTCTTGCGGTAAATCCGTCGGTCGAGACTCATACTGCAGTAGCTGGCGGCGGCCGCGCGCTGGTTAGCTCTCAGGGTCTCCACCTTGCGTGTGATACTGGTCGGGGACGTGACCTGGTGCGGTACGGGTGATTCGTAGAACGTGCTGGAGCCGAATTTGCGACTGTGCTTGGGTACCTTGCTGTCACGGTGTCTTAGTGTCGGCGCGCTCGGCTTGCGTCGCGATTTACTGGAAGTGCGGCGAGTAATTATAGCACGAACATCGGGCAAGAACAAAGAAGGACGCCCACGACGTCCCTTCTTCCTCTTAGAAGTATCAGTAGCAGCGGCAGCAGCAGCAGAGTGACTTGCCTATTGACCGATAAACAACACGCAAAAACAAACTCAAGAAAAAAACAAGTAAAACGTTAACATAAAACAAAGAAGAATCATCATACCAACAAGAAAATAAAACTGAGGAAAACGAACGAAAACAAACCTGAAACTACTTTGAATTTAAAGTAAACCGAAAAGCTGAAAAGGCATGCTCGACTTCACGTTTCACAATGACGATGAGACTGCTGAAATAAAATGTGTAGGCCTACATGAGAAGGTTGTCTTGTTTTTTGACTCAGAACTGATTTGGTCAGAGATTCTCAAAGTGTTTTGCAGCTTTTAAGCTTATGTTTCTTCGTTAACCGAACTCAAAAGCATGTCGTCTGTTAAAAAATCTTGTATAATCGAACCTTCTAACTGCTATATACTGTCAGCGAAAGATGGCAGACGATCTGACCCATACGGCTCGTATTTTTTTATGGAAAAGAGACATAAACTAGTAATACAACGACGCTAATAAGTACTTGCAAGCCTATACAAGCACGCACCTTCAACTATAAAACTGATTGATTTGTGTTTACTACAGCGTTTTTCAGTATACATTCATGAATATTTTAAGATCACGAGGAATCCCAAAATCTGAAAATGTATTTGGGAAAGTACTTCCAACATGCAACGTTTCATTACAACGTCTGAGAGCTTTTGGGCAGCGTAGCTTTGGCGCGACTTTCAGAACCACCTCATCCGGCGAACTGTAGGCCTACTCGACGTATTTACTTACTTACTTACTTACTTAATTATCTATTTTTATTTATTTATTTATTATGACGAACCTCTTTGTCAATGACTACCGGAAGACCGTCGTCTCGGGGACGCAGCACGGTGGCCGTAGAGGCGCCGCGCGCTGCTACCTTCTTCCCGGCGCCGGCGGCATCTACACCGCCGCGCCAGTCACCGGTCACGGCTGCGCTGACGCCAACATCCGCCGTGTGACTGCTCCATGAATCATCTTCCAACTTACAGCAGATAAAGAGAGTCGACAGGTCGAGAGGCTGGTTGTTGGACGAGCGCAGCTGCACGTGTCGGTAACCTAAACAAGTACCAAGATTCAGCATCAAATACACGTCATATTCGCGTTATATACGCGTCATACTTTCTGCTCCAAGTGAAGACTGTAGATTTTTTTTCGAATTAGGGAACGCCACATTGCAAAGACTACAGTGACAGTTACACAACTAATCGTTAACAAGAAACTCATCAGGAGATGAGATAGCGTACGTGAACTATCTTTTCGACGACATCGTACCCGCACTACAAAATACAATAGACTCGTGTATAAATTCCGCCACAGATCGACGCGGTTATGTGTTCTCAGTAAAATAACGCAATGCAACGGCCATTACGCCGTTCAAGGTCATTCAAGGTCACCGATTTTGGTACCAATCGAAAGCTCATATACGATTTCCTATCCAAAGATGGTCAACGTTTTAGTTTGTTTAAGAAAGCGGATTAAAAACTCGCTAATTGTGTCTCGTTGTGAGAGCTGTTACCTGATTAATGAAAAACATTTTTCTTGGTCGATTAGTAACGCTTGGTTTTTAATCGACATTAATGATTAATTCATCGTTAATTTTTGTCAGTAACTATTAAAATTTTTATTCATTAACAGCCCTATTACAAACTAACGTTTTAAGTGAACTGTTAATGCCAACATTAGTTTTTAACTGCTGCAAGTCTCGTTTACTTGTTTATTGACTGTTGTAACGCACTTACACTGCAACTGTAAACCGCAAACGATGAAATACTTTGGTTAACATAGAACAATTTTAATAATTTCTTTCACTGTTACATACACACACATCCTGCAATTATAGTGCCGGAAATGGCGCGAACGGTGCTCAAAAACACGTGATAGCCACAAGGCGAGCAAGAAAGAAGCTAACCAGGTCGTAGACTTCTCATCGGAATGACACGCTGAGCGGTGACGTGGTTGCTTGAAGTGTCCGTCACGCTGAATCGCACGAACGCCAACTCTTGAAATACAACCTATCCACATCAACTACAGATTACAACATTCGTGCTCATTTAAACACTGTACATACGCGTCCAAGCCTCAAGTTAGTACATAAGCTACGAAATGCATAACGCACGCTCACACGGCTGACAATTTTTCAGTTTAGTCCACCGCCCATGACGAAGCAAACAAGATGCTCAGCTATCGCAGAGAGACCGCGCTGCAGGGTGCCTTATAGTTTTCGCCAAAAGTAGAAGACTGGAACTCGGAGACAATATTTTACGGACATTATAGGTCTCTCTTCAACCACTGTGATATAATAGGCCTGAAAATCTGTCAAATTCGGTGAAAAAACGCAAAATAAGGGCCATTACGGCGTTCAAGGTCATTCAAGGTCATCAATCGGCGATTTCGCTCCAGCACGGTCAGTTTGATCCAAAATTTCAGGTAGAAGGAGTCGCTCCACCAATCATTTTTGCACTGATAGTTAGGCCAATGAATGCCTTACAACTTTGTCGCTGACAGTTTTCACATAAAGAAACTTTGTAGCAGACTTTCTTCAAGCGAAGTCCGATTTTTTACGGAAATCGGCCGTTTTGCGTTTTTGAGGCCCCCTTTGGGAGATTTAGGCGCAACGTACGACGATCATCTTAGGCTCATTGAAAAGCGCGTTGTGGACTTCCTATTAGCGTTAATTGAACTTTTTTTCGCTAGGTGTTACGGCTGAGGCGCTACGAGCGATTATCGGTTCGAAATCGGCGATTTTGTTCCAACGGGGGTCGGTTGACCCAAAATTTCAGGCACAAGGGGTCGCACCGCACCAACCATTCTTTTTCTCAGAAAACTAGGTTAAATGATCTTTTGTATGGTATATAAATCTGGACAGATCTTTCTACCGTTTTGTCACAATTCACGCGTGTGACAGACAGACAGACGGACGGACAGACAGAATTCTCATCGCTAGACCGCGTCTGCATTCCATGCAGCGCGGTAAAACGGACAATAAAACTGAGACAGAAAGTGAAAAATGTCAAACCTGGAAGACGAACTGGTCATTCCAGATTGGGTTGACAGCGTTGCGTGAGATGGTCTTGCTCTTCTGTTTGGCACAGTCAACGGGAATTCCCCACAGCTGGACTTCGACTTGTGGGCTGGCGTTGTGGTTTGACGGACACACATACTGCCCGGATATCAGCTGAAACAACCATACCAAACACCGTCAGCACATTCGTTCGACAAGAACAATTGAACTAGTTCGGTTACTTGACGACAGAAGAGTCATTCACGCGAACATCACATTACATTGTATTAGAAAACTATTTATAGTGGCCTAAGTAAAAGTAACTTCAAGGACCAATATGGCAACGCAGTTATAAAACAATAAAACAAACAAGAACAGTTACTTAGGGAAGAGCAGCATCTGGAAGACCAAGTATGACGTTAGAGACAATGAAAGTATCCACATATCAAAGACAAAGCACGAGACAGAAAATAATGGCGTTGTTGCCGGAGACTTGAACCTGCCTTGGTTGTGACATTTTCGTTATATAGATAATTCTGTTTTACTTTGTATTCTATTTGCCAAAAATAATTTCTGTTTTTATCCAATTCTTGTTCTACAAGTAATCTTCGTTCTTATTCTCGTTCTCGTTCATGAAAATATCATTCCTTCCTATCAGGCAAAACATACAAGAAGTATAGAAGTATATAATTATGCACTCATCCTTACGCAACGCGAACGTCTCTGTCTTGTGTCGATGAATGAATAAACGTGTAACGTTCTATCAGCCAAAACTAATCTTCTGTAACAGACAACGGCTATGCTGAATCTGCCGCGAATAACTGCTGTAGCGTCAAGTCAGACCGCATCCCAGATGACTGTAACACTCACGCGGGCCTGTCTATCAGTTTAGCGGGAAAGATGGGACAGAAAAATCACGCCTGTTACCTCATATCGAACAAGATATTACCAGTGTCCCTGTGGTGATCGAGCTGCGCAACGTTTGCAATGATCTACTTCATCAGAACGCTGTTCTAAGCAGACTATCACTGTGTAAATCGCATGGATGTAACCATGGTCAGAAAGTCTAGACTTTCTGGCCATGGTTACATCCATGCGATTACCAACTTAATCTGAGCGAAACTAATTAATGACCAACCTCCGCAATGCATTTATATAGGCAGTTGATGTAAACACTATTAAGAAATCGCTCCGGCACATATTTACAATATTTTTTTTGAAGTTTTAAAGGTTGCTTATATATGCACATTGCACAACGCTGACGGTCCCAACGTACTGGATTGAGCACAACCATAAACTTATAGGCAGAGCCCCACGGCTTCAGTTAGAACTTCTGGCCATGCACATGATGTTATATGTTACAAAATACAAACGACTGGAAGTAGCGGTTCGTACCACGACGGTAAGTACGGCGGGGTTGCTGGGACCGCACGTGTCTTTGTCGAACGGGTTGAAGCGGTTGTAGAGCGGATGATTCTTGTCCCACATGACGCGAGGCTTGAGCGCGTAGCCACAGCGACCGTTCTGTTCGAACATCGCTGCGTTGATGTGCAGCCACGTGTCTGTGCACAAACAGACAGATGAACAGTCAACAGATCCTACACAGAAACAGTTCTCAGCGTCCCACACTCGTCGCCGTCTATTGTTCGACAGTCTCATTTCGGTCAGTGGCGCCGCCAGGATTTGTTGCGAGGAGGGGCAAAACTGGAGATTATGTCAGTCATGGGGAACTAACGGCGGGATTCAGGGCCGGGTGCAGCAGACTGATCGATGACTAATAGTTTTGTGACTGATGCAGGACTGATCGAAAGAGCTGTGAGTTGTTGACATATGCACCAGCTGATCTCGCAGACTACACAATACTTGGATAGCTGGCTCTAGAAGCACTTTTGCTCATGCCACGTTAATCTTTACGTTTCTATCTATCTCAGATTTACACCAAAGTGAAAAAAAATGAAATTGTTAGAAGTCCAGGGGGGCACGTGCCCCATTGCCCCATAGCTGGCGACGCCACTGATTTCGGTCGAAGCCCATCAAGAGGGCGTATACAGGGGGAAATTCACTATGCCCAAGGTGCAGCTGGAGCGGAGGAGACCTCCCTGACCGGCTGACTTTGGGCTCCTTGAGTCCACAAGTCAACAATGTTTAATACACCGTATGTGTAAAACAGTGTTGTGACGTACGTAGAATTCAATGTGACATTTATCCAGAAACTTGCCGCGAACAAAGCATTAGCATGCACTGATAAAACAACTGCAGGCTGGAGCAGCATCAAGATCAAGACCAAAACTTGAGTTTCAAGAAAAAGAAGATCAACAGTCGTCTCGAAAACTGCCTGCCTGGATCACCGATGGCCCAATGAGACACGACAGCACCCACCTTCAGTCTGATAGTTGAGCGCGGTCAGCTGAATGCCGGAAGCCCACATTGGTATCGGGTTGAAGTTGGACGAGTCTATTCTCATACCAGCGGGGTAGCTCCGCATCAGATGACGCTCGGTATGAGTGAGATTCTGAGTTAAAGATCATCAGCAGCAGCAGCATCAGCAGCAGCATCATCATGTATTCGCCGGTAGGTGTAAAATAACAGCAAATACAAGTAACACAGTGTAGAAAAGTTAGGAACAGCCAAACTTCGATAAACTACACTTATGGCGGTCGCATATGCCACAATAAAAACAACAAGAAAAATACAATAAATACATAGAACTGAAGTTAAAATTAGGTTGAGGATAAAAATTTAGACAGATAAATTAAATTACATGACATTAATTTCATATCTAGCTCGTTATTTATCGATAACAAAAAGATCTACTTCCGACCATCGTCGTGCTGCACAACAGTAACATGACCTCACACTTCGTTCAATTTAGTCTTTTCTACTATTCGACTAAATAACTGTTAGTTCTTGTTGAAGTTCTAAAGGACAGCGACAAATAATATCCATGAAACCTCGGAAACACGAGGCAGTTGCCATCAGTTTCTGCGACCACGTATCATTTAAAATTGTTGTTAGAAGACAACAGTGTTAATAAAGGTCAGTCGTTTTCAAGTACGAGGCTAAGACACATCGAACTATAGAATACAGTAAGGATATTTAATGACGCCGGGTGGGTATTTGCGGCAGAGACTCTTGGCTTTGTTCTCGTTGAGAGAGGAAACCTGACAGCAAGTGGGCAGATCATAGTCAGCCTCATATCGAACCTTGGCACCACCTGACTGTGTCGACGCCAGCAGTGATCCAGCAGTCGGCCACATCTGATCACTCATATCTGTACAACAACCACAATGACAATGTTGTCGTTATTATCACTGTGCGTAACAATATTATCAGTTTATCATCATCACTATCAACATAATCCAACACTCTAGTACTGTAGGAAGACTGAGAGATTCAGGCTAACGTGTGGTCAGCACAAAAAGGCCTATTAAACAAAAACAAAGACTACTGAGACTAATAGTACATTTAGTAGTAGGCCCCTAGCACTAGCAGTAGTAGTTGCCGCAGCAATATTAATACCATCTATATTACAGCTGTTATGAATTCTAAAAAGGTTAAAAAAACGATGTATGGTAGTCGGACATTTTGTGAAAGCTGCATGGAAAGTGAAACCCGCATGAATTCAGTTTCAGCGGCCATTTTGAGGTGAAACTGGCTTATCGCATATCTTCTAGGTGTCGTCCATGTATTTACGTGGTCGGATTTTGTATTGTATGTACGTAATATTACGTCCGTAAAGCTTCCGGCAAACCCGACGGTCGTACACCAACGCTGCCAGATTTCCACATGCTATTCCTGCTAAAGATGTTCCTTCTCTCGGTATGAAATATCCGCGAAGTGATTCCTCCAGCTCCTGACTGGCGAAGATCACGAATTCAACCAACGGCATCTTGAACTGGCTTGACTACATAACCAATCAAGCAATCACCCGTGCCCGACATCGATGTACACTGTGTCTCAAAAAATTCGATCTTCGTCGCTGAAACCCATGTTTACATCGAACGGTTTCAAACCATTGTCACCAAACCGTCGTCTGCTACCAAGCAACGCGCGTTCGGTATCCGAATAACTAAGTAAATTAACCAAAGAAGCAGGCTTGTCATTTATCACGTGAAATTAGTAACATTTATGATTCACAGACTGAAGAAAACAACTAAACTTCTATGACA
>Ga0209255_1000368_pt1 | contig 10573 bp, 12 predicted proteins | sample WorMetvaBAHAMAS2_FD_187394 | JGI IMG/M metagenome (GOLD analysis project Ga0209255, IMG submission 187394) | Marine gutless worms symbiont microbial communities from Max Planck institute for Marine Microbiology, Germany - Olavius vacuus... | ecosystem: Host-associated > Annelida > Digestive...
GAATCTCATTGAGCGATTTTGGAAATTTCTCAAAAAGAAAGTCCTCTATAACCGATATTATGAAACGTTCGATGAATTCCGAGAAGCGTGTGAGACATTCTTCAAAATCCGCACAAATACCAGCGCTGACGGCGAATTTCGAACTGATCGGTTGAGTGAAAAACCAAATATTGATATTAGATTAGTACAGCAAACCAGATCGCAAATTTCGTATTGGGCACCTTGAAAAATTCAAGGTGTTTTTGCAGAACAAGGAAGCCCCGTTATGTCCGTGTGCGTAACTCCATGATAATCAAGGCATTCGAAAAGCGCGATTTATGAGCATCACCATGAAAAATATTGAGCATGGGATTTTTCAAGGCCCCCTAAATGTAAGTTCCTTCGTAAGAAAAAATCGTATAACAATCACATGCACTCGGACAGTAAAAAGCGCCGCTCGTTCCTCGCTCTGCTTTTTGCTGCCGGTGATGTGATGCGTTGGCGTTTAATTCCAATCAAAAAACTGACAGGTGATTTATGAGAAAACCGATACTTGAAGAAGGAAAATCATATACTTTTTCCGATTATTTCGAACTGAGTAATCCTACCAAAGAGATTGTTGCAGAGTTCGGTTATCAGTTCCGGCTGAAAAAGATCGATCTTCCCGTATATCCTTTCAAAGGTTCGCTGGAAAAATTGAAAAATACTTTCTATAAAAAACTACCTTATATCTCACTCAACTCGGAAACAGCAAAACGGGAAGTTCTGGTTGCCCCGCTGCTGCTGGAACTGATGGATCATATTGAAATAGATATCGATATAGAATACCCTCTATATGTCAATAATCAGCTTAAAGGAAATATCGATTATTTTGTAAGATCGGAGATTAGTTTGATAGTTATCGAAGCTAAGAAAGCGGATATGGAAAAAGGATTCAGTCAGCTGGCTGTAGAACTGATTGCGGTTGACAAGTATATTGAGGAAAGCGATGCTTCCATATACGGAGCGGTTACGGTCGGAGATTTATGGAGATTCGGAGAGCTTGACAGAAAGGAAAAACTGGTATCAAAAGATATTGATTCATACCGTGTTCCTTCCGACCTTGAAGAACTTTTTTCGGTCTTGACAGGAATACTCAGTTAAGGAAAATCCGTTGGGGCGGTAGTGGCAGAGGTAAGCGTGGAGGTTCAAGGATTATTTATTGTCCCAGCACGCTAGTCCAAAACTATGCACTTTAGTGCAAGGCTTTAGCTGCTACACAGGAATTCTCTCAAGCAATTCGTGAGTGGTGGAAGAAGTGGTCATCATACCGTCTCTTCAAAGCGAATGTCCGGGGCTAAAAAAACGATCCGGGTGAAAACCTGTTTGGATGATCGGGTCGGGTGTTGGGACAACAGGAAATGTCAGCTCCCGAATGATTTCGGACTTTCAGTCCAAGAGCAACCTATGCACTTTCAGTGCATAGTGGTTGAGTACCGGGCGACAAGCAAAGACCAAATTTATATGCTGAGTTGAATTCGCAAAGATGAACCGCCCGAGGTCTCTCGTTGCCACGCTCGTATGTTTCTGTACGATGTCGGTGTTCTCGCAAGAACCGCCTGGCGACTTTGCTGGTCGTTTGGTCCGGGCGGCGATTGAGCGGACCTCTCACGATGTGGTCTACGATGGTTCCTACTGGCAGATCGACTACCCGGGTGGGGATGTGCCCGCTGGAATTGGCATATGTATGGATGTCGTGATTCGTGCGTATCGGGCGGTTGGGGTCGATCTTCAACGGTTGATACATGAGGACATGACTGCGGAGTTCTCGGCCTATCCGACTATTTGGGGCCTGACACGACCGGACCCGAACATAGACCACCGCCGGGTGCCGAACCTACAGGTTTTCTTCACGCGACGTGGAACCAAGTTGCTGGCATCCCGGGATCCAAATGACTACCGACTGGGAGATTTGGTTACCTGGATGCTTCCGGGGAATCTCACGCACATTGGATTTGTGACAAACCATCGATCGGCCGGAGGATCGGGGCCATTGGTCGTACATAATATCGGAGCTGGTCCGAAACTAGAGGATGTCTTATTCGAGTTTCCCATTACTGGACACTACCGATATGAGGGGTAGAGAATGGATTGGCCGAATGTATGCAATTTAGACAGGAAAGGGTGAAATGCGATTCAGCGAGTCATGGCTGCGGGAGTGGGTCAATCCCGCTGTGGATACTCGAACCCTGGCCGATCAACTGACGATGGCGGGGCTCGAGGTGGACGCGGTGGAACCCGCGGCCCCCGAGTTCAGCGGTGTTCTGGTCGGTCGGGTCCAGGCTGTCGAGGCCCATCCCAACGCCGAGAAGCTGCGCCTGTGCCGGGTCGATGTGGGGTCCGGTGAGCCCTTGCAGATCATTTGCGGTGCTGCCAACGTGGTCGCGGATATGAAGGTCCCGATCGCCACGCTGTGGGCACGTCTGCCGGGGGGGTTCGAGATCAAGCGGGCCAAGCTGCGCGGCGTCGAGTCTCTGGGGATGATCTGCGCCGCGAGCGAGCTCGGACTCGCCGAGTCCTCGGAGGGCATCTTGCCTTTACCTACGGATGCCCCGGTGGGGGCGGATTTACGCACTTATCTGGATCTCGACGACCGGTGTATCACGCTCGATCTGACCCCCGACCGGGCCGACTGCCTGAGCCTCGCCGGCGTATCCCGGGAGGTGGGGGCCATCAATCGCAGCCCTGTCCAGGGACCCGTCATCGAACCCGTCCCCCCCCGCAACGACGACCGCTTCCCGGTCCGTCTGGAGGCCCCCGAGGCTTGCCCCAGCTATGTCTGCCGGGTCGTCCGCGACATCGACCCCGATGCCGTGACCCCGCTGTGGATGCAGGAACGCCTGCGCCGTAGCGGCCTGCGCAGCATCGGTCCCGTGGTGGACGTCACCAACTATGTACTCCTGGAGCTTGGTCAACCGCTGCACGGCTTCGACCTCGACCGGCTAGACGAAGCGATCCGCGTGCGCATGGCGGTGACCGGCGAACGCCTGCTCCTGCTCAACGGCGAGGAGCTCGCGTTGCGCGACGATACTCTGGTGATCGCCGACTGCAACCGGCCCGTCGCCTTGGCGGGCATCATGGGTGGAGCCGAGACGGGTGTGACGACCCGTACCCGCCACGTCCTGCTCGAGAGTGCCTTCTTCGCCCCCCGGGCTATCAGCGGCAAGGCCCGCAGCTACGGGCTACATACCGACTCTTCCCACCGCTTCGAGCGCGGGGTCGACCCGGAGCTTCAGGCGCGGGCCGTGGAGCGGGCAACGGCACTGCTGCTGGACATCGTGGGCGGAAGGCCGGGGCCGGTCGCGAGCCTGAACGCAGAGGAACACCTGCCCCGGCGGAAAAGGTTGCACTTACGCCGCGAGCGGATCGGCAAGCTACTCGGGATGGCGCCGGCGGACACGGCCGTGGAGGACACCTTTACCCGGCTGGGTATGGAGATTACGCCGGCCTCCGACGGCTGGGATCTGGTTCCACCCGGCAGCCGCTTCGACCTCCAGATCGAAGTGGACCTGATCGCCGAGATCGGCCGTATCCAGGGTTACGAGAAGATTCCCGTGACCCATGCCGGCACGGCGGCTACCCTCAAGGCACTCCCCGAGACGGCATTCGATCCGGACCGCGCCAGACTGGCCTTGGTGGCGCGGGGTTATCACGAAGTGATTACCTACAGCTTCGTGAGCCCGGAGCTCCAGCGTCGCATCGATCCGCAATCCGAAGCCTTGACCCTGTCCAATCCGCTCTCGGCGGACATGTCCGTTATGCGCACCAGCCTCTGGCCGGGACTGGTGCAGACGGCACGCCAAAACCAGGCCCGTCGGCAGGAGCGCGTGCGCATCTTCGAGAGTGGCCTGTGTTTCCTTCGCACCGGAGACAGGCTGGAGCAGAACGCGAAGCTCGCCGGTCTGGTCGTCGGTTTCTCGGCCCCCGTGCAATGGGGCATGCAGGTCCGCCCGGTCGATTTTTACAACGCCAAGGCGGATCTGGAGGCCGTGCTCAGCCTGACCGGTCGTCCGGAACGCTTGCGCTTTTTACCCGCCGCGCATCCGGCCCTGCATCCGGGCCAGACTGCCTGCATCGAACACGGGGGCCGCAAGATCGGTATGCTCGGTATGTTGCACCCGGCCCTGGCGGCGGAACTCGACATTGAGGGTAATGCCTTCTTGTTCGAGATCGCGCTTGCCGAGCTGCAAACGGGCTTGCCGCCGGTATTCGAGCCGCTGTCCAGGTTCCCGGCCATCCGGCGCGACCTGGCAATCGTCGTCGCCGCGGACATAACCTACGACCAAGTGCGCGATTGTGTGGCGGGCGCCGCGTCCGATCTGCTTCGGGACCTCATCCTGTTCGATGTCTATCAGGGCCCGGAAATAGATTCCGGGAAAAAAAGTCTTGCCTTTGGATTGATTCTGCAAGCATCTTCCCGGACACTTACGGATCAGGAAGTCGACGCGACGATTTCCCGCGTGTTGACACACATCACAAGCGAATTAGGGGCGACACTGAGAGATTGACACGATGGCACTGACCAAGGCCGACATGGCAGAGCACCTCTTTGTACAGCTGGGCCTGAACAAGCGGGAGACCAAGGACATCGTCGAGGGGTTCTTCGAACATATCCGCGCTGCCCTTGAAAAGGGTGAGCAGGTAAAGCTGTCCGGGTTCGGGAATTTCGAGCTTCGGGAGAAACGACAGCGTCCCGGAAGAAACCCCAAAACAGGTGAAGAGATCCCGATCTCCGCCCGTCGTGTCGTCACTTTTCGTCCGGGACAAAAACTGAGATTACGGGTGGAAGCCTATGCTGGAAACGAACACTAGCAGCAACGAGCTACCGCCTATACCAGGCAAGCGCTACTTCACCATCGGTGAGGTCAGCGATCTGTGCGCGGTCAAGCCACATGTTCTGCGTTACTGGGAGCAGGAGTTTCCCCAGCTCAAGCCGGTGAAGCGACGGGGAAACCGCCGCTACTACCAACATCACGATGTACTCATGGTGCGCCAGATCCGGAGCCTGCTCTACGAGCAGGGATTCACCATCGGTGGTGCCCGCCAGCAGCTATCGGGCAAGAGCGCCCAGCAGGACGCCTCGCAAAGCCATCAGATCATCCGCCAGCTGCGGCTGGAACTCGAAGAGATCCTGCAAATTCTCAAGCGTTGAACCGGAGGGTATGCCGGCGGTTTGGCTACCCGTCGCCTACCGGTTTTGCGGGAAGCCTCCATTCCATACCTACATTTGACGCGAGGTCCGCGCGTGCCGGTCGCGCTGGGATAATGCGGGTGTAAGGTTGCGTTGAGACGCCAGCACGGAATCTGCGGTGATCAACGGGCCTGTGGGCGTCGAAACGCAACCCGTCCGATCCCCCAAACAGCGCCAAATAATCCGGGAAAGCGTTAGTTTTTAGGCAGTCTCTCAAGTATCTGCCCCGTTTCTCGTGCCAGCAGGCAGGCATCCATGACGACCAGTCAAGCGGCACTCAAGCCTTCCAGTTTCGCGGGACGTCTGGTGCGCGACCGGCTGCTTTCGGAAGAGCAGGCACGGAACGCGCACCGGGAAGCGCTCGAGCGCCGACAGTCGTTCGTCCAGTAATTTGATCGCGGAAACGTATCTGGACAGCGGGCAGATCGCCCTTGCCGCCGCCGATGAGTTCGGGGTACCCTTGTTGGATCTGGATGCCCTCGATCTTGCCGAGCTCCCCCTGAACCTGGTCGATGAAAAGTTGGTGAGTAAGCATCGTGCCTTGCCCATCTTCCGGCGCGGTAATCGGCTCTTTCTCGGCGTCTCGGATCCGACCAACCACCGGGCCCTGGACGAGATCGGGTTCGCCACGGGCATGGCCACGAACATGGTCCTCGTCGAAGAGGCAAAGCTCGCCGTCGCGATCAAGCAGGCGATCATGGCCCGCGACCGGGCCATGTCGGATATTCTGGATACCGACCTGGATAGCTTGGATACCGCCTCCGAGGGAGAGGTGCAGCGGTACGAGTCGGAGCCGAACGTCGACGACGCCCCCATTGTCCGCTATGTCAATAAGGTCCTTATGGACGCCATCGGCAATGGGGTCTCCGATATCCACTTCGAACCCTACGAGAAGCATTGCCGTATCCGCTTCCGCCAGGACGGCCTGCTGCGGGAAGTCTCCAATCCCCCGGTGAATACCGCCGCGCGCCTGGTGGCGCAACTCAAGGTGATGTCGCGCATGAATATCGCCGAGCGCCTTAGGACGGGCGCATCAAGCTCAAGATCGACCGTGACCGGGAGATCGATTTCCGCGTCAATACCCTGCCGACCCTGTACGGGGAGAAAGTCGTCCTGAGGATTCTAGACGCATCGGCGGACCTGGTCGGCATCGACCACCTCGGCTTCGAGCCGGAGCAGAAATCCGTATTCTTATCCGACATTCAAAAAGCCTACGGCATGATTCTGGTGACCGGACCTACGGGTTCGGGAAAGACGGTTTCCCTTTACAGCGCGTTGGATATCCTCAACCGATCGGAGGTCAACATCTCGACGGTCGAGGACCCGGTAGAAATCCGGGTGCCCGGAATCAACCAGGTCAACATGAAGTAAAGACCGAACTCACCTTCGCGGCGGCACTGCGGGCCTTTCTGCGGCAAGGACCCGGACATCGTCATGGTCGGGAGATTCGCGACCTGGAGACGGCGGAGATCGCGGTCAAGGCCGCCCAGACGGGACACCTGGTACTCTCCACCCTGCACACCAACGATGCCCCCCAATCCCTGACCCGCCTGGCGAATATGGGCATCCCCCTCTACAACATCGCCTCCTCGGTGCACCTGATCATGGCCCAGTGCCTGGCCCGGTGGCTTTGCCCCCATTGCAAGGAACCCGAGCAACTGCCACGCGATGCCTTGTTGGAAGAAGGCTTCGGCAGCCATGAAATCGAGGCGGAGTTGACGCTCTACCGCGCGGTCGGCTGTGAGCATTGCGCCAACGGGTACCGGGGGCGCGTCGGCATCTTTCAGGCCATGCCGATTTCCGAGGCGATCGGGCGCCTGATTCTGGAAGGCGGCAATGCGCTCCGGCTCGCGGAGTAGGCCCGGCTCGAAGGGGTGATAGACCTGCGCGAATCGGGTCTACGCAAGGTCAGATCGGGAATTACCAGTCTTGAAGAGGTCAACCGGGTGACCCGGGATTAGGGTGTGTTGACCTTTAGAAGGTCCGCATAACGGACCCTACACTAACCGTTAGCTTCCAACCCCAAATCGAGCGCAAATGCAAGAGCACGCTTTATCTTGGCCACTACATCATCCGGGAGTTTCCCGAGTCGGCGCTCAAGTCGCACTGTTGGCAGTGAACCGAGTCCCTGCACATTTGCTACCGAATCACGGTCGAGAAATCTGAGCCTTGGCAGCGTAACTTCGTATCGACTCTGTCTATTTTGGGTCGTCAACGACACATAGGGTATCAATGCACGTGGCGGGTCCGGGTCAGTGCGCGATACGATGACGACTGGGTGGATTTTTGCCGCTAACCCCAGATCGGCAAGCCACACGTCACCGGATTGCAGGTTCATCAAGCATATCCAAGATTTCTTGCTCCACACCACGCGACTGCAATACATCCAACGTGTCCTGATCAGCCAGATCAATAATTTCCGCGATGCACTGCCGCACCTGTTGCGCTGTCTCAGGTTGCCAGTGGCGTAATTTGGTGTCCAGTTGTTCTGCCAAGATGTCCATCAATGGGTTCTATCATCTCAGAAACCTCCCCTCTGCTTACGGAGTCGCCACGCAGGGTACCGCTGCATACATAGGAAAGGCGAATTCTCGTCGGTCGACGACTTTATGTTACTCTGACAATACACTTTGTCCTACAATTTTTACAATATTAGGGCACTTGAAAAATACAGTTTTCGTCATTTGTCTGGGAGGGGCTGGATCGCAAGGGTGTGCGCATCAAAGGCGAGATCCGAGCGCCGACGATTGCCTTGGTACGGGCGGAACTACGCCGCCAGGGCGTCAGTCTCCTCAAGATCAGGAAGCAGCCGCCCCCCTTGTTCGGCGGCATCGGGAAAAAGATCCGCAGCGCCGACATTGCCATCTTCAACCGCCAGTTGGCGACCATGATGTCCGCCGGCGTTCCGCTGGTACAGGCCTTTGATATCATCGTCCGCGGTCACGACAACCCGAACATGCAGGACCTGGTACTGGCGATCAAGGCCGATATCGAAAGCGGCGCCTCCCTCACGGAGGCATTACGCAGACATCCCCGACATTTCGATGAACTCGTCTGTAATCTGGCGGCGGCGGGCGAGCAGGCCGGTGTGCTCGACCTGCTCCTGGATAAGATCGCCACTTACAAGGAAAAGACCGAGTCGATCAAGGGCAAGATCAAAAAGGCCCTCGTCTATCCCATGGCCGTCATCCTGGTGGCAATCCTGGTCACGGCTGCCATCATGCTGTTCGTGATTCCCCAGTTCGAGGCCCTGTTCACAAGCTAAGGTGCCGAGAACATCGTCAACGGCGATGGACGCCTGGTGCTTTATTCCGGGGACGATCAGCGCTTCGAGTACCTCTATAAGTTCGTCTCCGCCGGTCGGGTCGATCCCGACAACCGCGCCGCGAACCGGGATCTGCTGGACGAGGGTACCCTATTTGTCGCCAAGTTCCACCGTGACGGGACCCTCACCTGGCTGCCCCTAACCTTCGGTGCAAAGGGGTTGACCCCGGAAAACGGCTTCCATGGTCAGGCGGATGTGCTGATCGAGACCCGGCGTGCAGCCAGCGTGCTCGGCGCTACGCCCATGGACCGTCCCGAGGACGTGGAGCCTAACTCCCACACCAACCGCGTCTATGTAATGCTCACCAAAAATTCCAAACGCAATCCGGATCAGGCAGATCCGGCGAGCCCACGGGCGAATAACATCTGGGGGCATATCCTGGAGCTTACCCCCGCCAATGGCGACCATAGCGCCGACAGCTTCCGGTGGGACATCTTGATCAAGGCCGGAAACCCGGCTATCGAGGGCGTCGCCGCCATGTGGAACCCGGCCACCAGCGAGAACGGTTGGTTCTCCTGCCCCGACAATTGTGCCGTCGATCGCCAGGGCCGGCTCTGGGTCACCACCGATCAGGGGCACAGCTGGAAGAAGGCATCGGGCACCGCGGACGGCATCTGGGCGCTCGCGACGGACGGCGAGGGCTGCGGCACCGGCAAGATGTTCTTCCGTGTCCCTCGTGTCCCTGTGGGTGCGGAGCTGTGCGGCCCCCGCTTCACCCCTGATAGCCGAACGCTCTTCGTCGCGGTCCAGCACCCCGCAACCGACGGCACCAAGGACTTTCCCGGCTTTGCGCGCGCTTCCACCTTCGAGGACCCGGCCACCCGCTGGCCGGATTTCAACCCCGAGATGCCGCCGCGCCCCTCGGTGGTGGTAATCACCAAAGACGACGGAGGCGTGATTGGAAGCTGATGGGAATGTTATCGGTATCAGGTCCCTGATAGTGTCAATCGATCCAGGCCGGAACATCGGGATGTTTGCAGGTCGCTACGGATAACCGATGGATTGGATCACGCTGCTCGAACACAACCCCGGCCTTCTCTATGGCAGCATCGCCCTGTTCTCGCTCGCGGTCGGCAGCTTTCTGAACGTCGTCATCTACCGTCTGCCCAAGATGTTGGAGTATGACTGGCGCCGGGAGTGCGCGGCCTCGACCGGAGAGGAAGCAGCAGTGCCACCGGGACCGCGCCTGTCGCTGGTGTATCCTCCTTCCCAGTGTCGCCACTGCGGTCACCGGATACGGGCACTGGAGAATATCCCGCTCTTGAGCTATCTGGTCCTGCGCGGACGCTGTTCATCCTGCGGCGGGCCGATCGGCCTGCGTTGTCCCCTGATAGAGGTCGGCACGGCGCTATTATCCGTCCTGGTAGTGTGGCGCTTCGGTATCGGTTGGGAGAGTGCCGCCGCCCTGATTCTGACCTGGTGCCTGATTGCATTGGCGGTCATCGATCTGGACACTCGATTGCTGCCCGACATCATCATCTTGCCCGTCCTGTGGCTGGGGCTTCTGCTCAGCCTCGGTGGTTGGTTTGCCGATAGCCATTCCGCTATTCTCGGGGCCGCTCTGGGGTATCTCAGCCTGTGGGGCTTCTTCCACCTGTTCCGTCTGCTGACGGGCAAAGAGGGTATGGGGTTCGGCGATTTCAAACTGCTCGCCATGCTCGGGGCCTGGTTGGGTGGGCAATACTTGCCCCAGATCATCCTGCTCTCCGCGTGCGCCGGGGCCCTGGGGGGTACTATATTGATTCTGGTGCGAAGACAGGACCTGCCGGATACCCATCCCCTTCGGCCCCTATCTGGCAGCCGTGGGCTGGATCGGCCTCATGTGGGGAGATGTAATCAATCGCGCCTATCTCCAATGGGTGGGACTGGCGTAACCCTGGAGTGCGGCGGCTGTACCCTGGCATCTCTGAGATGCCTGTTTACGCTCTTTGGATTAACAAGGCCAGAAAAGCCAAGGTCACAAATTGCAAGCTGGTATTGAGTTTTCGCTCGCAGTTTTTCCATAACCGTCGACATTTTTCCAACCAAGCGAAAGAGCG
>Ga0209255_1000369_pt1 | contig 10560 bp, 8 predicted proteins | sample WorMetvaBAHAMAS2_FD_187394 | JGI IMG/M metagenome (GOLD analysis project Ga0209255, IMG submission 187394) | Marine gutless worms symbiont microbial communities from Max Planck institute for Marine Microbiology, Germany - Olavius vacuus... | ecosystem: Host-associated > Annelida > Digestive...
CAGTACGGTTGGTTAAAAATAACAGCAAAAATTCCAGTTTTATTGAAGAACATTGGCTAATTCCTTTTATAGCTTTCATATTCATTTTTCTTCGTTACTAGTACATCAGCGCATTAGAGACTGCGTGACAAATGCGCTGTATAAATTCACATTTACCATCGTATAGTCTAAACCATGGAGTATATTGTGAATTCGTGTACACAGCTTATCTGGATGAATTTTATTTCGTTGTTTCTTTTTATAGCGCGTATGCCAAGTAAAGTGCAAACGTTGACTGAGTGTCTCTCCGTGGACTGAGTTATAAATGGTCCGTGATCGGTCGGGTTGGGTGTATATAATTTGACGAGTGTTGGATGGCGTTGGGTAAAAATATACCCACATCCAAGCTGTATTAACGGTCATGAAACGGAACTGATAAACCTTAAGCCTATATTTTTAATGATTTAAGTGATGTGTTATTATATTTCCTCTAAAAACCCGTGCAAGTCCACCGTGTATTTTTGTTGTTTTAGCTTCAGGACGGCTTTTTTGACTGGATCAGCAGAACGCCGCCTAAATTTCACTGGGTACGTTACAACGCAGTGCACTGTAATTTTTTATTGTCAAAAAAGAAAATAGCATTTCGTTCGGTAGACCTGTAAGAAAGCATCGATCAGTCTAACTGCATGCAAATTATACGCATAACTCGTTGTTTTACAGACAATCCTGAATTCGATGCACAAGTACCAGCCTCGATTTCATCTGGTTCAAGCCAACGATCTCTACCGCTTGCCGTGCAGTACATTCAGAACGTACGTCTTCAAGGAGACAGAGTTCATTGCTGTCACAGCTTATCAGAATGAAAAGGTAAACACATTAATCACATGCAGCACGGTCTAGTAAGGGCGACTGTTAAAGTCAATGGAAGACTCCAATCCCTTAACTGATTTCGATAAACTGTGGAACAGATGATTACATCGGCGACGCGACCGTTTATGCCAAATTTGGTTTTTGTACATTCATCGGAGGCGTGTCTCCGTCTAGGTGAAGTTGTCACCCCCTCTGGTGTCTATTTTTTACATTTTTTTAATTTTTGACGTTCTTGCTTACCTGCCCCGATCGCATCGTGTTCGATGGGTGAAAAGAATTAGTGGAACAGGTGAGTTATGTAGCTTGATGGAAGACTGAAGGAGTGAATGAGAGTGGGAAATGAATGCCTTAATTTATGAAATTAATTATAAATGTCACGTCATGTTTAAATCATATCGTCATTGCGTTAAAGTTTTAATAAAGTTTCTAATACAAACCAATTGACGGCTCTGATACAAACCTTTCAAATCTTGCAAGCAAACAATATTTGAAAGTCGAAATTCAGTGACAGCACACGTAAATTCGCGTGACTGATAACCGCTATAACCGTGCATGTTCGTCTTATTATTTTTATCACGCATTTCTTAGCATTTTATGGCTTTTATATGCGTATATCTATTGTAAATATTTTATATCTGTGTTACTTTTTATGGGCCATGTGTCTGTCTGAAATAAGGATTGATTGATTGATTGATTTTTCTGACTCGTGTCCAACAAAACTTAATAAAACTTAACAATTAATAGAGCTCTTTCAAAAACCGAAATTTGCCATATTTACATAGAAATTATGACATTATATACGCTATTTTATTATCATTATATCGACTCTGTTGTGTGTTATTGCTGCAGATAACGCAGCTCAAGATTGACAGCAATCCTTTTGCCAAAGGTTTCCGAGATACTGGTGGTGGAAAGCGCGAAAAGAAGTGAGTATGTCTGTATTATTTTTTTCACAGACTAATGCGTGTTTTCCACCCTCACGTAACGTAACGTAACGTAAGAAACCGTAACTTAACGTTGATCCGTACGTTTCGATCCGTAACGTACCGTACCGTAACGTATCATTTCGGCCTTACGTAAAAATATCTTATGTTACTTAAAATTTTCACGTATGTTTTTTGTGATACGTAAAATGCTTACGTTACGGCGCGTTACGTTACGTTACGTGAGGGTGGAAAACACGCATAAACTAGACCAGAAAATGAATACGACTGATTTATTTCTGTCGCAGTAAAATTATACCGGAATTCGTGACATTTGTTTCAGACGGTTGCAGCAGGCGACAGGAACGCAAGAGCCGGGGATGACGGACGACAGCATGGAACATCAGCATCAGCCGCAGCATGCTCACTACCATCACCATCATCATCATCTTCATCACCACCACCAGCATCACCGACACCACAACAACAACGACAACGACGACGACAAAGACGACGAAGACGACGACAGACTGAGCGGCGTCGGCGACGACTACGACCAGGTGGACTCGGACAGTTCGTCGTATGCCAGTCGAGCGCTGCGCCATTTCACGGCCAGGGCGGCGGCCAGCGTACACGACGGCGACATGAGAGCTCGCACCGACTGGGCGCCACCGCCACCCACCGGCAGTGCACCCGACAACCACCTGCTGTACACAGCTTCGGCAACCTCGGCCACCAACATGCACGATGACGTCAGCTTCGCCGGTAATTGCAATCAAAATCATGCTCTTTTGGCGTCACACTACTTTTGTTCGAAGGCCTCAAGTTTTGCTTTGTCAAGTTTATTTTTTACCGGACATTCGCTCTGCCAGACCGCGCAGGGGTTGCTCATTTACTAGAAGTTCGGCCGTAGGCTCTACATGATTTTTTTTTCACTCAGACATCTTATCAACCATCCCCTAATTTTACATGGGGTCAAAAAGTGCGAAATTTAGCCGCAATTTTCGACCCCTCTCGTCTTTGCGCAGCCCTCGTTTCGAAACGGAATAAGATATCTGAAATCTTGTTAAATTTTTATGTGCCGATGACTGTATTACAGAGTAAGTATAAAATAGTAGGCCCTAACCCCTTGTGACTTTTGCTGATATTTCAGCAGGGCATGCATGCAACTTTTTGCGCGAAATTTCTGTCAAGCAATAAAATGTATACCATTCCATCAAGTATTGTTGGCCTTGTTTGCATGGTGTAAGTTTGAAATTCTATATGGTAAATGATATTGTATATTTTTTCCGTTATATTCATACCTCTTACTGAATTGGTTGTTTTCATGCAAATAAACTACTACTACTACTACTACTACTACTACTACTACTAAATCATCTGAAAATGGCAAAATCATGCGTGCTGTTTCAACTAGGACTTCCTCCTATTTCAGCGTTGCGAGCGTCACATAGAACTGGATGCAAGCGAACTGTACGGGGTTGATAGAGTCTATAGGAGAAGAATGATTAACCCCCAGTCTCCAGATTTGAACCCGCCGGACTGCAGTGTCACGTTTTGGGCGCCATTATCTAAAAGTACCATAAACTCCAGCCAAAGCTTAAGAAGACTGTTGAGTTGAAAGTCGTCCAACATACCATCTGCAAACAACGATAATCCGTGGCAGTTGCAGCGGCTGCTGCTAGCTGCTCACGTAATATCGATCGCTGCTTGACACTTATTGTTCATGTATCAGTCTTGATCTGATGCTTTTTCACGTCGCAACTGTTCCATTTGCCTGGATTTTTTTTCGCTCGATAGTCGTTCAATAGTTGTCGCGTAATAAATTGAATAAATTGAACTGCCGCACTATGCTGACAGCTCTAACTAACTAATAAAAATACTCTGCCTCCATCTGCGCACTGCAACAGATAAAAAATATTTACAAAAACAACAGACGCAGCCATCCGTCATTTCGTCGATAATTAATGTATCCCTCCTGTAGTGCTCATCATTGGGTGATTTTCTGTGCGTCTGATTTTCCCTCAGCTGCTATGGGCCATGTTACTTTTGCATATTTGTGTGTATTGGCAGGTCGGACGGGGCATTTTGTCCTGTGGCATCATGTCTAGGGGCCATTTAGACCTGTTCTTGATACCTGGTACGAGTTTCTGTGAAAATTTTTCAGCATGTTTAATCTATCCCAGTGCACATCTTTCACCAGAACCCCTAAAATACAAGGAATGGAAATTGCAAGAAATGGAAAATTCAACGAAAATAGATCATTTCTGCAGGAAAGGGACGCCCGAGCCCGTCTCCAGACGACGAGGCAGGGCCAGACCACGCTTGAATTTTCCTAAATGGCAACGGGCCTGGCCCTGCCTGACTGATTGATTGAGCAAGGTTTAACGTCTCACCAAACACATTGCAGGTCATATCAGGGACGAGTTTTGACGAGTCAAATGACCCAACTAACAATGACTGAAAATGAAAAGAAAAGGGCTCTTGCAGAGCTGTAATAGTGAATTGGAGTTTTACATTTAATGTGTCTTTTAACGCTATTATTTATCAATGCTTTGACACGGAGGTGCGGCTGTATTTACGTTTGAAATGCCTCGCCCAACAATATTTTTGTAAGTGCCATTACTTTGGCCTCTTTTGAGTGGATTTTTAAACTTCGATTTGTCCCAATTTTGTTCTGACTTCATGACGCGCATTGATATTCATTAAAACTTGATCATTCTAAACATTTCGTATATCATATGATTATCGTTGCATCCGCCAAGTCTGTACACGGCCATTGTCTGGTGGGATGCCAGACGTTTCGTAACCTTTTCGTAACCAGGTGTTTCGTACCCTGCGTTCTTAAAAAGGGTTAAGATTACCTAGCGTTAGGGTTAGGGTGAGTGATAATGTTAGAATTAGGTGTTAGCATTAGAGTTTCGGGTTAGAGCTAAGTTGGGGCCCGGATGAGAGACTTCTGCGGTACGAAACGCCTGGGTACGAAAAGGTTAGGGTACGAAATGTCTGGGAGCCGCCTGATGAATGGTACGTAGCAATGCCATTCAAGCTGTCGTCATAACAGCGTGTTAACAAATGTACGTCACGTTATAACTCTGTTCACAGATGGCCGACGAAAACGAGGTCTGATTGAGGAGAGCGCGGATTCAGCTGCAGGACCGTTCAGTCCGATACTCGCCAATTCGCCGTCGAAACTGATGCGCTACCACGACGCTCTTCTCTACCGTCGTCGTCTCGCTGACTACTACGCCAACTGTCCTCCAACTTTTCCGCTTCTTCCTCCACAAATCCGCAGACTCATCCAGTCTTACGATCCGAAGCTGTACCCGCTAGTCAGACCCGGAAGTCCGCCGCCGGAAGGGACAGCGGCCGCCAGTCTGCCGTCAGTTAGAGTTTCCGGCTCGCAGGCAGCGAATCAGACGTCGACGTCGATGTTGTCCCGTGCGGGCGACCACGTGGGAACTGAGCAGACAGCCGCGCCGCCGTCGATGCCGCTGCTCGGAGCTTTGTTTTCTTACTTGCATCCGTCATTAGCAGCAGCCACAGCGGCCGCGATGGCTCACTGGTACCTCGGCGCAGGAGCAGGTGGCGGGCCGACCACTCGTCCGCCGCCGACGGCTGATCCTCTGCTGAGTCAACGCGGAACTGGGCAGGTGCCCGACTGGGCCGTGCGGCTGCGCATCGAGGACCTACTCCGGGCACGAAGCGCCGCCGCCGCTGCTGCCGCTGCGATGCCCGGTCAGACCTCGTCATCTCTTACTTCCGGTCAGTACGTCGGCCTGGATGACGGGCCTTGGGTCCGCCACGGAGCGGCAAGTGTTACAGAAGGAGCTCAGTGCCAGCAGCCGCAGACGATGGCAAGTCCGGACACCTCAGCGTCGTCCGATGTTCCATTCCGCCCGTACCTGCCAGACGCTCGACGACCGACACTGTCTGCCGACCAGCATCGAAGTCCAGACATGGAACCTGCCCTGGACGCGGCACACTGGGACCGCTCGGACGCCGTGAGCTCCGGGTCCAAGACTCCGGACCACGAGGCGGGATCGGGCGACAGCGTCGGTGGCGGCGGGGTGGAACCGAGCGACGGACGAAACAGCAGCGAACTGGTGAACATCGAGAGGATGGTTCACGGTCTCAAGCACGTCCAGACAGCAGCCATCGAAGAACTCTCCAAGGTCGCCGACAGCTACTAACATTAACTTACTTATTCTCTTGTGTCACAGCAGTCCTAGTCGTTGTCTGTCGCGTTGTCGTATTTGTATATTGTCAGTTGACAGAAATGCGTATATTGCAGATTATTGTAAATATTGGACGTATTGTACACATGGATTATACAAATTGCTAAATATGCGGTTTGGCGATTTAAGGTAAATTACTTAGCACTTGTAAACATAGACTTTTGATTGCACGATGTTAATAATAATAATTTATTATTCAATAATTTATTTCTTATTTTATGTCGAGACGACGGTGTATTAATAATATGTACATATGGTTCGATGATCTTGATGATGATGATGATGATGGTCTTCTTATGTTTATCTTATTTTATTATATTTTATTTTTTTTTAAAGCGACTGTAAGTGCTGTACTTGAGCCTTGTCGCACCTGCCATATGTTATTTGTTCTTCTTGCACGTTGTGTTGTATGTGTTCTTCGCAAATAAAGGATGATGATGATGATGATGATGATGCTGGTACTTCGATCATCATAATCAGTCATTATCGTCGTCGTCGTCGTCGTCGTTGCTGCGTATCAAGCAAACGAACGTTTGGTGATTTGGCAAAGTTGTTGCGGCAATGTGCTGCAGGCAGGACAAACTGTTTCATAGGTCATCGCGAAGTTCTGAGTTTGATTTCGATGCTGCTGCAATCCATGATATTTTGAACGAGTACCAGTAACATATGGTAACGCAAGGGTCGGACGATATTTGTATACAGATTAGCGATTCTTGTCGTGTTTGACGTAATGTGCTCATGCCCAGATGTATTGGAAAGCTGATGACAGCGGAACGAAGATGCTGTGTTGATGCAGTCAGTCATAGACTGGCACTCAGTCTGCCATCAGTCCACCGTCAGATATGACAGATTATGAAGAGCAGTAGGCTACCGCTCAGAGTTGTTGCATTTTTGCCCCACCCCTACTTCCGCGAGTTATGTGACTGTGCTGAAATTATGCTCTCACGTACATCGAGCTAGTAAACCTCGTCGTCTATATCAGCTGTGTCCGCGGATACCGGCAAGGGCTGTTGCAGCACTGACGTAGCCATGATTTAATCTTCGTAGGTCAAACTGATCAGGTGGTTTATAGTCTTCTTGGGGACATATAATGACTCAATGGGGTCCACGGACAGAGCCCCTTGTGGGAGTCAAGAGGCAAAGCTAACAAGAATTCGAACAGTTTCTTTTTCATCTGACTGCAAATCTCGCCTAAATTTAGAACAGTCGTGCGCATTCAGACAGAGAACAGTCATTGCATTCTGCTCATAAACCTGCCAATGGCACTCCTTCCTTCTCTTTCCACGAATGTCGACAATTCGCTTGATCCGGCCGCATTGGGTTTGCGGGACGTGCCTCTCCCCGTGGCCACGCCACTGCGTTGCTGCGATGAACACTCATTGCTACAGCTTGTTAGTGATGTTGATAGTCGTGTAAAGAGATGCGTTGATGAAATATATCATGCACGCTAAATATACCAAGTACAATTCACACAGAGTGTTCTGCGATCATTGTCACGAAGACATGTGTCGTGTAATTAGTGGCGGTTTTACCGAGGACGGTGGATAGGGCGGGGGATGGGCTAATCCACTTGAAGCCGATAACAGTGTCTGTGGCTCTCAACAAAACAACAAAACGAAGCGTTTTGTGGGGAGAAAAGCATCAGTTTGTATAACCCAGTACGTTGATACGTTGACCGGAACGGTAGACAGCAGTTGTCTTGCCGTAAAACCGCTACTACATAGTGATGTATTTCGCTGTCGTGTGAATATTGTGGTCATGTAACTCTTAAAAATGGCTGCGAAAGTAAATTTCGGTGTCGGTTATTAGCTCCGTCGAGGAGGTTATGTAATATCCTGCGTTTGTTTATCTGTCTGTCTGTTTGTCTGTCTGTCTGTCTGTCTGTCTGTCAGCAACTTCGCGTAAAAACTAGTGATCAGAACTCGGGAAAAATTTTTTTACCAGAGACATATCTTTGGACAAGGAAGATACCGTTAAATTTTGGAAATCATCTGCGTCTGGATCCGGATGTAGGATTTTTTTGAAAGATTCTTTAACAGTGCATGACTAATTGACTACAGATAGGGCATTCAACAAGCATTACATTCTCTTGGTGGAGATCTGCGCTCTCCTGTTTACATATAAAAATCTAATGACAAATTTACATCCGAATGCACAGGTGTTCCGGAGGACGGAAATCACCCTATGTAAACTATGTGTTTTAAATCTTAATGTAGTTAACTGCTACAATCTTATAATATCTACTATTCAACGATCACTGAGAGAGGATTATACTGTATGCACGAAAGCTGTTTAAAATTTTAGAAATGTGCAGTTAAGAAATATGCACGCGTTTTTTATCACACCACCACCAGCAGCAGCTGAAGCATACTGCATATAAGCTGCAGAAAATCCCGATGCAACAGAGAGACAGACGCCAGCATCGTCGTCTTGCGAAGCCTGCAGGGTCGCTAGCCCGCCGCGCCATCACCGTCATTAGAGGCCGTGCCGGCCGCGTCAGCGCCTCCCTGGTGGGACGGTGACGACAGGTATTAGAGCGAGGTGGGTACGGCTGAGAAGGCTCGGCGTCTTGGACGCGTCTGGGCGGCCATCGATCACCGCCGTGCCGGGCGATGTCCACTCGGTGTCCGGCAGACGTGCTTGACCGTTCAGCCGACCGGTGTCAAGTCGTAATTTTCACCCGTGCGACGGACTAATGCGACGCCGGCGCGTCGACGCCCCGGCAGGTGCTAACGGCCTCGCGCTCGAGCCACCGTCGGGAGCATCTCTCCCGGCCCGGTCCTGCGTGGCTCGGCTGCAACGCCACCGATGCCAGGGATTAAACGAAGGCGTCTCTCTTGGACTTTGACGTCACATCGCCGCTCAGTCGTCGAAGGAAGCCCTGACGCCCGGCGACGTCATGACAATTATGATTTATCGCTTAACAATACGAATCAAACTCTATGTAGTTGAAATACACATATTGGAACATTCATATACACAGCCTATCTGCGCTTTGTTAACTTTTAATCAACATACACTTCATTAACATGCTGCTGCATTAACATTCTGATGATCTGCACTAGTTATGAGTAAAGACAGACAACACTTTCATATCAACTTTTTATACTTGTCGGTTATATACCATACATTTAAAATAATATAATAGACGTAAAATCTTTAAAAAACGTTTACACAATACTTTCACAATTACGCTTACTGTACAGTTTATGTTATATAATAATAATTATCATTATTGTTATTTTAACAATTTTAATTTTCGCGTTAATTTTAGAGAAGTCGTAAAATTCACCTATCTTAGCAAATCCTAAATTTAAAAATTTCAGAGAATCGAGAACGTAGTTTTCTATCTTCAAATATCTTAATGTGGCGTTCAGTTCTAACGGGTCATTGCATCGAAAGCTTTTACAATCTGCGAATTTTGCGAGTAACTTCAAAACATTCGGAGCAACAAGAGAGTGGCTGTGTCTAGGTATACACTATACACGACTAATACTAATGCACTCAACCGAAGCAAAAACATTAAAAAAATCGCAAAAGCAGTATACTGTTGCTAGCTAATACTTATCATCACGTCATATCATATATTTGATGTATGATAAAAATTAAAAGTTAACAAAACGAAGATATGCTGCGCATATGAGTTTTCCAATATGTGTATTTCAAGCTACATATAGTTTAATTGTTTAAATTAAACTTAATTTAATCAGTTTAAGTACATCAATAATTTAACCCGTAACATATCGTTCCCTTGTCCTGGGTATTTTCAGCTATAATGAGGGTTAAATTGAGCCGGCGACATGACGTGATGAGAGAGTGAACGACGGTTTCCGAGTTCAATATTCGCCAAAAGTCGTTAATGGTTTTCAGCGCCGGCGTGATGCGGCGGCTGCGTGATGCGGCGCCGGCGTGATGCGGCGGCTGCTGATGCTGATGCTGGCTGGTCACGTCGTTGACGGCGACTAAAAACTCCGGCGGCGCGTTCAGCCTCGTGAGAGGTGACTAAGGAGCACTGACCAGCTAGCAGTCAGTCCAGCCTGGCGCCGGCGCCTCAGCTCCACTGCAAATGGGAATGCTTCCGCCGCGGGTCAACCGCTCTGTCGTCGCCTTGGCGTCCATACACCGTAAATCGGCTTTAATGGCGTCCACCACGTGTGAAGTTCGTTCGTTTTTGCTTTCCGCCGATAACTACCTTCGACGAGATGCTTGCTCGCTGTCGGCTGCGATTTCATTTGCGTCTGCAGCTGACTGTAGCTCGGTACGTCTGGTCGGGCAATATAAACCGCAGTTTTGTATGCCGCGCGAAATCATTTAAGTTTGTTATCTGTGTTTTTTATGCTACCAGTTTTTCGTGAATAACAAATTTATAATTATGCACTGTAATGATAATGTAAATAATGTAAAATACAAAAACGTCTACACATTTTTAGCGAACGTGAACTCATGTTCATGTTCGCTATATGTCGTCGTGCGTCCGTCTGTCTGTCTGTCTGTCGTCTGTAACGTTCGTGCACCCTACTCAGCCGATTGAAATTTTCGGCAATGTTTCT
>Ga0209255_1000370_pt1 | contig 10552 bp, 3 predicted proteins | sample WorMetvaBAHAMAS2_FD_187394 | JGI IMG/M metagenome (GOLD analysis project Ga0209255, IMG submission 187394) | Marine gutless worms symbiont microbial communities from Max Planck institute for Marine Microbiology, Germany - Olavius vacuus... | ecosystem: Host-associated > Annelida > Digestive...
TGTATGGCTCACTCATGGCGCAGAGTCACGAGTCATGGGAACATACACAGTAGGCACAGGTAAGTCAGCACATCATCTATGGAAGCACCAACCGCGAAACTGACGACATTATTACAACAACGTGCATTTGCCCTTCTTCTGCCTCTGAATCACCTTCGGTGGCGGACGCTCATCCACCTGAAATTTTCTGTCAAAACACATGACGCATTAAGCATTAAGCTCAATATGCTACAACTAACAGACAGCGAGAACTCGATATGTAATACATCACCGAGGAGGAGTCTTTCCAGGCAGTTCGCGAGCAAATGTAATCACCAAGAAAAAATATAAGTTTTGGTTCTATCCAATATCTCTCCACTTTGCCTGCACTGCAAAGCTGTTAGTGATGCCAGGGTACAAAAAAACACAAAAGCTAAGCCTGAACCTAAACAAACATCCAAAAACGGAGCAATGATACACTGAAAAGACATTTAACCTGCATATATTTTCAACTGTTGTCATTATTCTGTCAGTCATGCTAGCACATATGTATAATGCCAGGGTTTTGTTTCAATCAAAAACAGCTGAACTGTCCCAAGTGCATTTTTAAAATAATGTTCTGTGACCTTGCGCGCTCCCAGAGAAGTTCACCACCAAGTGAAATCGCCTTTTGCATGTTACGAACTTACCTTTCACCATTTAGTTATGTTGACTACGCATTTCGTATCATATAGAAAACAACTGATATCATATTATGTGATAACTGTCGTAGAAAATGGAGCAATAAATATGAGCAAGTGTTAAAAGGTAAGTTCGTAATGTGCAAAAGGCAATTTCTCTTGACGGTGAACTTCGGGAGAGCTGTGACCTCTGAGCCCAAATGTTCAAAAGCTAATAAGTTTCTGGCTCGACTCTGGGAAGTTTGTAAGTTTTCATTCAAATCTCTTCAGCACTCAGCAGTTCACGGGCTATCAAGTTCACGCAATTTCAATGGCCATGGCTGTGACCTTGACCTCTGACCCCATGAACTTGAAGATGTAATTAATTTGTGTCCCGACTGAGGTAAGCATTTTTAAGTTTTGGTTCCAACTCCTTCAGTACTTCGTGAGCTATCAAGTTGACAAGACTTCTGTAACCGTTGCTCTGTAACCTTGACTTTTGATCCGATGACCTTGAAAACTAATCAGTTCGTCTCCTGACTATAGTAAGCATATCTGTCAGTTTTGGCTGAAATACCTTCACAGGGTACCCACTCTTGGACGAAAAAAATTCCAGAAGTTTTCCAATCCAATTTTAGAATTTTCGAGATGCTTTCGGTCATAGTTCACAACCGCAATAGTTACCAAATAGCTACCAAACATAACTGAATGTAATCATAAATGTCAGTGGACTGGATGAATCAGAGTACTTGCTGTAGAAAGTAAGTAGTGAAAAATAACGCTGTAAGCTCCCCCAGCGGGGTCTGGGGCGGAGCCCTGGCCGCCACTGCCAAATGGTTTTACCATATTTTAAGCACTCAGATGCCTTCTCCTGACACTTCAGCGTAACTCGACTTATCATGCCAAAAATTCCAGGTCTAACATAAAATTCCAGGAGTTTTCCAGATCAGTAGGAACTCTGCTTCAGTAGTTCAGGACCTTTCGAGTTCACAAGTTTCCATAGTTGTCTCTGACCTTGACTTTTGATCCCATGACCTTGAAATGTCATTGATGTCATGTGGACCTGGTTGTGAGTAATTGTGATGAGTTTTAAGTAAGTCTGTGCATTCTGGAGATATTAAAGTTTAAAAACGGACTGGAAGGAAAGCTGTGCTATTCTTGAACAGGTAATTGTAAAAGATTGCAGCCCATACCTAACTATGCGAACCAGTTCATGAAATGCAGCATCAACATTCATCCGCAGCTTTGCACTTGCTTCGACGTATTTTAGACTCAACTGCCGTGCCAACTCCAAACCGTCTTCTGGCGTTACCTGACCACCATAAACTCAAGTTCATGTGCAATGTTTCACATATTGTACACAACATTATAGCTGCCATTCTCCAAGACTAACTGCTGATTTTACTAGACATGCATACTCCTATGCAACACAGAACTGTTCACCTGCAGACATTTGGCTATGCAGCAGTGAACATGGTTTCAAGTGACACCGAAAATAAAGTTCATTGTAACATCTTTTATACTGCCTGAACGACTCCTCCAATGCCTCTGAAATTTCGTACATGGGGTTATTACTATTGCATCTGCATTGTGTAAAAATAAACACTCTCTTGTTATTGTGGATGCTATGTTCTTTCTTCTTCTTCTAGTAGGGCCACACTATTCATTCACTTATTGATAAATTTGTGTTTGACATTTCAAGGAGACTTTAGCTGGTTGGGGCCTGGGTAGGAAAAGTGCTGTAAACATTATTTTTATATAATGGAGCTGAAGCACAGCATCGTCAACAAGGTGGCTGCCAGCCAACGCTGAGGGCATGCACTCAAACACTTTGAACAGATGTTTAACAGAAACGTTGCTTTTTCTGCCGAGAGATCTCAACTTTTGGTGTCTTCCAAGTTCGTTGTACGTTTAGCCCCACATTCCATTTCAAATCTGAAGAATGTATTCACGGCATACCATTGCCATTTACTTAAAACACAAATTTCATGTTTCACAAGATTAAACTGGTTCGTTTTTTGCCCACCCTGTAGTAGCTGAGGTAGACTGAACAACGGAGACGGCAATGCTAATGGCTGAAATGTTCTACCAACGCTCTTATGCAACTGTCAACCCACCATCATACAAGTGCACTGTCCAGACCACAGAATGGCCAGTCAATCAGTTGAATTTACAGAAACTGTTCTAGCTAACGACTACAAAGTTCCACTTGTCTACTGTCTATTGTCTGGTAACAACTGTGCTACCAGCTTCCTTGGCTTCTGGTTCTATCCAATATCCCTCCACTTCGCCTGCACTGCAAAGCTGTTAGTGATGCCGGACTGGAAAACATAGCAGCAAATCCAGAATGGCCAGAATACAATGAAATCTACATACTCCTTTGTGGCTTCAATCCCATGAACTAATATGGTCTGATCTTACACCAATCAATGTGACTGATCAATGTCTTAAGGTAAGACCCAACTAACCAACCACCATGCTTTGAACTCCCTTACCACCTGTGGTCCATGATGAACTGATAATAATAAATACTATAGAACTATACTTACAACACGCTGATGTTCTAAGTCTGCCTTATTGCCAACGAGTATCATGGGAAATTCTTCGCGATCTTTCACTCGCAGTATCTGCTTGTGAAATTTGTAGATCTCGTCAAAACTGCAAATGCACATCACATATCAACTTTAATGGTAACTGCATTGCAACTATACAAATGATCTGCCACAGAGATATGGCTAGGCTGAGTTGGAATAGGTTGTTGGTTAATTACTCAGATGGTACACTGATAAATGGTCACCTATCTCAGAGCTACCTAGTCTTACTGCAGTGCAAATTCTATTGATATGTATAATTATTATTATAAATGTATTATTATCATTATTATTATTATATGTATTTGGTAACGCTCCATGGGTCGTTAGAAATAAAAAACAAATCGTTGGAGCGGAAACAGTCACGTGATCAGTTTGTAAAAGCCAGTTCGTAAAAATGTTTCTTCGTCGCAGATCTGAATTGTTCGTGTGTCTCAGCAGAATGTGAGACGAGCGGCAAATCGTTCCAGACAGTTGGAGCAGCTTGGCTGAACGCACGTCTTGCGATTTCAGTTCTGACTGAAGGCTTCAGTAAGAGAAGCTGCTTTGACGACCGTAAGTTGTCTGGTAGGCGTGTAGTCACTGACCAACACTTGGAGGTAAGCTGGGCTGCCAGATAACCGTACTTTGTAGACAAGTGAAGCCACCTTGTAGTCGATACGATAATTTATCGGCAGCCAATGTACTCATTAGAGTGACAGTGACACTGCTATGAAATATCCCAGATGCACTATTTACACATACATATCTTTATTACAGCGCGCCTGCATTGTTCGTAATGCAGCTGGCTATTGGGTGGCACCACGCGTTGACTGTGAAGACCGAGTGCTTACTGGTGGCTTGTCGGATCCTGGACATGGGCTATCTCTGTGGCCATGCCTATGGAGATGACCTGTCGCTCTCTGGATCTTAGAGCTGGCCCAGAAAACACCATTTCTTCTTCTTATTATTATTATACGTATTTGGTAACACTCCATTAGTCGTTAGAAAACAAAAACGAATCGTGGGAGCGGAAACAGTCACGCGATCAGTTTGTAAAAGCCAGTTCGTAAAAATGTTTCTGCGTCACAGAGGGATGATGTCTGTCCATCATGTTTCAGTATTGTGTCCAGACAAATAAGGATATGATCGTGCGGTTTTCAGCATCTGGTAGGACAATCCCTCTAGTTTCTGGAGAGGTAAAGTTAATCCGGATATTCGCAGGATCACCCCCAGCATGGGTGTTAAAGTGAGGCACCCCTCTATCGACAGCGAAAATCCGACCAATAATCAGCCATAACTTGGAAACGGTGCAAGATAGGAGGTGAGTTACTATTAATCACTAATAGGAAGTCCCATATGGACTATCGATTGGTACCAAAATCGGTGACCTCAAATGACCTTGAACAGCGTAATGGCCATGTAGTTGGCGTTATTTCGCTGAACTCAGTAGCTTTTGGGCCCTATTACGTAAAAGTGGCTGAAGATAAACGGATACATTCTGGAAGTAAAATGTTTTAGCGGCATATCACTTATGGCGATATCTGCAGGGGATCACCCCCAGTGAGGGCAATAAGATGAAACGACCCCCTGATGCTAGGGAAAATTTGACATATAATCAGCCATAACTTGGAAACGGTGCAAGTATTAGTATTAATCATTAATATGAAGTCGCATATGGGTTTTTGACTAGTACCAAAATTGGTGACCTTGAATTACCTTAATGGCCGTGTAGTTTGCGTTAATTCGCCGAACTTGGTAGCTTTTCAGGCCTATTATGTTGAAGATACACCGATACATTCTGCGAGTGAAATGTACCCCGAAGAATCTAGTTTTTAGTGGTATATCACTTATAGCAATATTTGCAGGGGATCACCCCAGCGAGGGCGTTAAGGAGAAACGACCCCGATGCTATGGAAAATTTGACACGTAGTCAGCCATAACTTGGAAAAGGTGCAAGATACGAGGTAAGTTAGTATTAATCACTAATAGGAAGTCACATATGGGCATTCGACTGGTACCAATTGGTGACCTTGAATGAACTTGAATGGCACAATGGCCATTATTTTGCCTTATTTCGCCGAATTCGGTAGCTTTCGTGGCCACTTACGTAAAAGTGGTTGATTAGCCAACAACAGATTTTCTCCCGAGAAATGTCATAAAGTACACCAACTACGCACGACGGATGTGCTGTGCTCTTTGTGGTAGCGGAGATTCTTGTTATATACATATTTCAGAAATGGTATACGCAGCTATAAGCATATAAGTAAAGCCACTGAGTTTTTGCATTTTCTGTCCAGTTAATGTCGGCAAAACATTAAGAAATCATCAACAGCTGAGATACAATAAAAACAACAGTTCATCTATTCTGAACAACATAGATTATCATTATATTCAAAATGTCCCCCATCAGCTCTGATGCATGGTCTATCAACTGAGTACCAAGACATGTCATCACAGATTGACTGTAACACTTTCTCATCGACATTTTGAGTTTAGGCTAGAACTTCTGATAATGCTTTGCAGTCTGCCACCGGTCTAAGTTGTAAAGTGTCCAAGCAAAGTTTGGCATTTACCTAAGCATTTTCTGGTACAAAATATAAAAAATATGAGCAAATACATCCATGTGTGTCATTGTGTGATAAATCGTTAACTACTGATACCAGGTAACAATAACTTTTGTAGTGAGTAAGGTACTCAGGTAAAATTTCCCAAACGTGTTGCCAAATCTCTCCTGTTCAAGATCTAAAGAATTTGGTGGTAAAATTTCTACCCGTTAGGCTGTTACACAATTACAATCACAGTCACACTCTTTCTGTTGGGGGTTTCTTTTGAGCGACCCTACTGCTATTCAAGTAATAAACTAAATGAGACCACAGCTGACCTGCTACGATCTGTAACAGAGAACACCAGTAGGAAACCTTCTCCAGATCTCATATATTGTTCCCTCATTGCGCTGAACTCCTCCTGGCCAGCGGTGTCTAATACTGAAATAAGTAAAATACACATAATATCTTTGACCCATCATTAGCAACGTTAATCAACTGTAAGTTTCAACACACGCTTTAAAACTGCACAATCGACACTGAAAATACAGCACTGAGTTACAGTCCTACAACGGTCACATACAGTAAACAGTGGTGGATTTCAGTAAGTTATCAGAAACAGATATAAATATCAATATAATACAAATATAAAGTTTACATTAAAAACGTTGATAAAGCCATTAATCAAAGGGAAAAACAATCGAAAATAATTACTATCGAGTCTTGCAACAACATCATCGACGATGCATTGCTTGGTGTATGAATCTTCTATAGTCGGATCGTAGTCGGTCACGAAGTAAGACTGCAAAAATACACGTAACAAATAATTTTACAGACGTATATACTTACATAAAAAACTGCAGTCTGGCACCGAAAGATTTTATACAAACAATTGAAAATCGGGCACAATTACAGGTAGCACAAGCAGTGCCCTTAACAAAATGTAGCATAAGCTTCAGTTCTGTCGGACTAAATTTTAACAGAATGGCACAATTACTACAAATTTGGTTATCCCAAATTCCTGGACAAATTTCATTATATCATAAGTTTTTAAATCGTTTACAAAATTCTTTCACTTTATCTGTTTTCAGTAACTTCCAGTGACACATATTTATTCTCAGTGTGCATGGCTGATTGGCTGTGTTGTGTGTATGCGTTCTATTCAGCTGATCTGACTGCCATAGGTTCCATGAATATTGAATAAGTTTTGTAAATGTGACAATTTATATTACTGTTAGTGTCAGACCAATATTGATATCAGACATCAGATATCGGCTGTAATCTGAACTATCGGGATGAACCGTCAACTGCACTCCGATATCCGATATGCCTAAACTGTGGCGTTCGGTTTACGACTGTAAAATACTTTTACTGTTGCAGCCACTGCAGTTTACACTGCAGTGGCTGCAACCTGACACCAGAACTTCTGTGAGTGCGAAGCTGTCATAAAATGCTGCTGCTGCTGCTGCTGCACAGGGCTTATTCCTATATACAAACACAGCACCTGGAGATGGGGATGGTGGGGAGTAGTAAGAGAGAGAGTGAGAACAGCAGACGTGCATAGGTGAGTATCTGACACCTGACTAAAGGGTAATTAAAGCAGAGCCAACTTGCTCCACCCCCAACCTCCATGGCAACCGACCATCCATCCACACTGGTGTCATACTGACAGCACAGTGGCCTATGCAAGAAGCTTGGCCTGTGACCTGTATTAGCTAGTTGCCTAAATAATGCACAGCCCTTTCCGGCACACTGCCCTGCCGCAAACAACAACTCCTTGATTGGCTGCACAGGCCACAACCTGACAGATGATTGATCACTAGCCAGTACCCATTTCGTTGACGGCCTATGCCCCTTTTGGTGTTCGTTTGGGTGCATTCTTTTTACCGAACCAGATTTATTTGAAAACAATGTACCATTCAACAATACCACTCCAATTTATCTGATCAATCTGCTCTGGAAATTAGGGTTAGGATTTAGGTTAGACTCAGAGTTGCACTATTTTAGCATTTTTCACAGAGAATTAAGGAAAGTGAGCACCCTATCTTCCGCAAATTTCACGGACGGTAACATCTTGTTATCAGAACGCACCCACGCAATAATAATTACATACTGTAGGAGTGCCCGTGCACTAGCTAACTGTCTGTGGCCGATTTTTTTTGTGGCTGACATGGTCGCAGCCGATATGGTTTGTGGCCAATATGGTCTTCCCCAAAAATCGTACGTTGAAAGTGGAAACTCATCAAATGTGGTGATCACAAAATCGCAAGCCCAAAATAATTAAACAATAATACATTCAAAACAGTAACATTGTACGGTGTAACAACAACTGCTGCAACCTGTATGAACTGTATAGTCAAGGCACTTTTTCCAACACCTCCTCCGCCCACTACGACAAGCTTGTAGCACTGACTGCAAGCATTCCTGCTGTCAGACTGGCCAGATCTGTGCTGCTGCATGGCTAGCACCAATCACGAAGATAATAAGTCTGCGCGAACCAGTTAAAAATACTTATTATCGTAAATTGTCATTGCAAAAAAATGACGATCACTCAACAAACAAACAACAAACACAAACACACACTATAAATAGATCTGAGAAGAGCTGACTAATATTCAGTATAAACCGAAAGTTAGTTACGGCAAATGGTTACGGTACCGGTACTTATTTACCGCCGTACAGTATGTATGACAATCGCACGTGTTTACAAAATATATATCTAATAATTCCTGTCTTGTCCGTTTGACCGGTACGCGAATGGTCGCAGCCGCCTGTCAGTCTGCAGAGACATATGAGAGGGCGGCGACTGAATGACGACGTCGGACTGCGACGTGTCACGTTTCTTTACTCCGCTATGCACCATCGTCGCTGTTTCAGCGACGGACGGACGGTTAAATAATACTCTCGAGATATACCACACAAACAGCTTATCGGGCAATCGCTAAATTTACACGACGGCGGCGTGTGGCACGCTCAGCTAACCCTGGACATGAACCCGGCGCGAGGTCACTGCAATGGAACGCGATACGTCGCGCGGCAGGTCTACTGTCGCCTGCCGTTTTTACTCACAAATAGGGGCAGATAGCCCCCTATCTGTACGTGGTGGCGTCGCGATGCGGAAGTCCGCAAAACATTCGCTTTTTGCAAATAATCTTCAATCTGTCATGTTGTGTATAATGAAGTTTTGTCATGACATTGATATTTTTGCATTTCAATGTCTATCTTGAGATGTATGGCGTATTTGTGTCTGTGTATTATGTCTGTGCGTACGCGAATGAATATAGACCTAGTGACCTACAGTAGCGTGTAATGAATGGAACTCTGTTGCATGTAGGCCTAACACGACAAGACGTCGTCTGCTTTGTTTTCTGTGTTTAAATAATTAAAATTTCTTGCTTGACAACAAGTTTCAGAAGGTAGATAGATACTTTCCACAGGCGTAACTTTACTGCATACGTTCCGGCTCGGCGCGTAGAAAGAAACTGCACAGTGACAATAAAACAAGACTGTGTGCCACCCACCCTACCAGTAAGGTATCGACTGCAATACCACTGACGTTAGGCCTATGCGAGTATATACGAAGACGATATTTTGTCTATACGTGCCACCAAATGATCAAGATAATGACCTTTGCGGCAGCTATGGCAAAAGAGATCGTACTGAGCCTTCTCTAAGTTTTCTGCTAGTAATCTTAAGATCGTATTTTGTTGGTGAAGCCTCTATGACTGGCTCTATGCAGCACCTATCTGCAACATGTGTTTTTGACCTTCAGTCAGGTATCCAAAGAAAACTGGCAAAGCATACACAATTTTGATAAGAACAATGGCTTTGAATACAGAATGAATTGCAGATATGCCAAGGCCTTGTTTTTACCGTAAGTTGTGCTAACAAATAGTCTTCGATTACAACAACAATGGGCTCAACATTTAGGTCGTGCCTCAAATACACACGTGACACGTGAAAGGTTTGCACCAGCAACTCGACCGACACTAAGCATAGACAGCAACAAATCGTGTGAGACTCAATAAATTTTGGACGAAAAACGGTCACTTTGCGTTTTTGAGAATTTGAATTGTAATACGTTGCGTACGAGCCACCTGAAGGCAACGCACACTGTTCATCTTAGGCTCGTTGGAAAACTCGTAGTGGTCTTCCTATTCGTGTTAAATGGAGTTTTTTTCGCTAGGTGTTACGGCTGAGGCGCTACGAGCGAATATTGATAGGAAATCGGCGTTTTCGAAGGAACGGCGTCAGTTTGGACCAAAAATTCAGGTACAAGGGGATTGAAGGGGTCGTCCCCTATCAACGATTCTTCCTGTCAGAAAACTAGATGATTGAACCTTTTATATGGTGTAAGATTTTGGAATTAGATTATTTCCTTTTGTCACAATGCTCGCGTTCGAAAGACGGCCGGACAGACAGACAGATGTCGACAGCAAGACCGTGCGTATGCATTCGCAGTTGCACGATAAAAATGATACACTTGCATGTCGATGATGTGCGCTGCATGCGCATCGGAACTCCGTGGTTATATAAACCGTCAGCGGTACGCTTAGCTGCACTACACGGAGCTGAAGAGGCCTGAACATCTTTGCCACAAAGTAGCGCCGGAAGGAGATTCTACTTCTCTTTCGCCGACGTATGCTTGCTTTTTTCTGTTTTATTAAATTTTATATGAGTTTTTCTGATACATCATTTAGATGATCATGCAGAATAGGCTGCTTTTGGCTGTAATCCAGTTTAAATATTTTCGTTTATGCCGTAATTATTGTTAACTAGTCTATAACTTCCATAACCA
>Ga0209255_1000371_pt1 | contig 10548 bp, 12 predicted proteins | sample WorMetvaBAHAMAS2_FD_187394 | JGI IMG/M metagenome (GOLD analysis project Ga0209255, IMG submission 187394) | Marine gutless worms symbiont microbial communities from Max Planck institute for Marine Microbiology, Germany - Olavius vacuus... | ecosystem: Host-associated > Annelida > Digestive...
TTGAAGTATTAACACAATATATTTTTTTACAACGAACTTCTGCAAACTTCCGGCCCACGAGAATAATCCAAGCACGAAATAACGAGACGACAAGCACCGAGGCAAAGAGACAAAGAGAGTGCGGCTGTGTCTTCACTCCCTTATATACTCCTAGAAACACGTGGCCGCTCTGTATAAGAGTCCTATAGGGGAATGGAGGGCGGCGGGGGGAGGGGGGTTTGCCCCACGAAAGTCGGGAACTCATACCGGAAGAATCTCACGAGCTATCGAAAGCCGGTGACCTCCCAGGGGGTGACCTCCCAGGGGGGTCACCGGAGCCGGAACAAAAGTTGTTCCAAATTTGACAAGGATTCGAAATCCGGTGACTCCCACCGGGGGGGGGGGGGTCCGCGACCCCGAAACCAAAAATGTGGGATATTTTATGAAACGCAAAGATCTACAAACAAAGCTTGTCTACGGGGACGGGAAGGGTCTAAAAATGCGAAAAACTACAAAGGTTTAAATTTGCCTATGAACTGAATGAAACTTAGAAAATGTCCGTGTAAACTTAGCGAAAACAAATTAGCTGGGAGTGAACTCTAACAAATCCTAATACACGGAATAACCTAAGACCTTTACAAGAATAATATGCAATTCCAAGTTAAAATAAAGTAAAATAAAGTACAATAAACCTAAAAGGGAGTGAAGACAATGTTAGAACTCGGCGCCCTACACCACCCCCTTTCAAATAGTAGATGAGACCCCGCATCTAACCAATTTCGGGGATGTGTAGAATAAAAGCTGCCGAAAATAGCCAAAATGTACTGGGGTGGTGAAGAGTAAAAAAACTAGCTAGCTCTCATAGCCTAACAATGCTAAATGTTAGCTAAATGTCGTTCGGTACGGCGCGATGCAGTTCAATGTTCAATGTTCAATGTTCAAGTTCGCTGTGCAGTTCGCAACGTGTTTCTAGCGCGTTTAAGTTCGTAATATAGTTCCAGAACGTTCAAGTTCACTATGCAGCTCAATAACGTTCACTGTACAATGATGAAGAAGCTTAAAAAAATTTTGATTGCCAGTTCATCTTCTGTCTTCTGGAATCGGTTACCGTTCACCGTTCGTGTCGGGTATGGGACCGTAGGCAAGGTTTACCGTTCATACCGTTTAGGCCGGAGTAGGAAATACCGTCTATACCGTCTAGTCGGGATTGTGAATGCCCGCAGCAGGTGGACATTCACCTCATCCTACGCCCTCCCCAGCTGGAAGATGATGACGAGATCACGAGGAAAACGTCCGACGTCGCAGTAACGTAGCGTCCAAGTCGCAGTTCATCAGATCCATCAGATCCGTTGGATCCCGTAGCGATGTTGCGTTGCGGAATTAGTTGGTGTTGTCTCGTTGTGGTAACGTCGTCGTTGGCGTCCGGCTCTCCGGATGTCATCGGGACGTTGGTACGGGTATGGTCTCGGCCCATACGTCCGTAAACATAGTAAATATCTCCCGCAGTAACAAGTTCTACGGCTAACGTGACAAGGGAGAAGGGTGCTGAATAACGTCAATTTTGAGGAATGAAATTTCTTCATCCCCGCTGTACAATAGGATACACGAATGGGAATCTTAACTAGTAGCAGTGTATCTTGCTACAAAAAAATGATTCATCGAATATGCTGAATCTGTAAATCTGTTAACCTGTTAACTCTGTTTAATCTGTTAAATCGATAAATCTCTCAATCCGTTTATCTGTAACGGAGAAAACGTTGCTTTGGTCGGGCAGACCTACGCAATGAAGGAATAGTCTGTGTCTGTGTTGTTGTAGGCGACTGGTGCTCGCAACTACGCAGGACAGAATCATCTATTGACGGCGCGGCCGGCGTGAACGCGTTCGAAGTGGAAGTTTTGGGCTGGTTATCTCCGGAAAGGTTGTGCAAGGCATCAACCTGTCTACATGCACAACTTGTGTTTTATTCGTTCTGATGTGTTGGATTTCAACAACCACTTCTGATTTAAAGTCCTTGATTCGGTATGGACCGAACCAAAGCTGAGTTAATTTGCGCTTTTGCTGGCGAAGCAAACGTTTAGGCCAATATAACCATACTAGTTGACCTTTCGTTAACGAGATCGCTTTGACTCTCGCGTCAAAGTATGATTTCTGTGATTTCGACGATCGGTTCGTCGCATTTCGCACGCGTTCATGAGCTTCCCGCATGTTATCACGAAAGTGAATATTGTAGGGAATTAAATTCTGAGTTTCCTCTGGAGGCGTAGCAATTAATGAACAAGGTAGGCGTACCTCTCGGCCCAACATAGCATAATTGGGTGTTACCCCGGTTGTGCTATGGGGAGTCATCCGGTAAGCTGCCATGATAGCCGGCAGTTTCCCAGGCCAATCACCCGGATTGTCATACGCAGTTGCCCTTAACATCCCCAGAATGGTTCTATTCATCCTCTCCGTTTGTCCGTCGGAACGAGGATGAAACGGAGTAGTCCTCGTACGTCGGATACCTGCCAATTTCGTTAACTCCCCAAACAATTTCGATTCGAAATTTCGACCTTGGTCGGAGTGTAACTGATTTGGCATTCCAAACCTGGAAAATAAACCATTGTAAAGGGCAGTCGTGCAAGTGCTCGCCTCTTCATTCGGAAGAGCATAGGCTTCAGCCCACTTCGTCATGTAGTCAACAGCGACTATCATGCAAGTGGAGCCGTCATTTGATTGTGGTAGGCCAGATAAAACATCCACCGCCACCAAATCCATTGGCGCGGCCGCCGTAATCTTGACCATTTCCCCACGTGCACGAGGAGGAGGACCTCGACTACGCGCACAAACGTCACAGGCATTGCACCATGCTTGGATATCTTTAGACATGCCAGGCCAGTAGTAGCTGTCTCGGAGCTGTGCCAGAGTCCTGTCAGACCCCAAGTGGGCTGCTAAAGGATCAGCATGGGCCTGATCAAACAGGCGCCGTTTCAAGGCGTTTGGAACAATCAATTGTGATTTTTTATAAGTCTTCCGGACCAAAACCTGGTTTATCACAGTCAGTGAACTGCGCAAACTCCAAAGTTTTCTTCCGTCCGGGAGTAGTTGACGTAACTCGTCCAGTGACGGTTTGTATTCTAAGTCAAGCCATGACCTCAGGAGACTAATGACAGAGTCTTCCTGTTGAAGGTCATTGATTTCGTCATCAGAAAGTTCAGGAATGGAGCTGCAGAGGGTGCAGTCCTAACGGATCAATGCACTCATTGGCCCGCTGGAGCTCATCCACCCGTGGCTCCTTTGGAATTTTGCCCCAACATTGTTTGCAATGTTGGCGGGATAACCCATCTGCATTCGAATGTACCTGTCCAGGACGGTGCTGGATCGTAATCTCAAACTCCGAGAGAGTCTCGATCCACCTTGCAAGAATTCCCTCGGGCTTCTTGAAGGTTCTCAACCACTTTAAACTGTGGTGGTCAGTCCGCAAAATGACTGGTACATTCAGCAAATAGTGTCGGAAGTGTTGCAGGGACGCAATCACTGCCAACAACTCCCGGCGGGTCGAACAATAATTTTGTTGTGTGGGCGACATCACCCTCGATAAGAACGCAATTGGGCGCTCTTGTCCATCGACCAATTGACTAAGTACTCAACCATAAGCTACGTCCGAACTGTCCGTATCTAAAATGCAAGGGCGGTCTGGGCAGGGAAATGCTAAGGTAGGAACCTCAAGCATAGCGGTTTTCAACCGGGCAAATGCCTCATCCGCCTCAGACGACCAAACAAATTTCGTACCTTTCCATGTCAGGCGTGTCAAGGGTTCTGCAATAGTAGCAAATCCCTCGATAAAACGACGATAGTATCCTATCAAGCCATAAAATGCACGCACATCCCGCAAACAACGGGGTGTGGGCCAGTCAGAAATTGCTGAGACTTTGTCAGGCAGGGGCTGCACTCCAGCCGCACTGACTAAGTGTCCGAGAAATTTAATTTCCGTTCTGAAGAGAACGCATTTGGACGGCTTTACTTTCAAGCCAAACTCATGCAAACGCTTGAGTATTTGGTCCAATCGATCCAAAAGTTCCTTTTGGGTTCTACCGAAAATAATGACATCGTCCAGGTAGCACAAGCAAATTTTGCCTATGTGGTCACCTAAGACGTGTGCCTTCACCCTGCAAAAGGTTGCAGGAGCTCCACACAGTCCGAAGGGCATACGGCAAAACTGAAACAATCAACGGCGGGTACAGAAGGCTGACCTTTCCTTTGCCCGGTCAGTCATCCCAAGCTGCCAATACCCGCTGAGCAAGTCCAGGGTGGCGAACCATTTAACACCCCTAAGGCTATCCAGGGCGTCCTGGATGTCAGGAATTGGATACCCGTCCTTACGGGATACAGCATTTACACGGCGGTAATGGATACAAAATCGATAAGACCCATCCGGTTTCTTTACTAAACACACAGGTGAAGCCTACTCCGATGTGGAGGTTTCAATTACACCAGTTTTTAACATGTCATCTAAGATTTCATCCTCAGCATTGCCTGCTGAAAGTGGGGGACGTCGGGGAGACTGTTTAATCGGAGGCGAATCCCCGGTATCAACATCGTGTTGAAGCATAGGACAAAATCCTAGGTCTGTTGAATCTTTCGCAAAAGTAGTTGCGCGGCGTCGCAACACATTTCGAAATTGTTTATCAACGTCTGCAGTCAGTTGAGTCTGGGCAACAGTTGCCTCATATAACAGATTAATGTGGGCTGGTAGTTCATCGTCATCCGGTTGAATCTCCGTCTGTGCGGCCTCCCGGCTTGGCGGGTCAAACGACGGGGCGAAAGGATTCAAGCTGTGCGGGGCAGTCCCAATGGCAAGGGAAGACGCGTCCTCGGTGACACAGGAAGTCGGGGCGAGAGTGCTGCCTGACCCATTGTCAGTGGCAGCTGGCCGTGTATCCAAAGGGATACAAGAAGTCGTGTCCATCATGACACTAGAAACTGGTGCGGGCTGGGGCGTCGAGCTGGGCGTCATACCATTGGGAAGAACCTGGGGCTGTACCGTAGCAAAAACAATTTTCCGGAATAGATGACTCATTTACCACATCTGGGTGTTTAGACCAGACTTCGGCCGACTCAGTATCGATGATTATATGTGCTGCACGCAGCAAATCATATCCACCGATTGCTGGAATTTCGGCATCTACGTAAAAGAATGGATGCACAAGGTGCACTCCACATATGACAATGTCCAACAGTATTGGGCCATCAAGTACAATTTCCTCACCATCAAAGACTTTGACATGTCTCTGGGCGTGGGCCTCATCAGGAATAGAAATTGTGTCCGTAATCAATTTCTTTGGAAGCACAGACACATGTGCTCCTGTGTCTAAAAGCATCATGACATTTTGTGTCAAAATTTTCACAACCAAAGTTGGTTCGGTATGATTTGTGAACGGATAAACAAAATGCTGAGTCAGAATTGGGCAAATTTCAAACTCTTTCACTTTTGTTTCGTTCACATCTATGAACGTAGGCATATACGCAATGCCTTCCTCACTATTCAAATTTAGACGGGTCGTGCCTACTGTGTCGAACCTCGATTGCCCGGATTCCGAGTCCCCGGCACGTTTCCCGACGGTTGGCTCATGAGAGGGACTGGAGTAGGTGAACCAGGCACGTGGTACCATGACCGACACCCCTGTTGGCCACACGTCCAACAGACGTCAGGCGTTCTTGTCCGTGGTGGGGGTGAAAGCTGACGGTTCTCCTCGTGGAACCTAGAGTGGCAACCTGGCTGCCTACAAATCCAACAAACTCCAGGAGGGACTCCCGGGGGACGCTGGGTATTATTCCTGCCAGACGCTCCTGCTCTCACCAGGTTCTGGTTCTGGTTACCCCTCCCCGGAGGGAAGCCGGATCCACTAGCGGATCGATCAGTCTCAGTCTGTCTTGATGAATTAACGTCAGCATCAAATGGCCGAATAAAGCGCCGCCGATTTTGTGAAGATCTTGAGGTTTGCCCAGTGCTTCCCCACTGGATCGAGAGGCAGGGAACTGTCGCTGAGGTTGATTAGTTACACAAGTAACAGTGGATGATTTTGGTGGAGGCGTTTCACGAACTGCTCTAATCCCTGTGACCTGAAGAGATTCTATTATGCTCTCTAACTTATCCAACCTCTTTTCCAATGCCGAATCCTCTTTGATCAACTGCACTGACTCATGAGCTGGGGGAGTTGTAATCCGTACGGACTTACGGGTCCTCGGGACCTCAGTGGTCGCCGCAAACCTACGGGCTTTTTGTACCGTATTTGCAAATGTGTCTCCCAACGCATGGAGTCGCAGGAGCTGTTGCATCTCATGGCTTACCAAACCTTCCTCAAATCGGGTTTTGAGGGCGGCCTCCTTCTGCTCGGGGGTGGCTTTGGGCCAAGCTACCCGATACAGGGACCTCAAGGCTTGCTCGAATTCCACTACTGACTCACTATCCAGCTGACGCCTTTGCTCAAATTTCCTCATGGCCTCCGTGGCCTCATCAACCTCCCTAAAACGTCGGCACAGGGCATCCCAGATGTCCTGTAAAACCGTAGGGCTAGTATCGGAAATTTCTTTAAGCACCTCAGCGGCATTTCCCTCAAGTGCCAACATCAAATGCTGCGCCTGAGTTACATTATCTTTCCACCGATTCACTTTTGCCACGCGTTTGAAATGATCGCGGAAACTGGTCCAGCTAGTTGAACCGTTATACGGACGAACTAACTGGGGGGGGGGGGGTGTTAACCACAACCATTGGCTGATATGCAGGCTGTGATGATGACGTTGATGAGAATGATATACCCGTGCCAACCGGCAATGATGACGCAATCGAGAATGAAGGCGCTATCGCAGGGACAACGCTACTCGAAGATGTTACCATATCCACGGATGGTAAAACTGAAATCTTACCAGTGGACGGCAAAGCCGCCACCACAGGTGGTGGTACAATCACTACAGGAGGGTTCGCAATTACCGCAGTGGTACCAACCGACGGCGTTGGCACAACCGAACTTATCGAAACCGGCATCTGGCCGGACACAGCAGCAGTCGGTCCCATTAAACCAGGTTCAAAAGGAACTACCTGGGACTGGACTAACACTAAACTGACATTCGGTGGTGTGAGGGTAGACGGTAACCCTTCAATTCCCTTGACACTACTGGTGTCGCTACTCCTGGTGTTGAATGCTGGGTGGGCATCGGAAATAAATTTCTAGCACTCATAATTGAAGTAGAAACTGCAGTGGGCGGCTGTACGGTGGGACACTCCAACGACTGCTGTGGCCCGCCAAAGGTCGGTACACTCGCCCTCGCCTTAACAACAGACACAGCGCGGTGTCCGTCGACACTCCATAACAAGCATTCAAATTTATAGAAGCATACATAGTATCATCAAATAATGATGATGGTGGAATAGTAAAATCGTACAATTCGCGTCTCGGTACATGTGTCGGTACCGATGTAATATGAGAATCACCCAGAACCGGTGAAGGGCACCAAGGCCTAACATGTGATTGTGTTGCAAAATCAGGAAAGTAAGCGTGTTCACGGTGAGAGAAGACATTACCCCGTGGGTTTTTCAACTGGGCCTGATCCTGCAGTTGCTGTTCCAGAGCCGCAACTCGTGCTTCACTGGCTGCGAGCTGTTTCATGTCAGCTCTAATTTCTCTTTCCCGCTGAAGAGCCAAATCACTTTATTTCCTAATCAAGTCTTGCATGAAGTCCACGGTCCTTTTACCCTGACTAGTGACCTGGCCAAATGCTTTACTTTCACGTTGGCGTGTTTCTTCTAACATCCGTGAGCGTTCATCCGCTTCACGCTGTTCTCGCAATTTTGCATCATCCGCAAACTTTTTAATGAAATCTCCTATCCATTCAAAATTTGCCACGGAAGCATGACTCATAGCTCTAGACGAACCACGTGACTTTGGCCTGGAGTCACGAGAACATGATGAGTCCCGGGACATTCTACCATGCCCTCTATCTAGGGGGCGAAATGTCCTAGACTTATCAATTACATGTGGTGGTACAGGAGCCTGGAATGCGCTAAACTCCCGTCGATCAGCATACTTTGGGCGACATGTAACATTCTTAGTATTATACGGATCAACATTTTCATCCCAATACATTGCGGCATAATCATCATCATCACTGTAAGCATTAACAGTAAATCGGGTTGGATCTAACTCTGAAGCACGTGGCGGCCAATCTCTAAGTACCGCCTGAGCTCCTGGCCCTCAGGAAATCAGTGTAGGAATTCTCGCCGTTGCCGTACCTACTAGTGCAGGAATTTGCTCGCTCGCCATAGGCACGGATGTAGTGGCAGGAAGTTCTAATTCCATGGTAGAAGGTGGAGGCGTAGAATTTTCTACAGTTGGTTCCCTGGCGGCGGCCCATTCCGTGGCCGCTGGAATGTCCTCCAAAGAACTAGTGGTGGCTCTCACCTCGGGTTGGCCCCCTCCTACAATAGGAGCCTCCCCGTCACCCATCATGGCCGCCAACCCTAAGTCTTCTGCCTCAGTGGGTGACCGTGAACCTGGGTTCTCCAGGATATTGTAAGACGGGGCTTGCTGTTGGACTGCTCTCGCTTTGCTTCGAGTCTCCATGCCGCCAGTCAACTTAAGTCTGCCGCTCAGTTACCGGCGGCTGCCTGGCCAATGTAAGTTGACTAGGGCCACGTGGACCTGGAGTAGAACCCCTAGTCAGAACCAGACTAAGCAACGCCTGCCAAATCCGGGCCGAACCAGGCAACGCCTGCTGAGTCCGAGTCAAACGACCAGGGCTGAGTCAGATCAGGCAGCGCTAGCGTTTGGTCCGGGCCAAACCGGGCAACGCTAGACCGAGTCCGGGTCGGCCTAGGTAGCGGTGGACTAAGTTGACTTAGACCGAGTGATGTTCGGCTATGACTGGCCAAGTTATACTGCCGTAGATTATGAGTCGGACTTAAACTGAAGACCGTTAAGCTAAGGCGGCACTATATACAATGTACAGCGGAGCGAGAACCGAAAATTAAATGCAAGTCGGTACCAACCTCGATGCCACAATGTGGACTGATGATCCTCAGCGATGGCGACAAGTACCGGTGGCGACGATCGGCAGCGACGATGATGTCATCAATCACAATGGCGGCGACAGCGGACGATGATGATCGATCACGACGACGAGTAGTAGTCAACAGTAGACGAGGATAATATTTACAGACGACGATAATATTCTTCCGAGAGACGACGAATGTTGAAGTATTTACACAATATATTTTTACAACGAACTTCTGCAAACTTTCGGCCAACGAGAATAATCCAAGCACGAAATAACGAGACGACAAGCACCGAGGCAAAGAGACAAAGAGAGTGCGGCTGTGTCTTCACTCCCTTATATACTCCTAGAAGCACGTGGCCGCTCTGTATAAGAGTCCTATAGGGTAGGGAGGGGAGGGAGGGGGTGGGCGGGGGTTGCCCCACGAAAGTCGGGAACTCATCCCTCCTAGGGGAGGGGGGGTCACCGGAACCAAAGTTGTTCAGAATCTCACGAGCTATCGAAAGCCGGTGACCTCCCAGGGGGGTCACCGGAGCCGGAACAAAAGTTGTTCAGAATTTGATAAGGATTCGAAATCCGGTGACTCCCACCAGGGGGGGGGTCACCGGAGCCGGAACCTAAGTTGTTCCAAATTTGACAAGGATTCGAAATCCGGTGACTCCCACCAGGGGGGTCCGCGACCCCGAAACCAAAAATGTGGGAAATTTTATGAAACGCAAAGATCTACAAACAAAACTTGTCTACGGGGACGGGAAGGGCCTAAAAATGCGAAAAACTACAAAGGTTCAAATTTGCCCATGAACTGAATGAAACTTAGAAAATGTCCGTGTAAACTTAGCGAAAACAACTTAGCTGGGAGTGAACTCTAACAAATCCTAATACACGGAATAGTAAGACCTTTACAAGAATAATATGCAATTTCCAAGTTAAAATAAAGTAAAACAAAGTACAATAAACCTAAAAAGGGAGTGAAGACAATGCTAGAACTCGGGGCCCTACATATGTTCTATTTCGTTTTAACAGACAAAAGTGAGGTCAAACTTCGTTGTGCCACCTGTGGAATGCGCATATATGCAGTAACTTCGAAACGATGCGAGATAGGATATGAGCTAATAAGAAGTTTATATATTTTCTGTGTGGGTACTAAAATCGGTAACATTGAATGACTTTCACCGGTGTAACGGCCGTTATTTTACGTTATTCTACCGAATTTGTTAGCATTTGGAGGGCCACTTACGTCAAAGTGGTTGAAGATAGACCCGTATTTCCTGCCACAAAATGTAGTCCATAGAATCTAGTTTTGAGCAGTATATGACGGTGATATTCGTAGAGGTTACCGCGAACAATTGTGTTAATTACAGGCACCCACTTGTCAAACTTCAGAACCTTTCGTTTTATCAGCCCAAGAAAGGCTAGGTGTGTTTTGTAATGTGCACAGTTCGCTGACGCGGATGATACAAGTAGACGAGGCTACCTGTCGTTGTATCCGGTGCTGTTGTCGTTGTCTCAGCAGCCGTTGTCGTGGTCGGCTCCGGCGTGGT
>Ga0209255_1000372_pt1 | contig 10531 bp, 8 predicted proteins | sample WorMetvaBAHAMAS2_FD_187394 | JGI IMG/M metagenome (GOLD analysis project Ga0209255, IMG submission 187394) | Marine gutless worms symbiont microbial communities from Max Planck institute for Marine Microbiology, Germany - Olavius vacuus... | ecosystem: Host-associated > Annelida > Digestive...
GACCTGTGGGTCTTGCTCGTTGTGGGCTTCAACCACCGCGATGTTCTCGATGGCATCATTGCCACGATCCAAATGCAACAGGAGGGCGGCGGCGGTCACTTGTCGCGCCCGCTCCAGCACCCGCTGGGGAACTTGCGGTGTGCCGTTCTGACAATGCTGACTGCCGGCGCGCAACTCCAACTCCAGGCCGTAGCCTTCCTGCCCCAAATAGGCCGCCATAGCAAAGTAGGGATCTTCCCGGAATCCGTTGATCGCCTCAAAGTCACTTTTGCCCAAACACAGCAAGGCGACAGAGCTCGACAGGATGTTGGCATGACCAATGGCACCACTCCGCGGGGCGAGATCGCTTTCGCATCGGCCGCCAGATTGGTGCATTCGTTAAGCGCCCTGCCGATCAGGCCAAGACCCGCGTGGGAGGTGAGATCCGCCTCCGATTGGCTAATGATGAGCCGTTGCACCAAAGCACCTGTCGAGTGAGTTCGTGGAGTAAAGGATTTGGCTCTTTATGGATTCCAGACTGGTTAGGATATTTTGCGCAAATTTGCCTTCTCAGAAAGCCAGAGGGGCGTCGTATAACTTGCTGTTATTGTTTAGAAAAGACTGCCTGTTCTGTCATCGGTCAGAGTGCTACGGACCGCCGTCCCCTTCGATCAGTCTGGAATCCATAAAGAGCCAATAATCTTTGCGTCATGGCGCCCTGGCGTTAAATTCGACGGAGACTATAAGGGTTACTACGCGATTTTTTGTGCCGCGCACAAATTCGGCTCATTTGTAAAGCTCCGGGTCCCTCAAGGATCCTAGTCTCATGACCTGGGAATTCCGCGATCCTTTGTTTCTGCTCGCCGGGCTGCTGGCGCCGTTGGTCTATCTATTGGCCAGCCACATCCCTGCGCGGATCACCTATGCCAGCCTGGCATTGCCGGACCGTGCCCCGACCACCCTGCGGGTGCGTTTGGCGCCGCTGCCGGCCGGACTCTTGGCCCTGGCGACCCTGGCCCTGGCCGTCGCCCTGGCCGGACCGCGCACCGGCGACGAAACCACCGAGGTCGAGCGGGAAGGCATCGCCATCCTCATGGCCCTGGATCGTTCGGGCTCGATGGACGCGCGCGACTTTGTGGCCGGGGACTACAGCATCAGCCGGTTACAGGCCCTCAAGGGGGTCTTTCGGGAGTTCGTACTCGGCGGCGAGGCGAGCAAAGGTCGGCCGGACGATCTGATCGGGCTGGTGGTGTTCGGCACCTATGCCGACGGCGCCTGTCCGCTCACCCTGGACCACGGTAATCTGCTGAACATCCTGGATCAGATCGAGGTAGCGCACGCGCGCTCGGAAGCGGCGACGGCCATCGGCGAGGGTCTGGGGCTGGCCGTGGAGCGCCTGCTCGACGCCGAGGCCCAATCCAAGATCGTCATCCTGCTCACCGACGGGGTCAACAACGCCGGCGAGCTCGATCCCCTGCAGGCCGCGACGCTGGCCGCCGAGCACGGCATCAAGGTCTACACCATCGGCGCCGGCACCAACGGCTATGCCCCGATACCCGTAACCGGACCGGACGGCCGCCAGTATCTACGGCGCGCCCTGGTCGAGATGGACGAGAAGACCCTCCGGGAGATCGCCCGACGCACCGGCGGGGCCTATTTCCATGCCCGCGACGCCGAAGGTCTGGCCGCCACCTACCGGGCGATCGACCGCCTGGAACGCACCAAGATCACCGAGATCCGCTACCTGCGCTATCGCGAACATTACGCCGGGTTCGTGCTCGCCGCCCTGATGCTGATCGCCCTGGCGGGGCTGGCCTCGGGGACCTTGCTACGGAGGCTACCGTGACCGGGCTCCATTTCGCCGCGCCGCACTGGATCCACCTGCTGTGGGCCGTGGTGGCCTTCATCCTCTTGCTTGCCTGGCTCGAACGCCGCAGCCAAGGCGATCTGGACCGCTTCGTCGCCGCGCCTTTGCAGTCACGGCTGGTGTCGCGCGTCACCCCCCTGCGGCGTGCCCTACGCTTGGCCTTGCTCGGGTTGTGCGGGTTGTTTCTGACCCTGGCCCTGATGCGTCCCCAGTGGGGGGCCCAGTTCGTCTCCACGTCGCGGGTCGGGGCCCAGATCATGGTGTGTCTGGATGTCTCACGCTCCATGCTGGCCGAAGACGTGGCCCCCAACCGGCTCGAACGGGCCAAGGCCGAGCTCCGCGACCTGCTGAGCTATCTCGACGGGGACCAGGTGGGACTCATCGCCTTCGCCGGTCGCGCCGGCGTACTCTCGCCCCTGACCCTGGACTTCGGCTTCCTGCGCCTGGTGCTCGACAAGGCCGGCCCCCATAGCGTCACCCGCGGGGGCACCCGGCTCGAAGAGCCGATCCGCAAGGCCCTGGCGGGATTCCGGGACCGCGGGGCGGGCGAGGTATCCCGCTCGATCCTTTTGATCACCGATGGCGAGGACCACGACTCCTTCCCCTTGGAGGCGGCCGAGACGGCCGCCGAGCGGGGTGTACGCATCCTCGCCATCGGGTTCGGCGACGAAGCCGGGAGCGAGCTCCTGGTCACCGATCCCCGCACCGGGGCACGGATCCTGGTGCGGGACGCCGACGGTAATCCGGTGCGCTCGCGTCCGGACGGCGACCTGCTGCGCGAGATGGCCCTGGTCACCGGGGGCGCCTACGTCCCGGCCGGCACCGGGGCGATAGACCTGGAATCCATCTATGAGCACCATATCGCTAGCCTGACCCGCGGTCGTCTCGCCGGGGGCGGTTACCGGATACGCAACGACATCTTCCAGTGGGCCCTGCTGTGCGCCTTGCTATGCCTGCTCGCGGCAGCGATCCCCGGCGGGCCGCGGACCCTGAATGGAACGATGTCTATCAATAAGATCCTCCAGTCAGGCCCGAGGGAAGGGGAAACGGCATGAACGAGACGTATTCGACCTGGATTCTGACCCACCGCTGGTCGGTGATCGCGGTGACTATACTGCTGGTGGCACTGGCCGGGAGCGGCGGCCGCTTGCTGAAGTTTTCGACCGATTACCGGGTGTTCTTCAGCGACGAGAATCCCCAGCTCACCGCCTTCGAGGAATTGCAGGATACCTACACCAAGAACGATAACCTGCTGATGGTGCTGGCGCCCGCGTCGGGCGACGTCTTCACACCGCGAGTCTTCGCGGCGATCGTCGATGTCACCGAACGGGCCTGGCAGATACCCTACTCGCTGCGCGTCGATTCCCTGAGCAATTACCAGCACACCTATGCCGAAGGGGACACGCTGACGGTCATCGATCTGATCGAAGAGCCCGCGACTAAGACCCCGGACCAGATAGACCGGATACGCACCATCGCCTTGAACGAACCCCTACTGGTGCGGCGCCTGATCTCGCCCCAGGGGCATGTCACCGCAGTCAATGTCACCGTCGAGCTGCCGGGGAAAGATCCGAGCGCGGAGGTCCCGGCGGTAGTCGCCAAGGCGCGTGAGATCGCCGCCTATGCGGAACGGACCTATCCGGAGATCAGGGTCTACCTGAGCGGCATCGTGATGATGAACAACGCCTTCGCCGAGGCCTCCCGGTTCGACATGACCCACCTGCTACCGCTGGCGCTGTTGCTCATCGTGATCGCCGTCCTGCTGCAACTGCGGGGCCTGGCGGGCACCCTGGCAACAGTGCTGGTGATCCTCTTCTCGGTGATCGCCGCCATGGGGATCGCCGGCTGGTCCGGCGTGCCTCTGACCGGACCCTTGATGTCCGCGCCGACCATCATCATGACCCTGGCGGTCGCCGACTGTGTCCATATCCTCACCAACTGGATGCAGAGCCTGCGCCGGGGTCGGGACAAGAAACAGGCCATGACAGAGAGCCTGCGTATCAATTTCGCCCCCGTGTTTCTGACCTCGGTGACCACCGCGATCGGTCTTCTGACGCTGAATTTCTCCGATGCGCCGCCGTTCGGGCACCTGGGCACCATCTCCGCCCTCGGCGTCATGATCGCGTTCGTGCTCTCGGTCACCTTTCTACCGGCGCTGGCGACCCTGCTGCCGTCCCTGGTGCATGAGCGGCGGCGGCCGGACGGCCACCGGATGCTGGGGTTTGCCGATTGGGTGATTCGGTGGCGCCGACAGCTGCTGGTCGGCATGGGCGCGACCATCCTGGCCCTGGTCGCCCTGGTGCCGAGCAACGAGGCCAACGACGTCTTCGTGCACTATTTCGACGAGCGCATCCGCTTCCGCACCGATACCGATTTCGTCGCCGAGAACTTGAGCGGTTTCTACTTCATCGACTATTCGCTCGACGCAGGGGAGCCGGGCGGCGTCGCCGCGCCGGCACACCAACGACAAATCGAGGCACTGGCCGAGTGGCTACGCACCCAACCGGAGGTGGTGCACGTCAATACGATTACGGATATCTTCAAGCGCCTGAATCGGAATCTGCACGGTGATGCGGACGCCTGGTACCGCTTGCCCGAGCAGCGCGATCTCGCCGCCCAATACCTGCTGCTGTACGAGATGTCGCTGCCCTATGGACTGGACCTCAACAACCAGATCGATATCGACAAGCGGGCGACCCGCCTGACGGTGACCCTGCACACCTTATCGACCAAGGAGGTGCTCGCCTTCGAGCGCCGCGTCTACGACTGGATGGAACGGTATACACCGGAAATGCTTACCTACGGCGCTAGCCCCACGGTGATGTTCTCCCATATCGGGACCCGCAATATTCGCAGTATGCTGGGCGGTGCGGTCACCGCCCTGGTCCTAATCTCACTGCTGTTGATGGTGGCGTTGAGATCCTGGCGCTACGGGCTCGTGAGCCTGATCCCAAACCTGGTACCGGCGGGGATGGCATTCGGCGTCTGGGCGCTGATCGACGGTGAAATCGGCCTGGGCGTCTCTGTGGTTGCGGCCATGACCCTTGGCGTCGTGGTCGACGATACGGTCCACTTTCTTAGCAAATATCTGCGCGCGCGCCGCGAGCAGGGACTCGACGCCGCCCAAGCGGTCCGCTATGCCTTCCGGACGGTCGGCGTCGCCCTGTGGGTGACCTCGATCGCCTTGATCAGCGGCTTCCTGGTGCTAGCGACCTCGTCCTTCGAGATCAATAGCGCCATGGGACTCCTGGTCTCGATCGTGATCGCATTCGCCCTGGTGTACGATTTCCTGTTTCTACCCCCACTGTTGATGCGCCTGGACGAATGGCTGCAACGCGGGGAACGCGGGCGTGGCCCTGCCCTCGGTCCAACGCCGACGAATGCGTAAGCCAGACAGGTGTATGCTCCGCTTTTTTCCCGGCCCGGATCATGTCCCACGACCAGAACTTCAAGAACCTCATCCTCGACTACCCACGCCAGGCGCTGACCTTCTTCGCTGCGGACGAAGCCAGCTGCGATCGGTACCGCCCAGATTACACCCGTACGCCAAGAACAACTGCAAGCGCGTCTTGGCGAACGCTTTCGGGCACTGGATGTTCCCCTACTAGTGCACTGGCCCGACGGGCGACGCGAGGCTCTGCTGTTCGTGCTCGAAGAAGAGAGCGACGCGCGGCGCTTCTCCATTCACCGCCTGGCCCACTATTGTTTGGATCTGGCTGAGCTAATGGAGACCGACCGCGTGGTTCCGGTGGTCATCTTCCTGCGCCAGGCGACAGGCGTGGCCCAACGACTGCGCCTGAGCGGAGACCATGACACCTATCTCGACTTCCGATACCTGAGCTGCGCCCTGGGCGAGCTGTCCTACGAGCACTACCGCCACAGTGATAACCTGGTGGTCCGGCTGAACCTGCCCAACATGCAGTATTCCGCAGGGTGCAAGGTTGCGGTCTATGCCCAAGCAGTACGGGGGCTGACCACTCTGGAACCTGATCCCGAGAAGCAGCTCAAATACCTGGATTTCATCGATATCTACGCGGCGCTTGATGATAACGAGCGGGCCGAATACCAACGCGACTATCCCGACGAGGCGCAGACCATGAGCCGATTTGCCGAACACTTTCACGAAAAGGGTATGCAGCAAGGTATGCAACAAGGCAAACACCAAGGCGAAGCCTTGATACTGGAACGCCAGCTACGCCTGAAATTCGGCACCTTACCCGACGAGGTACGGCGCCGGATCGAGCAAGCCGACGAGCGTACCCTGCTGGAGTGGTCCGAGCGGATACTCACCGCAAGCCGTCTCGATGAGATTCTGCATTGAGCGTGGCTCGAAGCGGATACGCATGATTCGTAGTTCGCGCCCAAGCCACCGACGGGGCACCCTCCCCCGCGATCACCTCCGGAGAGAACGATGAAGAGACAACTGATTCCGATCCTGATCCTGCTGATTTTCAGCACCCCGCTCGCGGCCGAGACCGCCGCAGAGAAGGGATTGCGCATCGCCAACGCGGCCGATCGGCGTGACAGCGGTTGGAAGGACCAGACCGCCGACATGATTATGATTCTGCGCAACCGCAGGGGCGACGAGAGCCGGCGTGAGATCCACACCAAGACCCTGGAAATGCAAAACGACGGCGATAAGAGCCTGTCCCTGTTCGACGAGCCGGCCGATGTCAAGGGAACCGCGATGCTGACCTTTTCCCACGGTCTGAGGCCGGACGATCAATGGCTCTATCTACCGGCCCTGAAGCGCGTCAAACGCATCACCTCACGCAACAAATCCGGTCCCTTCATGGGCAGCGAGTTCGCGTATGAAGACATCAGCTCGCAGGAGGTCGAAAAGTACCGCTACAAATACCTGCGCGAGGGGGCCTGTGGTTCGGGTTGGCGGTGTCATGTGGTAGAGCTCATCCCCGCCTACAAGCATTCGGGGTACTCGAGACAGATCGCATGGTTCGATACCAAGGAATACCGCCCTGCAAAGCTGGAGTTTTATGACCGCAAAGGCATCCATCTCAAGACCCTCGAGTGGAAAGGTTATAAATCCTATAGGCTCCCCGCCGGTAACTACTGGCGCGCCGACGAGATGTTCATGCAAAACCATCAGACTGGAAAGTCGACGACTCTGAAATGGTCCAATTACCGCTTTGACACGGGACTTGGCAGCGGCGATTTCAACAAGAATGCGCTCGCGCGGCTGCGTTGATCCTGATTGAACAAAACCACGAAAGATACGAACCTTCATTCGTACCCTTTCGTGCCTTTCGTGGTTTCTTTTACCGCAATGCCATCAAGTTTTGCTGCCCCCGAGCATGGTGTTGAGAACCCATGAATCTCGCGCAAAGGCTGCTGCCGGCACTCTCGATCATATTCGCGTCCGCGGCATACCCTCTGGACTGGTCCGGGAATCTGGCCGTCGAGGCACGCCTCTTCCCTTCCGCAGCCCAGTGGTCCGAACAAAAGAACAGCGGCCTCTCGCTCAGCTTTCAGCCCGAGCTCCGCCACCAGTGGCACGACGGCAAACGAGGGCTCACCTTCATTCCCTTCCTGCGGGTCGACAGCATGGACGAGGAGCGCACCCACGCCGACATCCGGGAACTCAAGTATCTCCACGTGGCCGACGGCTGGGAAATCCGCGCCGGCATCAACAAGGTATTCTGGGGAGTGACCGAATCCCAGCACCTGGTGGACATCGTCAATCAGACGGATCTGATCGAGAACATCGACGGCGAAGACAAACTGGGCCAACCGATGGTGCGCGTCACCAGAGTGCTGGGGAACGGCGCGATCGACCTCTTTCTATTGCCTTGGTTTCGGGAGCGCACCTTTCCGGGCAGCAAGGGGCACCTGCGCACGCCGCTGGTCGTCGACACTGACCGGGCGCGCTATGAATCCGATTTGGAGCAAAGACACTTCGACTATGCCCTGCGCTGGAATCAGACCATCGGCCCGGTCGATGCGGCACTCTCCTGGTTCCAGGGAACGGCACGCGCCCCGGATCTGGTGCCCGACATCCGGGCCAGCGCCTCCGGTCTGATACCCTATTACCCCTTGCTGCGGCAGGCGGGCCTGGAATTTCAATACACTGGCGAAGCCTGGTTATGGAAGCTCGAAGCGGTGCACCGCGATACCAAAGGGAAAGATTATCGCGCGGCGGTCGGCGGCTTCGAATACACCTTCGTCGGCATCCATGACACACCGCTCGACCTGGGTGTATTGGCCGAACATAACTATGACTCGCGCCGACTCGATGCTAGTTCGCCGTATCAGAACGACCTCTTTATCGGCACCCGGCTGACCTTCAACGACCCCCAGAGCAGCGAAGTACTCGCTGGCGGTTTCTTCGATCTCGATTACGACAGCAGATCATTTCGAGTCGAGGCGGGTCGCCGCATCGGACAGAACTACAAGCTCTCTATCGAAGGACAAGTCTTTCTGAACATGGCCCCCCGCGACCCGCTGGCGGCGTTCGCAGCGGACGATTTCATCCGGATCGAGTTGACGCGCTACTTCTGATTCCGAAACATGAATAGGCGTCCCTGACACCTAGCCAAAGCGCAAGGATTGTTTCATGCTTTGAACCAGTTCCAATCCTTATGGGACGAGGGAAAAACGACCATGGAACCCAAGCTGCAAGGACCGCAACTCATTATATTCCTGAGCAAGGACACCGAGCTGATCGCCGCGGTCTCGGAACGGCTCGCCACTGCGGGCGTCGCGCTACGCGGCCTCCCGACCCTCGATGCCCTGACGGCGGACGGGTGTCCGACGGCGGGAACGACCCTGGTGCTGGACACCAGGACCCTGTCCGAGGGACAGGACATCGCCTCACTGATGGACCATGTGGAGCGGCACTGGGGCAACCGTCCCACGCTGGCCTGTATCGCCCATTCCGGTGCAATCGAGCCACGGTTCAGGCCTTACGGGCCGGCGCGGACGCCTTCTGGGTCGGCCCCGTGACCGCGGACGAGCTGGCCGCCCGGCTGCTCGCGCTCGGCGATACTCCCGACCCGGGCGGCTACCGGATTCTGGTAGTCGACGACCAGTCGGTAGCGGCCAACTTCGCCGTCCGGGTCCTGGAGGAGGAGGGAATGCACGCCCGCAGCGTCGGCGACCCCCGTCGCGTACTGGAGACCCTGGAGGCATTGCGGCCGGATCTCATGCTCATGGACCTGCACATGCCCGGAGTGGACGGCATCGAACTGACGGCCCTGATCCGTGAGCACGAAGTAATCCATGCGATCCCGGTCGTCTTTCTCTCCTCGGAGCTGGATCCGGGTCGGCAACTGGATACCCTGCGGGTGGGTGGCAACGACTTCATCGCCAAGCCAGTCCACCCGGAGCAATTAATCGCAACCGTGCGCCGGAACATCCGCACCTTCCGCAGGCGGCAGCGGCGGCAATACCCGAGCAGAGACGACACCCCGCCCCTGCCTACCGGCACCGGGCAGGTCCGTTCAAAGTCAGGTGAACCGGCCGGTGACAAGGTCGGGAGCCAGGTCGGGGGCAATCGACCGCCGGGATCTGCCGACCCCGATCCCCAGCGCGTCGCGCAGTTGACCGCACTGGTCCGAGCGGCGCTACGCTCCGAAGGCCTGCAGCAGAGTGGTCTACTGCCGGCCATCGACCGCTGGGTCATGGAACACGCCCTGGATCGGCTCCGGGCCGCGTGGAATCTTATCGAGACGCCGCCGATCCTGCAATTCCAATTCGCCGAGCTGTCCGCCGCGCAGGAAGTCGCCGCGACCCGCTTCGAGGCGCTGCGACACCTGGCGATCGAGACCTGTCTGAACGTACCCGAAGACGACCTGCGGATAACAGACCTGATCGACGACCTCGGCATTGCGCTGATACGGTTCCCCCTGCCGCCCACTAAGGAACCGGACCCGGCGTGTTTGACGCAGCTGGTTACGCGCGTCCACGCGGCGGGAGCCAAGCTCATCGTCGCCCACATCCAAGATCCCCGGACCATCGCCCGCATCTTCGGCTGCGGCGTCGACTTCATTCAAGGAGACTTCCTGCACCCCCCCCTTCGCGGAGCTAGGCTTCGATTTCAGCGAAGCGGCCCTGGCCTGACCCCAATGTCATTCGGCAAATTAAGAGAAAGGCTCTTTATGGATTCCAGACTGGTTAGGATATTTTGCGCAAATTCGCCTTCTCAACAAGCCAGAGGGGCGTCGTATAACTTACTGTTGTTGTTAAGAAAAGACTGCCTGTTCTGTCATCGGTCAGAGTGCTACGGACCGCCGTCCCCTTCGATCAGTCTGGAATCCATAAAGAGCCAAGAGAAAAAACCACGAATCACACGAATCCTCACGAATAGATTCGCGCGATTCGTAGTCGAGGATGTAGATCGGGTTAGGCGCGCCATTCGATGGTGGGGGATGCAAACACCTTCGGACGCGCCCTAGCCCGACATTCGATGGTGCGCACCGGCTTGCTCCGTAGAGGATGCGGATTCAATCCAAGCTGGCGGCATACGGCGGCGTCATCCGCGGATTCGATAGACCGCTGAGCCACTACCCTTTCTTTACGTGCTTTGGTGCGCCAGGCGAAGCTTGGTCAGTCGAGCAACCTGAAAGGAGGTTGCCATGTTAAAAGCTGATAGACATGTAGCTGCGGCCTGTCACGTGGAGGTAACGAAGCGTGGGGAGCGAGGCCGGTTTTGGGAAGGGACCCGAGCGA
>Ga0209255_1000373_pt1 | contig 10528 bp, 8 predicted proteins | sample WorMetvaBAHAMAS2_FD_187394 | JGI IMG/M metagenome (GOLD analysis project Ga0209255, IMG submission 187394) | Marine gutless worms symbiont microbial communities from Max Planck institute for Marine Microbiology, Germany - Olavius vacuus... | ecosystem: Host-associated > Annelida > Digestive...
ACTAGTCCTATCGCAGCTGGCCACCTATAGTTAATAATTAATGTTCGTGAAATATCAAGCAGACTGACAGACAGAGAAATAATACACACACAGAACAAAAAAAAAGATGCAATGCAATACAAAGCAAAGCAGAACAAGCAAAGCAAAGACCAAAAAGGGCAAAGGGCGTAGGCCAGAAAAGCCTCTGTGCGAAAAAAAAATACTTAATTATAACTTAACTAACAAGTACGATTTTTAATAATAAATAAATCATCTATGGATCTGGTAAATCAAATAAATCAAATAAATCAGTCAACGGATGGATTAGCTTACTAATAACTGAAATTACACGAAAATATTGCAGTCAACACCTTACTGGTAGGGTAACGGAGCTAACTCAGCTGTTGCGAGTTTATGCGAACATGCCGCCGAACATGTATGTATACCACGTTTATTGATTTGAATTTCTGCTGTATTGCTGTATTGTTGGGCCGTTACGTTACGTTTTGTTATGCGTTGATTTGTTATTTTCTTCTTTCAGATAGTATTTCCGAGATTTAGCGAATTGTTAACTTTGTTGAATTGTTGTAATTTTTCTCCTATACGCCCAAATGATTGTGCTTATTCAGTTGAAGTTAATTCCTTTCTGTAAATAGCGTTCGTTCTTATCAGATCCTGTTGAACTGTAGTTTAATGTTTAACCGTTAATTCTAGTTCCAGATCGGCGATAGCGCCAGATCGCACACTTATCTGTGGTCGGATTCCATATATTCTATGAATGATAACATTAGAATACAACATAACACACATATCAGCGTAAACTACATGTAGATTTGTTATAGAAAAAGTGGAATTTAATGAAAATAACCTTTTGAAGCGTAGACAAGCAGTAATCATTAGTTGGTGAGAGTTTGCAGAAACAATACTTTTGGAAAGATACTGGGGCCTTACAACAAAATGTTCACTGATAACTGAAATTTTATAGTTTAATTCCATTCTAACTGAAGCATTTTTTCAGCTGTCCATCACTGGGAAACAGATTCCACTCCATACTAATGAAACGCATACAGACTTTGTTTTCAGAATATACACTGTGTAATAGATTACAGCCTTTTTAGTTAACAGACTAATTTGTTGTATAAATTTGCATTCCTGAATACTGTGTATTTCCTGTTGTCAATGTGAAAATGTAATAATATTGTAGAGTGTAAAACACAGATTAACTTGTAATAAGCTGTTATGACTATAGTTGTACAGTAAACAACCTTAGCAGTGTTTTGATCAGTGTAATATAATCTTGGCATCTGGCTTCATGATTTTACTATGTGGACTTTTTGTTGCTGTAGGAAGGTAGACATCTTTTCACATTTCAATGGCAAGGATATTTGTTCAAACTGTTAACAGCTGTGTTTTCTCGAAAGGTTTCCATTTTGTACCATCATCAGCTTGTGGACAGAGGCCGAATGCATTTGATCATATCGAACAAATAGCCATTTCTGAAGCCAGTTTTGTGCCATCTGTACTGTTGTTGGCAAAACGGAATTATAAAACGACACACGTGATGCCGCACCTGACTGCAGAAGAACGCTTCATTATGCAAGTTAGTAAAGTATTGTCTCCACGTTTATTGATTTGATTCTGCTGTATTGTATGTCCAGTCGAGACAATATTATCTCATTTACAGTGATGTGTAGCACTTGATGTTTTTACAGTGCGGCCGCATTGCATGCAATGCAGAGCGCTGTATTAGCTACATCTGTCCATCCATCTGTCTGTCATGTTCCGATGTTTTGTCCAGAGTAATGAAGATAGGATGATGCGGTCTTCAGTGTCAGGTACTAGCACAATGACTCTGGTTTCTCTAGAGGTAAAGTTCATCCGGACATTCACAGGGGATCACCCCCCAGCGAGGGCAGATCCCCACAGATCATAAAAATAAAAGTGGACCAGTATTTTTAAGTTGATAGTGGATGTAAAGACTGAACCGACTGAAGTGAAATTGCTTGTGTGCATAGGTGCTGAAAAGAAGGGGATATCGTAATGTGACACTGACAAACAGTGAGCTGAAGACGTTTGCTACACGACTGTCATATCTCGTCCGTATTGGATGCAAACCTTACGAGCTGGTTGAATATCCAAAGATTTTGTTATTAAGTGAGAAAGAAATTGATGAGCGCATCGAAAAACTTCGTACAGCGAGCTGTTTCCATGGAATCTCGGTCCCTCTGTTGAAGTTTGCAACTCCGGAGTTGTCGGACTTGGAGGTGAACAATAACGTACTGAAATATTTGCAGCCACTCGGCGGCCGTATGAGCATGGTCGAGGAAATAGTGCAAGAACTAAACTGTTCTGATACAAAGATGATGGAGATTCTGACTCGCAACCCACGTCTATTTGGAATAAGCACTGCAGAGAAGATCCGCTGCCTTATTAGCTATGGAGCACACTGCGAGGACCTCTACCGAAACACAAATGTGCTCAACAACAAAACACTGGCAACAATTCGGTCGCGTGCCGAACGTTTGAGCAAGATTGGCTGGATCCCATTGCCCCTGGGTCTTCTGGGACGTCAAGATGCTGCGTTTGAGGCAGTGGTTGGACAGCAGGAAGCACAGCGCAGTCTTGTCGCCGAAAATCTAGTTGCCAGCACTAATGACGTGATATCTCTGCTTCCGCCAACGTCGGCCAACCGAATTATCACAATTCGACCAAAAATCAACTACCTCTTGTCTGAAGGTTATACAGTATTGGACATTGTTAACTGTCCACAGGCACTGAAACTGTCACTTGAAAAACTCAAAGTGACTGTTAGTGAATTGAAGCCATACCACCTGCAGTGTGTGGATTTGGCCGTGATCTGTCACTATGCCCAAAAACGTCGCATATTGTCGTCACGTCGCTGCCAGTTTCGCTCAGCAATTGCTCGTGCAATTGGCTGTTCACGCTCGGCACTGCCTCCACTGCCAAATGACAGCAGCGTCAATGCCTCCGTGGATATCTACCATACGGCTGTTGTCAATGCTAAATATCTTGGTGAAGAGCTTGGCTTTACAGCGGAAGATCTGGCTTCTGTACCACTCGTAATTACTCATGAACCTGACATCGTCTGGCGTCACTGGAACGCCCTGGAAAACGCTGACAGCAGCCAGTATGAGCTGTCGAGTGGCGATCGGTTGGCAAAGTCACTGTTCCGCCGCCATGTGGACAACCGGCGCCTGCGACTCAACCTGCTGCAGTATTGCATAGAGAAAGAGGCGAACTTCAGTCACGTGCGTGTGTCAACGTGGACTGAAGACTCCGACGAAGACTTGAGAGTGACGGAATCAACGCCTTTGACTGCGGTGGAGGAGACTAGCAACCCTGATAATGACTGCGATGAAGATCCACGTTTTCATGTTAGGCTCAACATGGTGGATTTGAGCGACTGTAATGATGATGATGATGATGACGATGACGTGGATCCAGATGTTACCTGGTTATGACTGTTGCGAAACCACCAACGTGGTTAACAGTTGAGTTAACTTCATGCCATTTCACGGATTGGTAGTGAGTTCGGTAGCAAATGTATTGGAAGTACGTAGGCTATTATACTGTAACTACCACGTAATTTTACAACTGAGCAGTTAATTTTGTTGACGCTGCATGGAATGCCAGTGCGGACTAGCTGCGAGAAAGGTGTCTTTCCATCCATCTGTGTCCGTCTGTCAAACGCGTGCATTGTGACAAAACGGAAGAAAGATCTGTCCAGATTTTTATATCATATGGAAGATCATTTAGCCTTTCTGAGAAGAATGTTTGATGGGGGCGACCCCTTCTACCTGAAATTTTGGGTCAAGCTGACCCCGTTGGAGTGAAATCTCTGATTTTCAGTCGATATTCCGCTCGTAGCGCCTCAGCGGTAGCACCTAGCAAAAAAGTTCAATTAACACTAATAGGAAGTCCACTACACCCTTTCCAATGAGCCTACGATGCACATCGTACGTTGCCGCTAAGCCCCAAAGGGGGCTCAAAAACGCAAAACGGCCGTTTTCCATGTAAAATCGCATTTTGCTTGAAAACAGGCGGTCAGTTGGAGGTGACGTTTACTGCATGGGCGGACGGGCGATGTCTGGCTACGTTGGCCATTGTCGGATTCCTGGCCAGCAATAAAGAAAAGTCCGTCGATGAATACAAAATTTCAGTGGCAACCACTACCAGACAGCTGCTGTTGTCACGACAGCTGGCCTACTGCTGCTGCTGTCGCACTGACATTACAGATGAAACGGTCGCGACACGACTCACTGCTCTGTTCCACCAGTTCAAAGAGTCGCTCTACGCAGTTTCCAGAACCACGGAACGCCTTTCACATGAGATAAGACGCCGTACCAATCGGCAACGTCACTCTTTCACGAACGGAAGTCTTTGCGGCCTTCATACGTCCTTCACATGAGAAGAAGATGTGTGCTCAGACCGACAACTTCACCTCGACTGAATAGCCAGGATGACTGGTTAGTGTCAATTTTCACGTTATGCTGCTAAATCAGCAGATACATGGCAGGATTACCATGGCAGTGATGGAGATGCATTATACTTAAATGTCCCCGGTATGAGAATCATTTCTGTAAAACAAAGCAAGATCCACTGGGTTTTCCTGTAGTGTTTCAGCAGGTTGGTAACAGAAAGAGCATCCAACTGTAACAAACCCAGGAAATTGTTGCAGCAAATCTGGACTATCCAGGTTTGCCAGGACTGACACAAGCAGGCCTACTGTAAAACGTGTATGATGATGACGATGGCAATTTCTGTAAGTAAGCCGCTCAATGTTGCTAGATGTCCACAATACCTTGTAGTAAAGAAATTGATTGTAGATGGAAAGTCATGGGCATGTTTATGGTAAATGGACAGCAGAAGACATGGAGCGGGCTGTGTCTGCAGTTCATCGAGGTGACATGGGAACAAATGAAGCTTCAAGAACTTACGGCATTGCAAAATACACCCTGTCTCTCCATATGACAGGAAAGAATAAGGTCGCAACAGGTGATGTGAAGTTTCATGGTCATTCACGTGCACTGCCAAAGTCTGCCAGATTAAGTGGAAAGAGATTTAGTTGAACATTGCTTGTCGTTAGAATCGACGTATTTTGGCTTGAGAATTGCTGATCTCCGTCGTATTGCTTATGACGTTGCTGAAGCCAACAATATCGAACACTGCTTCAATAGAGAATCTCAAATGGCATGGAAGAAGTCGTATTACACATTTATGCGCAGGCATCCCGAATTGTGACTTAGACAACCAGAATCCAATTCAATGGTTTCAACAAACCTCGAGTACAAGCATGTTTTGAATTGCTGTCGAAAATCCACAAGGAAGAACAACTCAGCCCCGACAGACTTTCTCAACATGGATGAAACCAGCTTGTCAACTGCACAAGATGGTCAAGGTCATTGGAGCATAGGGAAAAAAGTGAATAGGGGCAATGACGAGCAATGAACAATCATCTCCATCACTGCCATGGTAATCCTGCCATCTGCTGATTTAGCAGCATAACCGTACGTGACAATTGACACTAACCAGTCATCCTGACCCATCCTGATCCAACCGACAAGGCAGTGTTCTGACACTAACAGACCTTTAAGTTCTTTATATAAATTCACCAACTGTATGTCATATAATGCATAACAGTTGTCAAGGGTTTCCTTGAATGGAACACTGTTCCATTCAGAGAAACTAAGGTGTTCCATTTAGGGCAACTCGGCACATTTTTGCAACGCAATAATATTCCACTACCGGCATCATGCACCGGTAATACACTATCGTAACTCGTACGCAATTATTTCTAGTACATACACTCAAAGTTCAAATTTTCAACAGTCGTTCACTTACCCTGTTCAGCTGTTTCACTATTATTACAAAATAGCATTATAATGACACTAAAGTAACTAATCAATAACAGTATATAGTGCCAGAGAACAGATAGTGTTCCAGTCAAGGAACCGTTCCATTTAGGGCAACCTTCCCCTACGTTTATTTTTCTGAATTAGCAGTGTTATGCTGGGTTGTATGTTGCATTACTACGTATGTCAGTTTTATTTTCATTAAAGTGTAAATATTAGAGTTTTCGGCCTAAAACAGTTGTATTGCTCTCTCTGGAACCGCCCATGCGGTACATTATTGCATTTTCTAGTCTTTCAGTAGATACACATCACGGAAGGCTAACCCGCAACAAAAATTGTAAGGCATTCATTGGCATTATCTATCCATGCAAAAATGATTGGTGGATGGTGGGGGACATCCCATTCTCCGTTAACATTTGGCGGACACTGACCTAGCAACCTTGCAAAACGCCCCTTTGGGGGCTTAGCGTCAGCGTATACTATTCATCTTAGGCTCATTGGAAAGTGTATAGAATAGCCTATTATTATCAAAAAGTGTATAGAATAGCTGAATAGCCTATTATTATCAATAAATTGTTTTTGTTGATGAACGAGTTGTGAACCTGTGACTACAGTACAAGGCTTAGCATAGGCGATACTCTCCCGGTAGGCCTATCTTTGCTAACTCAGTGCTCACAGCTGTAGATTAGGCCTATCCACCAAAATAGTGCAGAAGAGGGAGTAATAAACCAGAGGCTAAAATCTAAAACGTACTTAATATTCAGAATCTACAAACAATTCTGCTGGTCTGCTCATCAACAAACACCGCCGCTGCTGTGCATACGAGTGACGGCGCTTTAAAATATGACTGGCAGCGTCGACTCCAGTCATGTGCAAATGACTGACTTTACACTAAATGACCACGGCGCCGTTCTCTAATGCATGGGATGCTGAAACTGAACATTTGTGACAAACTGTCCATTTATTTGTCTTTAATTACATACTTTTCTTTTGATTGTTGCTTTTATTATCTGGTATTTTGTGACATCAAGTTGTGTTGTGTTACAAGTGCACAAGAAAATCAAATGAAAATGACAGACACTGAAATTATAATTAAAATCACAAAGTCAGAAATCAAAACTGAATTAGAATTACAGACACAGAGTTGAGAAAACCTATTAAGTGATTAGGCACTTCCAAAAGCCACACAGACACATGTAAAGGCCTGCTTAAAATGATTCAACAACGATGATTCAATGCAGCAGTTCTGATCTATACATAAACGTCATGTGGCTGTGATTGCACAGTAAAGGCACTTAGAAAATTGCATGCATAAAGTTCAGACAAATGAGAAATACAAATAACTATGATCATATCAACCGGCATACAAACCTACAATTGCAAATTAACTATAAACTATATTGTAAACAATTACAGATACATTCACCATTACTACACTTCACAAACACCATTTTTTTAAAAATCAAATACATCATTATAATATATAATTAATTTGTAATTGTAAACAATTACAATTACAGATACATTCACCATTACCACACTTCACAAACACCATTTTTAAAAATCAATTCTGAACATGGTGCTAATCGCAATCTGCCTGCATTCTAGCTACACTCATAATACATTGTGACACTGTGCTTGCACCAGCAGAAATGACTTGCAGGGTGACAACAGAAAGTGAAAACTTTGCTTTTATTTAAAACAAAATAATTACGAAATAAGCTATCTTACATAAACTAAATTAGCTATACAAAAGTGTATAAACGACATTACAAAACTTCAATGCACAATAAGCACTTGTCACACAACACTAAGTGTCAGAAATTATGCAATAAAAGCTCCCAATTTCCCGTTTCAGCTGCACATGCAGCAGTGGATCTAGAACTCACTATGCCTTGAAGCAACCCAGTAACATCAAGCTGTAAGATCCCCCGGTAGGATCCAGGGCAACCGTGGCCAAAAATGCATTTTTTATTGTATCCGAAGCCCACATAATGCAAACAGTGGCTGCAAATGTAAATGGAATTTATTTCAAGATGTGTCCACCCCTTCCCTCTGCTTCTGTCTTTCACTATGCCTTGAAGCCACCCAACAACATTCAGCTGTAAGATCGCCTGTAGGATCCGGGGCAGCCGTGACGAAAAATGCATTTTAGTGTAAATTTAGAGCCCATGAAATGCATGTCTGGGCTGAAGATGTTCTATTTCTGTTGTACAAGATCTGGAAATTGAAATTTTATACGATAATTTTTTAAATTTTATTTCTGGTGCATTTCAACACCCAAAATACTCGTATCTACAGCCTTACCACAAGCAAAGCCACAGTTCATTGCCAAAGTAGTCATTTTTTATCAAAATGGTGATTTTGTCTACTTTCACCCAAAAACTGAAAAGATATGTAAACTAGAGTTGCAAAACAGATGTGCTGAGTGTCTCTGGACCTACCGGTAACCACATACTCAAGTGTTCAATTGCACAGTATCTGCATAAAGAGCAGCCACCATCATCAGCCCAACCAATCACACCTTAATTTTCACAAAATGTCCCATGCAATCTTGTAATAGACACATTAAAACCAGTGTAACTGCCATATACTACTTTTTTAAAGAATAATCCATCAGGAAATTAATACTGAGTATAAAGCTGCTAATTATAACCACAACAGACAACTGACATATGTAGTGAATTTTGAAAATAACTGACCAGTAAATTACTGTCATTCTAACAGTGTTAATGTCATCAGGTCACTGACTGCCTAATCTTCATCAGAAGAAAAGACATTGGCAAACGGTGAAGAGCGATGACGACCGGCAAGCTCGACTGCACGCAATGCCTTCTTGTAGTTTCTTTCACTAATATGTGCCAAACGTTGCACTTCGTCACTTATATCATTCCGACCGTCACCAATCATCGGTGAACTCTGTCGACTTCTAGGACGCAAGTTATAACGCCCGCCACTGGATGTTGGCTACACAACATCACTCAGCTATTACAATTACTATATTACTCAATATTCAAATAATTATTTTATTAACACTATTTCATTATTATTTACACTGTGTCTCAAAAAAATACTACCCTACTGTGACGATAATATTGTCAAATCTTAACCGATTTTCAACCGCTGGAAAGTATGTTAAATTTCCAACAAAAAGGTGTATAACATTACCCACCCCACCTAAAATGTGTTGCCGCACTACCTTGAGAAACTTAAATCCTTTACTGAGTGCCTGTCTCGTGTGAGATTTCACCGACTGTTCTGTGAGTCTACAGCATATCTTCTTGACTCAGAACCAGATCGTTAACCAGGTTAACATTTTCTTCAGTGCGGTACTTAATGGTCTGCTGTTACCTGTAAGTCTGTTGACTGTGCCGGTGTCTCAACTTTTCTCAGCAGCCTCTCAGTGTTGTTACTTTTTGTTCACTATTTGTTTGGATATTCATTCATTAACTCCATGACTTTATATCCCTTCAACTTATACAATTTTTTTATGATTAAAATCTTATTTTTGTTGCTGAAAACCATGTTTACAAACACTGCGGTGACGTCTGCAATGACGTATTTTTAGTGCCAGTTTCTCGAGGTAGTGCAGCAACAAATTTTACGTGTGGAGTGTAATGTTATATGTGGTTTTGTTGCAAGTTTAACAGACTTTCCAGCAGAGAAAGAATTTTACAAAGTGGCTAATATTTGAGCCTTGAGGAAATTATCGTCACAACAGGGTGACACGTTTTTTAAAACACAGTGATATTACAAATACATCATTATAATATATCGTTAATTTCAAAACAGTAAACACAGAAACTGTTTGCAGCTATTTTTCAGGTGAACCTCAACTATCAATGGGCTCTTCCAATGGTCTCACCTTAACTAACCAAACATTTAACAGCAGCAGCACTGACAATTACTCTCAAGCAATGTAAGAGATTATTTATTCATTATTATCATAACCACTAAATCACCGAGGTCCTATAAACATAAAATTCCCGCAGAAATAAATGGAAACAACAGAAGACCAAAGCATACACTGACAGTGTGTGGAGAGGAAGGGAGACCACTGCGTGTGGCCGCTGCACGTCGCCGTCGTACTGGCTTGTCTGCTGAGCCACCAGGTGCTGCTCACCACACACATACACACATGTTGACACTGAGTAAGGTTAACGTCCCACCCGACACATTATAGGTCACATCGGGGACGGGTTTTACGGGTCAAATTACCCAACCAACAATGAAGCACTGAAGGAAGATAGGGTCCTAGGTATTAAGCTTCAATCCCATCAGGTTCACCCCACCTTGTTACAATAATACAACACATATGCAGTATGTTGTCTATCGGAAGAGAAGGGGGCACTTACACGCAACAATAATACACACTATGTCCCAGCTCAACTGTTAGAACATAAACAGTATGCATCAGGCACTTAGAAGACCAGGGGCCCGATTTTCGAAAATTCGTAAGATATTCGTAAGATTTTCGTAAGTCAGCGAGATACGACTTCCTAAGATTTTCTCAGGAAATAGTAAGTTATTTTTCGAAAGTATTCTTAGGTAATCGTCACTCTGGTTGTCGGTTATTCTTAGCTCAAAATATTCGACCAATAACAGCCTCTGACAGAGTGTTTCCCGAATTACATCACTTGCCGCAAATTTTATGTTTTCGTAAGATACCTGTAATG
>Ga0209255_1000374_pt1 | contig 10521 bp, 5 predicted proteins | sample WorMetvaBAHAMAS2_FD_187394 | JGI IMG/M metagenome (GOLD analysis project Ga0209255, IMG submission 187394) | Marine gutless worms symbiont microbial communities from Max Planck institute for Marine Microbiology, Germany - Olavius vacuus... | ecosystem: Host-associated > Annelida > Digestive...
CAGTGGTTGAAGATAGACCTATACTGTCCGTAAAATATTGTCTCCCAGTTCCAGTCTTCTACTTTTGGTGAAAACTGTAGCGCACCCTGCAGCGCGGTCTCTCTGCGATAGCTGAGCATCTTGTTATACATTCTTTTCAATATTGAACACCAAAACCGTGATAAAGCGTTACTTTTGCATTGTGTTTTATTAAGTAGGCATATTCTGTCTTGGTTACTCTAATGCAAATTTTAGCTCGTAATGGTAACTGTCTCGGTGTTGGCCTTGATGTTGACCTTGAAAAATATGTCCTTGGCCTTGGCCTTGAGAAAAAAAGTCTTGGCCTTGGCCTTGAAAAATTTTCATGTCCTTGGCCTTGGCCTTGACAAAGAAGTCTTGGCCTCGTAAACTAAGTCCTTGATAACAAGAATGAGCCTAGGCCATATGAATAAACATTACAAATGACCTCACAAGATAATGAAACGCTCGGAGGGGGGTTGCTGTGTGTGAGGTAAAGGCAAGCTCTTTCACTCGTGCTCAGCGGAGAGTTAGCTAGGTTTTCAGCTGGTGCGTTTCTTATTGGCTAGATGCTAGTTGGGCGCCACCACGTTTTCTGGAGAAACGGGGAAACCGGCGTGGATTCGGCCAACCCTGTATGGCGTTGGACTTTGATGTCGCGTGCGTGACCTAGTTAGCCCTAGCTGTATGTAACAAAGACGAGTCGGAGTTCATTTTCCACGATTATCTTGTTTTATTATTATACAACACACGGAACATAAACAGTTAATGCATGATAGCATATACAGGTTAAAGCACAAAGGGAACAGGACTAAGCAATCGAAATAAAACCCTGGTCGGTTCCCCAGGCGGGCGGAGAGTACGGCAACGCGCGGCGGCGGTAAAGGGATGCGGCGGTCTAAACGCGTGCGCAGCGGGCACGGAACTAGCGCCGAGATCGATCTAGGACTGCGGGCCGGCAAGACTTTAGTTTATACACAAGCACTCGACGACGTTTGTCTGTGCGACGAACGCGTCATGCTATCATAAATCACACTCACACAACACGCGTGTAAGGTTACTGACACTAGCCTTCACGGCCAGTAACTATTCTACCATCGGCGCAAAGACTCATACACGAGCACACGACGACATTCATCTGCTCGACGAAATCGCCATACTAAATTTATACACTCACTGGATAGACAGGAAAACTTCTGCCTTTGCAGCAGAAGCCAAACTACATTAGATAGACAGAGAGGGACTCGCGTCTGTGCAACGGAGCCATACTACGAAATTAAGAAATACAGAAAATAACCTCTACTTGTGCAGCAGAAGTCATGCTAGGTTTTGAAAGAGGACAGACAGAGACTCGTGTCTGTTCGACGGAGTCGTGCTACGAAAGAATTCAATATGAAGAAAACCCTAAAAGTGAAGTGGCGAAAGCCTGTACAGCGAACGCCTCTTCAAGGGACAGACCGGTTTCGGGCCAGCCCGGTGCACTGCAAGCCCTGCCGCTCAGTCTTTCCCTCTATTTTTTCTAGCCTGACTAGCGAAACTTAACGCATGTTTCGAGCCGAAGTTAAGGTGTGCAAATTACGCATTGCATTGAAAGTCAGGAACAGGTTTCTGGGTGCGCAGTAGTTATCTCCTTAATTATTAACGTTAAAAGAAATACTAAATTTTCCCGCAAAAGATACTATGCATGCTCAATGATACTTTTAAACAAAACTGCTGCGCAGCTGCCTCCTAGCGAACGCGCTAACATCTATACAGTTGCAGCGATGCGGTCGCAATACGTATACAGATATACAGCAGTGTACTTACGAAAGCGTTGTCGCAATGTTCTGTGTGTCTGGAACGAATGCTCGAATACAACTGAGAATACAGTACGCTAAGGACCTACGCTAACATGAATATCGCCCAGGCAACGTTAATAAGTTTACAACGGCACACGTCCAACAGAAAGAGCCCTATAGAACTAAATAGTTTTACGACTACTATAACGCAGTCTCTTGCTGTGCCGCGAACGACCGGCTGCGGCAGTCGAGAGTCCTATAATTCTAATAAGCTGCGATTCTACAATGCTAATGTCCTGTAAAAGTTCATACAATTGGAGAGGTCCATAACACAGTCAGTCTTCAGCCAGTTATGTCACGGTCGTGACAACTTCCCACCACGGGGGGTAGCGATCTGACGAGCTTGTAACCAAGCCTTACACAGGTTCCGGTGCAAGGCACAGGACACACAACCACAGACGACAGTTGCCTGGCTCGGATGTCGGTCGATGAGTTGCAGCAACCGTCTCGGGTCATGTCCTTTTGCGGCTGGTAGGCAAAGGCCCGGCAATTTTACGAACCGCAGCCCTGGTGTCGGTGGTTCGTCGCTGGTCAGGAGGACGTCGAAGAGCCGGATTGCATGCGCCACACAAGAGACGCACTCGCACATTCGGCGGGTTGTGGATGTCGCTGATGTGCTGGCGAACTCCAGATCACGGATTGACACGTCCGACAATCCGTTTGGGACTTCGCGAAGCGGGTTGACAATCCGTAACCGTGCTTTCGGTGGTGATATTTTCACCTGTTGGAGGCGTGGTGCTGTCAACGGCGTGCTGGGTGGTATCTCTGGCGCTAGGGTGTCCGCCTGCCCGGCGGTGACACCTGTGCCAACTTCTGGGTGGTCCACTGCCTGTTCAGCAGCCGGATCACAGTTGTCTTGGATGGCGATTCCTGCCTGTCCGGCAGGGAGATCTGCTGTCTGCTGATGCCGTGCCTGTTCGGCAGCGGGACCGCAGTCTACTGGGATCGGTAATCCGATGGAGCACTGTGGCTCGAGTAGCCAATCGTCATCAGGTGGTTGCTGCTCACGGCCAAGGTCTGCGATGGGCGCTGGCTGGCCCCACCACTCCGGCGGTGTCCATGGGGTGCCACTACCCCGATCTGCTCGTGGCTCGCGAGGCGACCGCTGGGGAGTGCTCAGCGGAGCATCCCTGCTGTGACAACGTGACGATGACGCTGCAGGCGACGTGGGCGGGGTCGCGTTCCCGCTGGCTGTTTCACGACGAGTTGGCGGCGCATACGGGTGGCCGGTGGCGTGGTGTCTCCGTCGGTGCCGGCCGAGGTTTCTCACTTGCTCGTCGCATTCCGGACATAGGATCAATCTCTTCTTCATGTTTAACTAAGGAAAAAAACATACACATAAGCAGATTATATACATTATTTACACACAAGCAAACTTTACACGGAACACGCGCTCAATCGTCACGAAAGCGGGCTGGCGGTCGAACGTGGCGGCGTGGACGACCGGTGGAAATCGGATTCTGGAAATCCGGCGTTGAGTCTAGAAACGGCACGGTGTGTTGCGTAGGCTCGCTCTGGTTTGGTGGTTGGAAACACGGTTTTAATTTGTCGACGTGTACCGTCCACGGACGTGACCTCTCGTTTCGGCGTACGAGGTAATTTACAGGTCCTAGCTGCTTGTCAATACGAAAGGGGCCTTGGTACAAGCTACGCCACTTTTGATAGCGGCCGCCTCTCCGGCGGGGGACGTAAACCCAAACCCAAGAGCCTATGGAGTACTCCTGCGGTCGTGTTCGCAGGTCGTAATGCCGTTTCCGGCGGCGAGCGTTTGACCTGAGGTGTTCCCTCGTCAATTCGTACGCTTCACGAAGCGTCGTGCGTTGCTTCTCTACGAACTCATCTATAGTAACGCTAGCCTCTTCGGCTGGAGGGGGTCCGTAAATCAAGTCGGCCGGAATCCGGGCTTCGCGACCATACATCAAAAAATATGGCGTGAACTGCGTGGCTTCCTGCACCGAAGTCCGATAAGCGAATGCAACAGCGGGAAGTTTTTGGTCCCAATCACGTTGGTTATCGGATACCAATTTAGCTAGCATGCTATGCATCGTCCCGTGAAATCGCTCAATGTTGCCGTTTGTCGACGGCTTATAAGCAGTTGTGCGAATTTTATCGATCGCCATGAGCCTGCACAGCTCTTGGAACAAGTTACTTTCGAAATTCGCGCCCTGGTCACTCAAAATTTGGATGGGACACCCGTGCACGCAAATCACTCGTTCGAACAGGATTTTTGCGACAGTAGCGGCCTCTTGATTCCGCATTGGTACTAGCTCGATCCACTTTGTAAAGTGATCTATAATAGTCAGTATGTAGACGTTTCTTTTCGCTGAGGTAGGGTGAGGGCCCGTGATGTCTATTCCGATACGTTCCCATGGTTCTCCCGTCAGCATGGGCTGGAGGTTTCCTTGCTTGTGGGGGCGCGGGCGCTGGTACCGTGCGCATTGATGACAGCGGCGTTTAGCTAGCGATACGTCTAACGACCAACCCGGCCAATAAAACCGTTTCTTCAGTTGGAGTTTCGAGCGGCGGAGCCCCAGGTGACCCCCATTAAGACCTCTGTGCAGGTCATCGGTTATTTCGGCGCGCAGTGCGCATGGCACAACGGTCTGTTTATACTCTACGCCTGTCCCGGCGTCGGTGAACGAGCGATAAAGAATGCCGTAGTTGTTTATCGCTAAGGAATCGTACTGAGCCAAGAGGCTTTTCACCTCAGCGCTGCGATCGGTGAGGGACTCGGGCGTTGGGCGGAGTGAGCCTGCTTGTACGAGTCGATAAACCTCCCCGACTACGGAATCGTTTTGCTGTTCGGTTGGCCAATCTATGCGACCGGCGTCTGCGGCGGGCAGGGAACTGACGGTCGGCGTCGCACTAGTGGCGGCTACTCTTCGGGATAGCGCGTCGGCGTTTCCGTGCAGGGTTCCGGCGCGGTGTTGAACGGTAAAGTCGAACTCCTCTAAGATCTCAAGCCAACGGGCTTGTTGTCCGATCGGCTCGGGGGTTCGACGAAGCCACTGAAGCGCGGCGTGGTCGGTACGCACCAAAAAATGACGGCCTAAGAGATACTGCCGAAACTTTTTGGTAAAAGTGACCATGGCCAACAACTCCTTTCTAGTTACATTATAATTTTCCTGATGCCGGTCGTACAACTGACTGGCGTAGCAAATAGGACGTTCTTTGCCGTCCTGTATCTGTGAAAGTACGGCCCCGATGGCCCGATCGGACGCGTCACAGTCGAGAATGAACTGTCCCTCGTCATTAGGTAGGGCAAGAACGTTGGCACTGATTAGTGCATCCTTCAAGCGATCAAACGCCGTCTGGCACTCAGCGGACCAGACAAACTGTGCGCCCTTCTTTGTTAGAGCGTGTAACGGCGCTGCGATAGCAGAGAAATTAGGCACGAATCGGCGGTAATATTGACAAAGACCCACAAACGCTCGACTCTGCCGCAAATTGGTGGGCGTGGGCCAGTTTTCCACAGCCTCAATTTTGCTCGGGTCGGTAGAAATTCCTTCACCGCTAACAGTGTAGCCAAGGAAAGCCACGGACTTCTGCAACATGTGACATTTTGACGGCTTCAATTTTAGATTTGCCTCTCTAAGTCTCTGGAAAAGCCTTTCCAGCCGTTCCATGTGACTGGGGAGATCACGACTAAACACGATTATGTCATCGAGATATGCGAGACATATGTCGAAATTTAGACCCATAAGCACAGTGTCCATAAGTCTTTGAAATGTGGCGGGAGCGTTACAAAGACCAAACGGCATTCTTGGGAATCTAAATGTCCCACGATGGCAAATAAATGTGGTTTTGTTTGAGTCGCGAGGGTGAACCTTTACCTGGTGAAATCCTGATCTCAGGTCAAACGTGCTGAACCACACTGCTCCTGAGAGTGTGTCCAAGCATGTGTCTATTCGAGGTAGCGGGTAGACGTCCTTCTTGGTGATCAAGTTTAGTTTCCTATAGTCCACGCAAAAACGGATACTACCATCCCTTTTGGTCACTAGAACTATGTTCGACGCCCACTCACTCTGACACGGTTCAATTATGCCTTGCGCTTGCATATCATTAAGTAGGTTGTCTATTACCGGCAGCCTAGCCCGGGGCTGCGGGCGCAATGGCTGTTTGAATGGAGGAGCTGTAGTGCTGATTTCGTGCTGCACTATGGCCGTGCTGCCCAAGTCATATTCGTTGTATGAGAATATGTCCTGGTAAGTCTCAACTAGCCGTGAGAGTTGAGCTCTCGCGGATTCGGGGACGGAAGAGTCCACTTTTTCAACGATAGAGCAGCGTTGCTGTTGGGCGTCCGGTTTAACGGCGTCTGTATTACACGATGTGGCCACTACATTTACGTTCTGCAACGAACTAATCGACTGTCCTTTCTGTAAACTAATTGGGCGGCGCGAAACGTTGCATACCCTTATGGCAACAGTCGACGAATTGTTGGAAATTAACGTGCGTGCGACACGTAGGCCTGGAACGGGTTCGGACGGTACGGTAGACCAGCATTCATTGGGAGAGCGCGCCGCAAAGTTTCCGAATATCAGGTTAGCTGATATTATAGCTTCACTATGCGGGGGAATCTCCAGATCGCTGCCTGCACGGCAACGTCTGCAACGAGACTTAGATTTGTCCTTATCAACCAGTTCCACAGTGTGACCACTAACGGTGACCTTTCCGGTCTCGAAATTCCAAATGACTTTATGTTTTGCAAGCCAGTCCATACCCAAAATGACGTCGTCTACGTTTTCGCTGGCGTAGAAAGTGGAAGGGAAACGAATCTGTTTAATGGCTACAGTTACAGTAACCTGCCCATCCACGGAGATCTCAGTGTCATTAGCGGCGTACAGTTTGTTCGACTGCGGCGCGGTTAGCTGGCGGCTATCTACATAGCGCGACGGGATAAGGCTTACGTCTGCACCACTGTCGAGGAGACAAAGGCGTGCGCAGCCGTTGATCCTCGCTTGAACGTAAGCGGCCCTCAGCGGTGCGGATCGCTGAGGTTGCGCCTCTACAGTTGATGCGGTGGTCGGGGCCCAACGCTCGGCGCCGGCATTGGCCCGTAGGCGTTTAACGGAGCTGTGCATTCGCGTTTTCTGTGGCCTGGCTGCCCACAGCGAAAGCAAGCATCAGTGGGCATCTGCTGGTGTGCCCCCTGAGTACAATCACGTGCCCAGTGTCCGGGCTGTCCACAGCGGGGGCAAGGTGTGCGCGGCGGCGGCCTAGTTTCAGCAGCTCGAGGCTGTGCACTAGCCGGCGCAGGTACGGCGGCTGCAGGTGGGCGCAGCTGGGCCACGGCTTCGGTCAGCTTCTGCAGCTGTCTGTTCGTGGCAGCTGTAGCTTTCTCCACGGCTTCTGCAACCTGACGCTGCAGAGCGACGGGATCCACGGATGGCGAGGGGGGTGGATCATTAACGCCCCTTACGCCTGTGCGGCGGCTTGAGCTGTCTTCGTTTACGAGGGCAGTGTAACGTTCGTACAGGTTACAAGCCTCGGCTACATCCTGGGGGTTCTTTTCGCGTATATAGAAAGTGACCTCCTTATCATGAAGAGCGTTTATCAAATGCTTAACGGCCAGACGGTCGCGTGGTGGACCGACGATGTCTGGGTAGGCCTGTTTGACCAGCCTCAGCACCTCCTGGGACATCTCCCGGATGTTTTGGCCTTTGCTAAGGCGCAGCTGTGCTAGAGCCTGTTCATGGACTTCGACAAGCTTAGTTGGCCCAAAGCGGCGCAATAGTGCCTGTTTGACTTCGGAGTACTGTGCGGTGGCGGGGTCGCTGAATTCTGCTAAGATACCGCGAGCCGATCCGTCTAAAGCACAAAGGAGGGCTGTCGACTTCTCGTCGTCGCCCCAGCCATTGCGTCGGGAGGTTAACTCGAACTGAAGTAAATACTCTTCTACATTTTCCTTCCCGCTAAAACGACGGGCTTCCACCTCTTTACGTCTGACGGTGCGGGGCAGAGGGCTGTGACGCACGACGTGCTGCGGCGGGTCTTCTAATGTACGAAGGGTTGGGGGCGCGCTACCTTCGGACTCGTTGTCAGTGTCTGGCGAACACGTGTTAGCAACCGGCGTCGATTCGGAAGGACTCGGATAGGACTCCATATCCCGGCGTTAGAAAAGGGATTTAACGACTATTCCGCCTGCGAGAATATCAAATGACCTTGAACGACCTCGAAAATCAGGCCGCACGTTGGGCGCCAATGAAACGCTCGAAGGGGAGGGGGGGTTGTGAGGTAAAGGCAAGCTCTTTCACTCGTGCTCAGCGGAGAGTAGCTAGGTTTTCAGCTGGTGCGTTTCTTATTGGCTAGATGCTAGTTGGGCGCCACCACGTTTTCTGGAGAAACGGGGAAACCGGCGTGGATTCGGCCAACCCTGTATGGCGTTGGACTTTGATGTCGCGTGCGTGACCTAGTTAGCCCTAGCTGTATGTAACAAAGACGAGTCGGAGTTCATTTTCCACGATTATCTTGTTTTATTATTATACAACACACGGAACATAAACAGTTAATGCATGATAGCATATACAGGTTAAAGCACAAAGGGAACAGGACTAAGCAATCGAAATAAAACCCTGGTCGGTTCCCCAGGCGGGCGGAGAGTACGGCAACGCGCGGCGGCGGTAAAGGGATGCGGCGGTCTAAACGCGTGCGCAGCGGGCACGGAACTAGCGCCGAGATCGATCTAGGACTGCGGGCCGGCAAGACTTTAGTTTATACACAAGCACTCGACGACGTTTGTCTGTGCGACGAACGCGTCATGCTATCATAAATCACACTCACACAACACGCGTGTAAGGTTACTGACACTAGCCTTCACGGCCAGTAACTATTCTACCATCGGCGCAAAGACTCATACACGAGCACACGACGACATTCATCTGCTCGACGAAATCGCCATACTAAATTTATACACTCACTGGATAGACAGGAAAACTTCTGCCTTTGCAGCAGAAGCCAAACTACATTAGATAGACAGAGAGGGACTCGCGTCTGTGCAACGGAGCCATACTACGAAATTAAGAAATACAGAAAATAACCTCTACTTGTGCAGCAGAAGTCATGCTAGGTTTTGAAAGAGGACAGACAGAGACTCGTGTCTGTTCGACGGAGTCGTGCTACGAAAGAATTCAATATGAAGAAAACCCTAAAAGTGAAGTGGCGAAAGCCTGTACAGCGAACGCCTCTTCAAGGGACAGACCGGTTTCGGGCCAGCCCGGTGCACTGCAAGCCCTGCCGCTCAGTCTTTCCCTCTATTTTTTCTAGCCTGACTAGCGAAACTTAACGCATGTTTCGAGCCGAAGTTAAGGTGTGCAAATTACGCATTGCATTGAAAGTCAGGAACAGGTTTCTGGGTGCGCAGTAGTTATCTCCTTAATTATTAACGTTAAAAGAAATACTAAATTTTCCCGCAAAAGATACTATGCATGCTCAATGATACTTTTAAACAAAACTGCTGCGCAGCTGCCTCCTAGCGAACGCGCTAACATCTATACAGTTGCAGCGATGCGGTCGCAATACGTATACAGATATACAGCAGTGTACTTACGAAAGCGTTGTCGCAATGTTCTGTGTGTCTGGAACGAATGCTCGAATACAACTGAGAATACAGTACGCTAAGGACCTACGCTAACATGAATATCGCCCAGGCAACGTTAATAAGTTTACAACGGCACACGTCCAACAGAAAGAGCCCTATAGAACTAAATAGTTTTACGACTACTATAACGCAGTCTCTTGCTGTGCCGCGAACGACCGGCTGCGGCAGTCGAGAGTCCTATAATTCTAATAAGCTGCGATTCTACAATGCTAATGTCCTGTAAAAGTTCATACAATTGGAGAGGTCCATAACACAGTCAGTCTTCAGCCAGTTATGTCACGGTCGTGACAGTATACCACAGTGGTTTCAGTATTTTTCGTGCTGTGGACACATTTCCTAACTAGAGAGCGGATCTCCAGTCACCCCAGACATTAAGCAGTGACTGATCATACATACAGCAGTGAAATCAGTTCATATGGGTTGCTGCTCAAGTCTAGTAGTTTTGATTTCAAACATTGTTAAGAAAAGTGTACATTAGGGAAGTTACTACACATTGCCTACTGTCAGTGTGAATGTTGTGCCTGTTTCGTATGTTCAGTCTCTTGTCACAGTAACAGCAGAAAGAGCAGAAAATGCCATTTTATACAAGCATGTGGGTGCAAATGGTAGCAGAATATTGGCAACTTTTCTGGTAGTAGTGGATAAACTTGGGCACATGTTATCTACGAAGACGACAGTCAAATACAGTTGAACTGCATGCACAAAGTCCAGTCAGACCATATTCTTCTCATTTACCTTAGATCAGTAGGAAGGCACTGAACCAGATTTCAAATCCAGTGAAACATGTTTATATCATCATCGCCAAAATATTCATGGAGATAGTGTGCCAGCTGCTGCATATCACTCACAGCGGTGCTTAGTGTGGCCTCTATCTATTGGTCTCGGTTACTATCAGACAAACACACAGAATAGATATGGCCTTTTCTCTGAACAGTATAAAACGGGAGCCTACATCTTTGTAATAGGCACTTTTAATATTTATCCACCTGCTCGTGGACTCTTGGTGGGGTCTGTGGACCACAGGTTGAAAGCCTGTGATATAGCAGATTTATTATAGACTTTTAACATCCGCTTTGATCTAATTTACAG
>Ga0209255_1000375_pt1 | contig 10506 bp, 7 predicted proteins | sample WorMetvaBAHAMAS2_FD_187394 | JGI IMG/M metagenome (GOLD analysis project Ga0209255, IMG submission 187394) | Marine gutless worms symbiont microbial communities from Max Planck institute for Marine Microbiology, Germany - Olavius vacuus... | ecosystem: Host-associated > Annelida > Digestive...
TCGACGGTGCTGCAAAACATCTTTTCATTGCAGCAGTTAACTGCGTCACCAACTAATTACCCAGATAGCATGCAAACGTTATTCTAACGTTCGCCGATGGTTAAAACGGTTAACGTTTATAGCAAACGTTACACCAACGTTCCCCAAACGTCGCCATTGAAACAAACAGCTCACGATATTCTCAGCACGGTGAGCGTATTTTTCCTTTATTTTTGTGATAATTTGATTAATCTTGCGCTATGTGTGGCGCGACGAACTTGAATAATTTGTTCAAGTTAAAAAAATCATTACTCAATTTTATTAATGTAAGTTTTCATAGGTACCCGTACTCGTAATCGAGCGTACGGGTCCAGATATGATCATGGACTCGATCGAGGCTCTAATCAATTTGTTTGTCCAGGAAATAGTAGAACAGGCCTACGTATTACAGCCAGACAGGACACCAATGATTCGAAATATGCAATCTCCACAAAGAGGTGTTATAGAGGATGTATAAATAATTCTTTTGATAACAGGTCTGTAAATGAACGGAATAAATAAAGGGAAAATGTAAGGCATTTGTGAGGTTTCAAAAGAAACTATAATGCTCCTTTCACTGTTTCTTCCTTCAATTCAATAGTAATTTATTGGCGGTTTTCAAGTTCAGGTTCATGTTTTTGCATTTAGTGCGAGACTGCTCTGTGCTTTGGCGGCGAAGCGGTGTTTTTGTATTGTTTGTTTTGATTTTGCCTCGTGTAGAATAGAAATTATTTTTGGTATGTATATGTCAGCGTTTCATAGTATTTAGTCGGCGAAAACGTCAAACTGTCGTAATGTCTTATTGGACCAGGCGTCGCACAATCCATGCAAATGTGGAGCAGGAAATTGCCTCCATCATTGCCGATAGTTATATGAGTGACGATGTAAGTTGTACATGAACAGGTCGATAATGTTGAAGTAGGCCTACACGTAGATGCGACTCCACGTTTACATGATGGTTTAGAACAGAGTCCTGTGGAGTTATGTGTTGATGATGACGATGACGACGATGGTGATGGTGATGGTAATGGTGATGATGGGTTACTTGCTAATCGTGTAGATGACAGTGTTGATGGTGTTAGTGATATTAGCTTTGACTATGGAAAGGAAAGTTTTGAAAGTGGTAGTGATGATGACTCTTCATATGTTAGCATCGGTACGCTACTATGTAATTGGTACGTCACACATTCTGTTAGTCTGAATTGCTTTTCAGACCTGCTCGATATTCTTCGACCACATTTTATTGAACTACCCAAGGATCCACGTACTCTGCTTAAGGCTGCCACTCCTAAGTGTGATCTGTCAGTGCAGAATGTGTCAAAAGGTTCTTACTATCATTTTGGTATTCAAAATGGGGTCAGCATGCTGTTAGATAAATGTAGTTGCACCCGTGATTTCAGTTATGTGTCTGTACAGCTGAATATTGATGGTGTACCGCTTTTTAAAAGCACTAATGGACAGTTCTGGCCTGTGCTTGGTAAACTGGAGTTGCCTGTGAGAAGTGAACCTTTCGTAGTTGGCTTGTTTTATGGAGAAAGTAAACCGTCTAATCTTGACTTTTTGACAGATGTCATTGCTGAGTGTAAGCTACTGCAAAGAGACGGTATTGAGTATGGTGAGCAAGTATTAGATTTCAACATACACTCAGTAATTTGTGATGCTCCAGCAAGGGCTTTTGTCAAGAATATTAAAGGACATGCATCATATTCAGCATGTGAAAGATGTACCGTGAGTGGTGTTTGGGAAGGAAAAATGACATTCTGTGATATTGATGCTCCTAAGCGTACCGATGTAGCATTTGATGAGTTACAGGATCCAGACCACCATCACGACAAATCGCCAGTGTCTGAGTTAGGTATTGGAATGGTGTCACAGTTTGTGTTGGATTATATGCATTTAATTTGTTTAGGAGTTGTTCGACGTCTAATTTGGTTGTGGCTGAGTGGTCCCATACACGTCCATACTAGGTTGGGGACTAAATGTGTCAATGAAATTTCGGAAATGTTGATTCGTCTGCGAGTATACATTCCAAGTGAATTTGCTCGCAAACCTCGAGCATTAGTTTATTGGCAACGCTGGAAGGCAACAGAATTCAGACAGTTCTTGCTGTACACTGGGCCTGTTGTTTTGTATGGAAAAGTGTCGGATGCTGTTTACAATAATTTTATGCTTTTGTCTGTAGGCATGTTTCTGCTACTAAATAAAGACTTCTGCACCCCTGAATTTGTTGATTATGCAGAAAAGTTGTTACGTTTGTTTGTGCAGCATTTTTCAGATTTGTACGGATCTAGTATGGTAGTGTATAATGTTCACAATGTCATTCATCTAGCTGACGATGTTCGAAAGTATGGGCCTTTAGATTCTGTGTCAGCATTTTGTTTTGAAAATTTTCTCCGGAAAATAACTCGGCTGGTGAGAAAGCCAAGCAAACCATTAGAACAAGTAGTGCGTCGCTTGTTAGAGCAGAGACAATACTCTCGAGAAGCTGGCTTAGAGCATTCTGTTGCAGGACCTTATGAGGAACATCAGAGCGGATGTGTGCCAACATACGTTTGGTCGTGTCGTCAGTATAAGTGTCTTCGTGTCAATAATTTGCTGTTATCTATCAAAAGTGGTGATAACTGCATTGTTTTGGGAGATGATATTTGTTTGCTGAGAAATATTCTCGTTCAAAATTCAGAAACTTTGTTCGTATATGAACAGTTTGATACAAAACGTGACTTCTTTGAGTATCCATTGAAATCTTCAAGTATCAACATATATTTTGTGTCTAATTTAAATCGTGAATTGCGTGTTTGCAGTATTACATGCTTTCGAATGAAAAATGTATTGCTGCCATTCGGTGATGGATATGTTGTTGTTCCACTTCTGCATTGTTGACCACCCACAAAGTGGCGTGGTATATAATTTCAATCGTGTCTGTCTGTCCGTGACTCAGTAACTGAATCTCATTTAGTGCTATTGATAATATGCTGTTGATTAAATGGTTTCAAACAGTTGTATAGTAGTGTACACTTGATAGTTTTATGTGTTGTGCATACATGTCTGTGCTGTTGCACGAGTAGTATGATGACAACTTTCGCTCTGCATTTATAGACAATGTACAGATATTCTGTTGTGGAGTTTATTGAGGAGCAGTCCACTGATGTTGTTGCCTCCTCGTGGATTTTCCATGACAGTGGGAAGTCACTGTCATACTGGCCATCATCAAACGACGTGACTGCCGCTGTAAAGAAGTGTATTCCCCCGGATACTACTGGGTGGCAGTGCTACGAATGCCGCATTCTGTATTCTACCGGTAAGGGAGTAATTTTAAATATTTATTTGTTTATTTTTTTCGTATATTTGGTCTGTTTATGTGTGTTTTTTTGTCCCATGCAAAAATTGAACTAGCAGCCCATGGGCTGTGAAGCTCATTTCGCAGGGATAATGAACAGGGGAGTTCATGGGCAAGTCTGCTCGTAGCAGTGATGATTTGTGCTACCCGGGTTAACACACAGACAGTTGCTGGTTATACATTTAGCTCAACCAGCTGACTTAAAAACTGTTGATCAGGATTCAGGAATTGATATAACTAAATCTTAGAAGTTCTTAAATCATGATGACTTTTAAGCTCGAGCTATTTTTGTATTTATGGATAATTAATTGCCCAATAACCGCTTGTTAGATTTTGATACAGTTTTACATGGTAATGTATCATAGTTTGTTCTAATCTGTAAGTTTAATGGGCATATTTGACCTTGACCTTTGATCTTGAGAGCTAAAACTAATAGCAGTTCACAGGTTTTGTTCTCTTCAGATACGGTACAGTTGAATTACCTGTATATTCACCGTCTTAATGTGTTGTGTTGTTATCAGATGATTACGTTACGGCTCGCCGCAAAGCAGACAAGTCGCAATATACATCGAACCTGGAATCTGAGGTTGAGGATGTCAGACATCAGCAGAGGAACAGAAAGTATGTATTGTCAATATATGTTATAAATTTCATCTAATGTCATTTTCAGCATGCATGTATTGTATGTCCATCCATATGTCTGCTGTCACACTTGTGATCCACGCCTAAACAGTTCAGTACTCAAAATATTTTGCATTCAGTACGGTAACTTGCTCTAATTTTTGTCATGTAATTTTGCAGTATGTCAAATTCAAATAAAGGAAGTAAAATGATTTTGATAAAACCTAATTAGAAAGTGAAAGTAAAATAAACTAGAACCAGAAGTTCGAAACTAAAAGTAAGAAGAATTTTCAGCCATAAAAATTGAACTGTTGCATGTTTTTATAATCCTTAGCAATTGGATGATTTGACATTGAAACTCCAACTAGATGTAAACTTAATGATCTCTTGAATTAATTATTATCACCTGTGATATTTAGTTCATTTTTAGCGAACGTAATGTCGTCGTCCGTCTGTCGTCTGTCTGTCTGTCGTCTGTAACGTTTGTGCACCCTACTCAGGCGATAGAAATTTTAGGAAGTATTTATGTATGTACTTAGATAAAGCCAATGCCGATAGAAATACTACATCGACTTCATGAGTTACGACGATGACGTCTGCTTTTGCGAAGAATAGATATTAGTTCAATTCGACATACTAACGTTAGTTTAATAACGTAATTAATTATTACGGCTCTATGTGGGCGTAGCACTTTTCCTTTCGGTTTGTTTATTGTTTTTCTTCTCTTTTCGTATTTCGTAGTACGTATACAGCGTCGTCGTAAAAAGTTCACATTCGCTATCTCATCTCTGTGATGACTTTCTTGTCTTAATGGCATGTTATCATTATGCTGTGCAGACACAGGCGAGCTGTATATCCCGATGACTCGGATGAAGAACCGAGACAAACGAAGAAAGCTGTAAAGACTGCAAAACCTATGCCAGCTGCTGCACCACCTGCACCTGCACCGCCACTATCAGCACTTGACCGTACCCTCAGAATTGCGACATCCTCTGAATCTTTGTCGCATCCACCACCAGCACCACCCACTGTTAATTCAAGACCGTCATCAGCACTTGCTGTTCCATCGACCACTTCACCTTCGTCATCTCCACCCCAACCTACGAATGCTGTTAACCCAGGACCATCATCTACTCCCCGTACTGTTCCATCCTCGTTGAAAAGTCGCAGCGAAACGAGCGGCGTATCAGGTATATTTTTATTGTACCATTTGTAATTTATTACTTGTCATTCGTTATTGAATACAGATGGTTTTCAGTGCCATGGCTAAAAGTAAGGCAAATTTACATGCTATAGTTTTCAGATGCACATTCTTTGTTGTTAAATTACTAACCATCATGAAAATTGATATGCACCAAAACTTTGGATAGAAGCCCTACTTCCATCAGTAGCCCCAGCTTATGTCAATCTATCTTCGTTCAATGCGTTGACACTGTTGGTTGGGTCATTTGACCTGTAAAAACCTGTCGCCAATAGGACTAATGTGTTTGATTGGACTTTAAACCTTGTTCTGTCATTTGACCCCTGGCCTGTATGTGCATGCATGCGAGAGCCCACCTTCTACCTGGGATGACCAGTCACTACTAGTAACAAATATAATTTATTACTCTGATTACAAATTCAGAGAATTATGCCTGGGAACCGTAACTCTGAAAAGGGACAGTTGACAAAATCAACAAACAACTGTGTTGTTGTTAGCATTTCAACGACGTCTGCTGGAAAAGATGGAAACTATGAGGCTGTCGATTGAAGACATCAAGTCGACGCAGTCTGAGTTGATGCTAAAAGTGGACTCGCTTCTTGGTACGGGAACTGCCACTGTGGAGCTTCCACGTGATGTCGTGTTTCCACTCACAAGTGTCCGTGCGTTGCAGCATCTCGACAGCAAACTACGGGGAGACTCAGAGCTGAAACACTTGGTGGTAAATAGTATTATGTTGTTTTCGTTGTGGCCTGTGCCTGCCTGCGCCTGCGCCTGCGCTTCGTCCTCCTTTGTGACTGACATATGGCGCGTTAATCTCGGTTTAATAATAATAATAATAATAATAATAATAATAGTATGTAGTTTTTGTTATATTTCTGATAACACGGTTCCCACAAGTTCTTGAGAATGCTTTCTTTTTAAGCTTATTTGACTGAGCTATTAGTATAACCAGTCAAAAGCTGTCTGGCTGTAAGTTTATGCGAGTGTCTGTGTGTTAACCAAGGTGGCACAAAGCATAACTGCTGCACACAGAGACTTGCAATCCTGCATATAATAATAATAAATTTTTTTAAAAATGTACGACAATTTATAATGTGCCTTAACATGTCCATGGTATCACTACAAGGGTGCCGTACAGCAAACACTACTCGAAAAACTAGCTCATTGTGACCTAATTTACTGGCTATTTATCCTCTGGTCATCTTAGTAATTGCTGATACAGCTGTGCTGCCAGTTGCGCTTCACTGCTGATGCTGCTAGTTTGTGTTGTGGTTTTGTTTCTGTGTGAAACTTCTATTTTTATATAACAGTTTGGCACACAACTGCAATGGCTATTTGTTACAGTTTGTCGTAATTGTGTATTCAGATCACAAGCTTGGGTGCGATTGGTGGTTCATCAGTCAAGGAGTGTGTTAATCGCATTCTTCGCCATATTCTGTCAAATGCTACTGCACGCTACATCAATTGGAAGGGCCGTGGTGGGAAACTGCCGTTTTCGGAAATGGTGCTCAGTTCTGTTATAGCAAGTATGTGTTCTGTTGCTATTAGTGTTATCGTATTTGATATTTTTAAGTGTTTCGGCTTGTCTCACGAGTGTGACAGACAGGCGGACATTCTCATAGCAAATGCCACACTTAACTGTGTTGCACATATGAAAAGGAACTGAAATGTAATGTTTTAATTGTACCTAAATGTGGGCAGCTGATTATGCGACTGCATTAGGTTTTGTCTCACTGGGCCCATTTCGCTATGCATAGATTTATTTGCATTTATCTATGTGCAGTGCCTAGGTCGACTCAGCCTTCCACTCTCCATGGGATGGTAAAATGAGTATCAGCTTACGAGCTGAGTAATAATAATAAATGGCGATTGTGTCTGTGGATGGTAGCAGCCAATCTTTCGGCGACTCACAGCCCAAATCGGTTGGTTTGGTCTGAGGGTTGGCAGCCACCCGGCGCTCAGTCTGCATTCATCAAATGAACCGGATGAACTCTCGCAATGACTATGTCATGATGACAGCACTATTAACGTCGTCGTGGTTATTATTATTATTATGTGTATTTTGTGTGTGTTTTTATATTGCATATTTGTTGTATTATTGTCAGTGCAGTGGGGTGAACCTGATGGGATTCAAGCCTACTCCTTAGAACCTATTTTCCTTTAGTGCTTTGACACTGTTGGTTGGGTCATTTGACCCATAAAACCCGTCCCCGATATGACCTATAATGTGTTTGGTGGGACGTCAAACCTTAATTGACTGCACTGTGTGATGCAGAGGCTGTTAGGAAGAATTACGCCACAGCGAAGGCAACGGATCTTGAAGTGGAGAACAGGGTGAAGGAGTGGCTGAAGTTTGCAGGTGAACGTGACGGTGGTCGGAAGCAGCGTGTGGAACGAAAGAGATCTGACAACCGTCAAGCTCATAGTTGTGATCCCTCCGACACTGAATAGACTGAATAGCTGAATGTTCTCGCCGTCCATGTCTTAACAAGATGCTCAGCTACCCTTCCACCAATCTTGGTCCATGGTTTCTGGCCCACCTGTAATTAGTTCTGGAATTTGGTTGCCGTTCATGTTACAGATCGTGTTGTGTGCTTTGCTGTTAAGAAACTATCATTTATTCATTCACTTTGTCTAGTCTGCTGTATGGTGCTTAATCAGATGAGCTAGTGTAGTCATTTTCTGTGATGTTAATTGTACTGTATTTCAGCCGTCGTATGCTGTTACCCAGTTACGGATAACAACAGACTAATTATTTTTGCTTCTGTGATTTGCAAGATTTATGAAATACTGTCATTTCTGTCGCTTCGGAAAATGTCTTAGGCCTACGTGAGAATGTCGGCTTATCAGTTATATTTCTTGTGAAAACTGACCTTACAGTTTTCATTGCTGTTATTGTATGACTATAATTGTGTCGTTGCTATGTAGTTGGGAGATTATCATTTTGTTATCATCATCATGGAATTTCTAGTGCACCTATTACATTAAGGTGCATTTGTGTGTACATATTGTTGTCAGTTTTCATACGGTCAGGTTTTCTTCATTTGCATTTGTTGCACAAAAAATGATGCCAGACTGTATTACAGATTCCACCAGATACGTGTTTAGGGCTCAAAGGAAATGATGTTGCAGTGGGGGAACTGACCCAGCTAGGAGCTCTAATGGACCCCATTGGGATCTCAACCCGCTCCATTAGACCTTCTAACTGGATTTGGAATTTTGTGGCATGGATCGAGGGGATGCCAGGAAGAAAACTGCATAGGAAAAGGATAGCAAGGGAAGGGAAAGAGGTGGAGAACAGGGGCGTACCCAGTGGGGTGATAAGGGTGTCAAAACACCCTCCTCAGCTGAGGTCTACTGCAGTTTTTCACATTTCACTACACATGATGATAATGATAATGATATGTGATTTGTAACTTTGGTTCATGTAGTTGTCAATTCTCAACAAGTATGTCGGACACTAGCCAGTGGAAGCATGCTGGTGCGCTTTGAACGCAGTTTCTTCCGTCTTTTGTGTACAATGTGATGTGCCATCTTCGTTATTTTGACGCTGATAAACAACTTGGATAGACACCGTTTTGTAATGTTATTCAGTAAAACAGAGAAACTCGGACTAGATTGTGACTAAATTGTGATCGATCTACTGTAAAACATGCACTTCAGAATACTCAAAATGATTGCTACCAGTGGCTTTCTAACAGCTCTAGAGTGCACCAAATTCGATTTTGGCCGGTGCCCTGGCCCCACTGGGGGAGCTTACAGTACTCCCCCAGACCCCCTAGCTGGTTTAAGGGGGCCTACTTCTAAGTTGAGGGGAGGGAAAGGGACGGGAAGGAGGGGAGGGGAGGGAGGGGAAGAGGTAGAGGAGGGACAGGGAAGGGAAGTAAAAACGCCCCCTCCGTCAATTCCTGGGTACGCCCCTGGTGTAGAAGAGCCTCCCTGCTTGGCCCCTGCTAACAAAGTCTGTCTGGAGCAATGCTCTTAAGCCCCATTTTAGGGAAGGCCTACCCTAGTGCTGGTGCGGTCCATTTACGTTACCATGAAACGTTGAAACAACGTAATATCAATGAGCAAAATAACGTTAATCTAACGTTTCCATAAAACGTTATTTCAACTATCCTGTAAACGTTACTCTAACGTTTCACCAACGTTTGCATGCTATCTGGGAAGCTTACATGTTTAACATCGGCTATTGAAACTGACGTATGCATAAGGTTTATATTAGTCGAAAACATTACACGTTAGAACGAACTCTTCGCATTCGGCTGTGCTCGGCAATCTCCGTAAACGGTCGGATGTCTTCGACGTTTTGGAACGAGATGACCTGGTCATCCCAGCCGACGCCTGCGGTGTAGACGCCACGTGGAAGGCAGCCGATGACGACCAGTTTGCTGCCGAACATACGCCGCAGTACGTGCCTCATTCGCTCGTTACTGGCCGAACGGTCGTTGATCATCGTCGTGTAGCCGAGCTCGCGCCCGATAGCCATCTCAATGTGAATCATTTCACGTCCAAAGCCGCGACCTTGGAACTCCGGCGAGACGACAACATTAGATTCGCAGCAACGAGACTTCGGACTACGCACGTACCACGAGTCTCCCACCGACAGTAGTGCCACCAGCTGTTTGACATCAACACCACTGCTTATTATAACATTCGGCGTGGTCGGGGTCATGGAAAGGGGGGCACACCCAATGAATATCTGCCGGAAGCCCTCTATCCAGCAGCATGCAGTCTCACTAGGGAGTAAGCAATTGGGGTAAATATAAAGCCACGTGGAAGAAAAATTTGTAAACTTTAGGAGGACGCTGTCCCACTCTACGTGGAAATATCGAAACGCAAAAAATGGAGTGTATTATTCTCTTTTCTACAAACTCCCGTAAAAGCGAATTTTTCTTTCCTATGGTTTTCCTGCAATTTTGCCCTTCTGTATGCGTGGTTTGGATGAGTCTTAGAGTTAATTAAGGAAAACACTAAGATTGTCACACACTATTATAATAATGCTCCGACGAGCTCAAGTGACCGTAACAACGACGACAAGACTAGCAGTGATCAACAGCTCAGGCCATCGCTACAGCCTAGAAGCGTACCGTGTATGATGCAATCTGCCTAGTACTGAACGACAAGAGAAGCGGAGATCTGATGCAGGGGCGGTTCAAAATGGAGGCCAGGGGCGGCCCCCCAGTAAAAATTCTGCCCTCCTTTGCCCCCCCCCCAATGAAGTTTATGATAAAGCATAATTTACCACTTGTTAGGGTGGTTCACTGTGGCAATATAGGTCCGTACCCCCAGCTGCAATTATGGCCACCCCACTGCCCCCCCCCCC
>Ga0209255_1000376_pt1 | contig 10500 bp, 12 predicted proteins | sample WorMetvaBAHAMAS2_FD_187394 | JGI IMG/M metagenome (GOLD analysis project Ga0209255, IMG submission 187394) | Marine gutless worms symbiont microbial communities from Max Planck institute for Marine Microbiology, Germany - Olavius vacuus... | ecosystem: Host-associated > Annelida > Digestive...
TGTCAACACGATGGAGGGGTTCTGGTCCTTGCTGCGCTCTTGGCTTCGGCCCCACCGGGGGATTTCCCAGGAGCACCTGCCCTTGTATCTGGGCTTTTTCGAGTTCGTCCACAACGCCAAAAACCGCGGCATAGGACTCATGGATTTCCTCCTCGGTTTGCTGCTACGTTAGCAGTCTGGAATCCATAAAGAGCCTTTTTCATTTTGCTCTCCAAAGTTGGGAGACTGTTGTAGAAGAAGGCTTGAAACGATTAGTGTGCAGTCCCCTCCGCTTCCTCCTCGGCGAGCAAGCGTAAGACCGCTCTTGCTTGCAACAGGACTACCAAAAAAACATAGAGTATGGCAAGACATGAGCGAACAACTCGAGGTCTCTTTCCCCGGTGGTAAGCGGGTCGATGTCCGCATCCGCGATTTCGAAATCACCACGGACCAGCCCGTAAAGGCGGGGGGCGAGGCATCGGCGCCCCAGCCGTTCGATCTGTTTCTGGCCTCCATGGCCGCCTGCGCGGGGTTCTACGCCCTGAATTTTTGCCAATCACGGACGATTTCGACTGCGGGACTGGGCCTGAGCATGCTGTGGGAGCGGGATGAAAAGCAGCCGTTGCGGGCCAACGCGAAGCTTCGGCTGACACTCCCAGCCGATTTTCCGCCCAAATATCGGGACGGTATCGTCCGGGCCATGGAACTGTGCGCGGTCAAGAAACACATCCAAAATCCGCCCGAGTTCACGATCGAGATTCCGGGTGGTGAGTAAGTCTTAAGGGCACCTTGAAAAATTCAAGGTGTCTTTGCAGAACAAGGAAACCCCGTTATGTCCGTGTGCGTAACTCCATGATAATCAAGGCATTCGAAAAGCGCGATTTATGAGCATCACCATGAAAAGTATTGAGCATGGGATTTTTCAAGGCCCCCTAAAGTCATCATCTACACGACCGGAATCTGCCCTTACTGCACCCGGGCCAAACAGCTGCTTCAGCGCAAGGACATCGCGTTCGACGAAATCCGTATCGACACCGATCGGGAGCAGATGCGGATCATGATAGAACGCAGCCGGCGCCACACAATCCCTCAGATCTTCATCGACGACTTTACACGTCGGTGGTTTCGATGACCTGGCGGCCCTGGAAGCGCGCAGGGAGCTCGACCCCCTGCTGGAGCGATGAGCACCGATGCCGCCGGGGACGCCGCCCTGCGCCTCGATAAATGGCTCTGGGCCGTGTGTTTCTTCAAGACACGCCAGCTGGCGGTAGAGGCCATCAACGGGGGCAAGGTCCAGGTCGACGGCCAGCGCACCAAACCGGGAAAAGTGATCCAGGCGGGGACGCACCTGGTCATTCACAAAGGCTCCCTGCAATGGGACCTGGTGGTCAAAGGCATCTCTCGGCAGCGCCGTCCGGCCCCCGAGGCCGCCCTGCTTTACGAAGAGAGTGAGGAAAGCCGCCTGCGTCGCCAGACCCTGGTGCGGGAACGGCGAGAAAACGGTGCTGCCGTACCGGCGGCAAGGGGCCGCCCGAACAAGCGCGAACGGCGGCTGATCCAGCGCTTTACCCGTAAAGCGGATGACTAGTACGCTGTTTCATCCATTTTGCATTTGTAGGGGACGGCCTCCGTGCCGTTCCGCAGGCCGTTCGGAACGCCACGGAGGGCGTTCCCCACCACAAAATCATGTGAAACGGGGTACTAGGGGCTGTTGACATTCACCGTTTGGAGTCTGATTGTGGCCCTTTTCCGCGTCGTTCCAGGTCGCGGCTCGCTGAACGGAACCCGTATTTTTTGCCGCAAATGAACGCCGATAAACGCAAATCAGTCGCAATCGGCGACGGTGCTTGTTGACTCCCACGCTCCAGCGTGGGAGCAAATCCCGACGCTCCAGCGTCGATAAGCGGCCAGCTAGGCGGGCGTAAACGCCGGTTAAGTCCGGAGGACCAAAGTCGCTGGAGCGGACAAGACGGCGTTCCCACACTGGAGCGTGGGAACGAGCAAACACGACCTAGACACTGACGGACATGGACAACGAGGTATTCCGCGAGACCTACCGCGCCGTCAACGAGCGCTTCTGCCCATTCGAGAAGAGTATCCTGACCAACAACTGCGGATGCAGCCGGGCGCGGCGCTTCTGCATCGCCGAGCGCGAAGGGATCAACTGCGACTCCGACGCGGCCCAGGCGCGGTGTCTGGAGCTACTCGATCAGTTGCGCAAACAGGCCCGCTTCGCCTTAAAGGCCACGGACGAGGGCGCGGCTTTGCCCCATGCCAAGGCCATGCGGGTCCAGGTCGGCGGCCTGCGTGGATTGCATGCCGTCGCACTGCCCGACGCGCCGATCCCGGACACCATCGAAGACATCCACGGCGTCATCGAGGCGGCACTGAATCGCTTCCATACCCTGGCCGCCCTCCCTTATCAACCCATCATCCACCGAATTGCCGCCTACAAGGGACGCCAGCGCCGTCGTCCGCGTTGAGTCAAATCCCCCAAACAGCACCGTCCGACGTTATCCGGCGTTGCCTGCGGAGGTGTCTATTGTGACCACTACCCCATCACGGAACCCGTAGGGTGGGCTGTGCCCACCGACCGGGCTTCCAGTCACCAGCGACCAGTCGCCGGACTCCAGCAGTTGTCAGGGAGCAGGGGCGACCCCGTACCGCGACCGGCCATCTCGAACGTCTCCCCGCCGAGACCTTCGGCCCCATCCCTGGCATGGATCTGTAGGGTGGGCTGTGTCCACCACTAGTACGCTGTTTCATCCATTTTGCATTTGTAGGGGACGGCCTCCGTGCCGTTCCGCAGGCCGTTCGGAACGCCACGGAGGGCGTTCCCTACCACAAAATCATGTGAAACGGGGTACTAGCGTGCGACTAAGGCTCATAGGGTCTCCGAAATACTCTGCGGCGCGGAGCTTCCGCGTTCCCACGCGGCGCGTGGGAACGAGAGAAGACCCGTAGATACTCTGTTCCGCTGCAAGTCCAATTTGCCTCCTGATCTACAAAACTATACCTCCGAAGCATAAATTGGATTAATTATGCCATGGTTTCGGTCGGGGTGTGGAAACGGTTGCTGTCGAAGGGCGTTCGGTTCTTGAGCATGGCATGAATGGCGAGCAGGAGCTTGCGCATGACGGCACAGACGGCCTGGAGCTTCCTTAGGCCCCGGTTGGCCGATGAGGTGGCGGTAGTAGGCCCTGACGTCGGGGTCATGGCGTGTGGCGCTGAGTGCCGGCATGTAGAGGGTGATACGCAGGTAGCGGTTGCCGGCCTTGGACAGGCGAGGCTTTTTGTTGACGCTGGAGCTGGACTGGTATTCCCGCGGATCAAGGCCAGCCATGGCGACCCATTGCTTGGCCTGCATGTCGTCAGGGAGGACCAGCAGTTCGCCGAGGCGTTGAATGGCGCTGGCGTGGGCGATGCCGGTGACGCTGATGAGCAGTTCGAAGGCCTGTTGGAGGTGTTCATCAGTGGCGATAAGGTCGAGGGCCTGTTGCCGGAGGGACGCAATCTGAGCGTCGAGGAAAGTGATGAGCTGCTGTAGGGCCTCCCAGAGGAACTCTGGCACGCTGGTGGAAAGTTGAGCCGCATGGCGTTGGTTCTTGGTCTGGGTTCGCAGCTTGGTGAGCGCGGCGATCACCACTTGGCGCTGCCGTGTGCCGTCGCCGAACGCCAACCGCCACTTCGTGTTGCTCAACTCCAGCGCCATGTACAGGACCGTTGCATTCTCGTATGCTTGCTCTTGAATGTCCGCAGTCATCTTGATTTTTGGACAAAATCAGTGTCAGCCACATAAGCCTTGGCAATTTTTACTACTTCTTTTACTTCCATCGAGTACTCTGATTCTTTCAGGGTAATCATGATTCCTTGTCGTGCGAATCGACGTCGGATAAGGCTTGTCGCAATGCCAGGATCTCTTCACGCAGGGCCTGCACCTCTACCCTGATGGATGAGGTGTCCTCATGGACGACCTGTTCGATATGCTCCTGTTCGTGCTCCATGACGTGCATGGATTGCATGGTATCGACAATGATGCCGACGAACAGGTTGAGCATGGTGAAGGTGGTCACCAGGATGAAGGGGATGAAGAACAACCAGGCGTAGGGGTACTCAACCATCACCGGGCGCACGATGCCCATGGACCAGCTTTCCAGCGTCATGATCTGGAACAGGGTGTAGATGGAATTCCCGATAGTGCCGAACCAATCCGGGAACTTGCTGCCGAACAGGCCAGTCGCCATGACCCCGAAGACATAAAACAGGACCAGCATGAGCAGACCGATGGAGGAAATGCCCGGAACTGCCCGCAACAGGGCTTCCACCACGAAGCGCAGCCGCGGCACCATGGAAATCAGCCGCAGCACCCGCAGTATCCGCAAGGCACGCAGTACCGCAAGCGGACCGCTGGCGGGGATCAGGGCGATCCCCACGACTACGAAATCGAAGACGTTCCAAGGTTCGCGAAAGAAGCCGAGACGCCGGGCATAGAGCTTGAGTCCGATCTCGACGACGAAAACGGCAAGGATGCCGCGATCGAGCAGACTCGGAAGTCTGCCGAGCCGTTCCATCGCCCACTGGGAGGTCTCCAGTCCGAGTGTAACGGCGTTGAGCACGATCAGGCCGACGATCAGGCCCTGGATCCGGTTGGACTCGATCCAGGTCCCTATCCGCTCGCGCATGGTGCTGACTTGCGACGGGCTCACCCGATGACCGGCTCCGCCCCGTACCCCACCGCCTTGATCGCAGCTACCAGGGCCTGGTGGGAATCCGCATTACCCGCGACCAGTACCCGGCCCGACTCGAGCTCCACCCGCTCGACCCGGGTTACACCCGGGACATCCCGCAGGGCGTTTTCGACCGCTCGCACGCAGTGTCGGCAGTTCATGCCTGTGACCTTTAATGTAATCATACGATGCTACCCGACCGGCTCGATTCTCAAAGGCGTTCGCCGCGGACCGACATTTACCCGGCCCTTTTTCAGACAGCCCCTTGGTCTGTGGTCGCGAAACGCGCCGCCCCGAACAGCGGCGCCCGCTGTTCGAGGATGACCTTGACCGGCATGCGCCGCATCAGTGCGGTCATGGGGCCCTTGTCGAAAAATGCTTCGAGAAAGAGACCCCGGCGCAACAGATCGAGATTCTTGGGGGCGATGCCGCCGCCCAGATAGACGCCCCCCACGGCCATATGCTTGAGGGCCAGGTTGCCTGCCTCGCGACCATAGAAATCCATAAAGAGCCGCATGGTCTCTGCACAGACGGGACAGGACCCGTCCGTGGCCGCGGCCGTGATGGCCGCCGGCCTGGCCTCGACCGCCACCTCCCGCACCGGGTCCGAGCTGCCGGGACCATGTCGTTCCCGCACAAAGTCGTAGATATCCGCGATCCCCATCCCGGAGACCAGGCGCTCCCAGCTCACATAGCCATAACGCCCCTGGAGCCTGAGTAACAGCGCCAACTCCCGATCATTGCGAGGGGCAAAATCCGCGTGGCCGCCCTGGGTTGCGAATGGTCGGTGGCGGACTCCGTCCCAGTACAGACCCGCCTCCCCCAGCCCGGTCCCGGCCGCCGCCACACAGGCATTGCCTGGTGCGTTCGGCTCACCCGGGTGGAGTACCTCGAGATCGGCGGGACCCAGGGCGGCGATACCCCAGGCCGTGGCCTCCAGGTCATTGAGCAGGCGCACCGCGCGCAGACCCAGCGCCCGTTCCAGGTGACGGGCATTCGCGGCCCAAGCGAGGTTGGTGATCTCGCTATGGTCGTCCTGTACCGGTCCGGCCACGGCAAAGGCCGCGGTTTCGCAAGTCCTGCCCGTCTCCGCGAAAAAGCGGGCGACGACCTCCTCCAGGGAAGCGAAATCACGGCTGGTGTAGCGTCGCTCACCGATCAGACGGATGCCGCCGGCATCCGTCTCGGCAACCGCCAGGACGGTCTTGGTACCGCCGATATCCCCCACCAATACAGACATGGCCTCGTTCTCCAGGGTTGATCCAAGCCGGCACTGAACATGGCGCTCGACGAGGATTCGGCAATTGCCGGTCGGGCTTACAGTAGGGCACAAATCATAGCAGGCACCCGGCATGCGGTGAATCGGCGATGCCCGCAGTGGTTCCCGGCGGGCAGCGAACCGGAGCGGTCCGGCGGAAACCTTGGAGTACGGCGGCAACCTCACCCCGGTACCGACTGGAACCGGAATACCTTCATCACCTCATCGCCCAGGCGGTTGATGACCTTGACGGCGATGCGGCCCGAGGCGGGTCTCGGGAACGGGCGCGAAGTGTCGTTGTGCAAGGTCGCCCAGGCATCTTCGTCGATCTCTGCCTTCAGGGTGGTTTTCAGCGCCTTGTAGGGGTCGTTGGCGCCCAGGAAATAGGCCTGGCGGACGAAGAAGCTTTCTTCGTTGTAGTCGGTATCGATGAACCAGCAGGCGATGCCTTCGGGACCATCGGAGCGGATTTCGCCAGTCTGGGGGTGAAAGACATCGACGCCCTTGATCTTGACCCGGATCTGGTCGTCCTCGGCATCGAGGATGTCGATGTCGGGCTCACCGAAGATGACGAACAGATTGCCCTTGCCAGTGTTCTTGAGGTCGTCGGCCATATGCAGATCCGCATTCATGCGCGCCTTGAGCACCGGGATGCGGCCGAGCTGGTCGAACTCGGATGAGTGGGCGTCGTAGTTGAAGGCGCAGGCGATCAGCACATCGAACACCGCGTCGCCGGCCTCGCGGGCGGCGGTCACCAGATCGGGCCGGGAGACGGTACCGAACTCGGGGCCGATGAAGATGGCCTCCCGCTTTTCGGGACCCGCGGCATCCTCGTCATCCGCGGTGGCGCCTTCGAGATAGCGCCCTTCGGCGCAGACGAAATGGCCGGGCCAGGGAGTGAGCGAGGTGAAGGTGATGCGGTCCTCCTTGTGGGCCTGCTGGACCCCCGCGGTCTTTAAGTTTTCCAGGATCATGGGGACGAAATCGACCCCTTCACCATACCCCGCTTTCGGGTCCCCGATGCCGTCGATCAGCTCGTCGTCCTCATCCACGCCCAGGACCCGGTGCGGCGACAGGCTCTCTACCGTGAAGGGTCCCGCCACCCGGACCACGCCCTTGTCCTCGTAGGGCTTGTCATACAGATACTCAAAATCCGCCTGGGCGGAAATGGAGGCGTCGATCTCCTTCTGACGGGCGATGCGTTGTTCCCACCACTGTGCGTGCAGCCGCTTGGCCTCGGCGGGCCAGTCCTTGTCTTCCTCACGGGGGATCTCCCATTCCTCCCATTGCTTGTTCAGTGCCTGATTGATCTGTGCGCGCAGGGGTTCGAGGGTCTCCTGGAATTTGTCCCAGATGACATCGATCTCGGCGTTGTTGGCAATGGATTTCAGGGTGATGTGGGGCACCCGCTCATAATGAAGCCGTGACGGATATCGCCGTAGGTCGGCTTGTTGGAGTTGAATTTGATGCCGTAGGGCGGGTCGAGATAGATGCACTGGACCTGGCCGCGCAGGCCCTCGCGCTCGGCCAGTGAGACCATGACCTGAAGGCTATAGCCCAGGATCATGCGATTACTCCAATTGGCGTCGTGCCGATAGAACTCGGTCCTGGCGCTGTCGTCGGGCAGGCCGTTGAAATCCGCGAACAGGTCGATCTGTTCTCCTTCTCCCCCGGTAATGCTCCCTGGAGACGAAGAGGCTTGCGAACGGCGCCGCAGGTCGTCGATCAGGCTCTTGGGGTGGATCTTTTCCTGGATGTAGAGGGGCGGTGCCTGTACCACCAGCTCCGACCAGTCCCGCTCGTCCTTGCCGCGCCACACCAGCTGGGGGTCCAGATCCCGGTTGCGTCGTTCATAGGCCACGCGAACAGGGTTTTGCTCTTCCTTGTGCATGACCGACTGGTATTCGTCCGTCGGGATGTTCTTGCGCGTCGCCTCCTCGCGGGTCAGCGCTGCGACCGATTTCCTGCTTGGTTTGTTGGTTCTTCTCGCCATGTCGCTATCGTCTCTTGACTGACGGAATTTCATTTCACCTCCGGAATGACCGACGCGGCGGGATGCGCTGCGCTTTCCCGCCCTACGGTCCTTCCGGCCATGTCTCGTCTTATCAGCTACCAGTCAGGGGACATTTAGAGATTGTCTAAAAAGGGACCGTAGGTCGTAGGCTGGGTTGCGGCCAGGGACGGCCAAAACCCAGCAATAAACTAGGGTTCGGTCCGGGTAGAGAGTTCAACGGGACGTTCGAGCCCTGACTGCAGGCCATCTATGTGCTCAAACAGGTCTGCGTTGACCTTTGCCAGAGGGGATCGAGGATGAATTCGATGCCCTCGCGGCGGGCGAGTTTGGCCGCGGGCACAAAGTCGCTGTCGCCTGAAACCAGGATGATGGTATCGACCTGCTTCTTCAGCGTCAGCGTCGTGATGTCCAGGCCAATACGGATGTCCACGCCCTTTTGCCGTAAACCGTATCGAACGGATTTGCCGTCGAGGGAGTGCCAAAGGTCCCTCAGCGCAATCAGGTCTCGTGCCTGGGCTGGTGTCAGCTGTAGGCTGACCGGGGCATCCGGATCGCCTTCACCGGGAGCGGTCAACTGGTCCAACGACTCGATGTACTCCCGTGTGCGCAGGAGTTTTTTAGTCAAAGAAGGGTCAATGGCCCAATTGCGGTCCCGAGTCACCTTGCCGAGCCGCAGTGCAAGTTTGCGCTCTTTACGCAGCTGCTCGAAGAGTGCATGGCGTTCACGGGCGACTTCGGACTTGCCGAAGTCGATGGACCGGTTGTCGATGGGGTGGTGGGCCTTGCCGGCGAAGGGCTCGGCGTCGTAGAAGAAGATCCGATAAAGGTATTGCTGCCAGCGTGATTCCTGGCTGGCGGTCAACATCTTGACGTGCTTGCGGCACATGTGCCGCAGACATACGACGATCTTCTCAGGAGATTCGCAGCGATTCGCGGCAATTAGTCCGGGCAGCCGTTTCAGAAAAAAACCGCCGTCGATGAGGATCGCGATGCGACCCGCACTCATGTATCGGTACCCATTGCAAGCGGTACGGGGTAATTTTCATGGAGCCGAAAAAGAGAAAGCCCCAAGGGATGGGCACACCCTCGGGATGGTCGAGGGGGCTTACTGCCAGGGGGCGGATGTACAGATAAAGTATAGTCTTTAATTACCTATGGGTGGTAGAAAGAATTTATGCATGGTAAAAATTCCTCAACCTTTCCTACAATTCCTTTGCGTTTTTGGTGCCTTTGCGGTTCGAAAGTCCGGGGTCGGTCGCGGATTCGACCATGTCGTCGAATGCTGCCTTGATCTTGTTTTCGAGCTCTGGCTCGATAGTGACATGCTTGTGTGACCTGGTGATTCGAACCCCCACTGTTTTGCCATCCTTGGCACTGGATTCCGGCACTCCCTGCCGAAATGACCAGGTAAAGGCCGGCCGATTTCATCATTTAAACTTCAGCCGCTACCCGGACGGGTACTACTTGTCGGAGCTGGACGCGGGGGCTGCCGGTGCCGGTGCGGTGACGGCGGGATAGCCGAGATAGGGGATACCGCTCCAGTATGGATAGCCCCAGCCCCTATAATGGGGATAGCCCCAACCTCCATAGTAGGGGTAGCCCCAGCCGCCGTAATAGGGATGGCCCCACCCGTAATAGGGGTAGTCCCAACCCCACGGACTGCCGCCCCATCCACGCATTGCATTGAGGGGACCGAAGAAAGCCTGGGCCGAGAAGGTGGTCAAGGCCGTGGTGCCGGCAATGGCGGCGGCCAATACCAAACGCTTGTTCCGGATCATCTGTTTCCTCCGTATCATCTCGTCGAGCGCGGACCCAGACATCAGGGGTCCGCTCAGACTAAAGATTACTGCGGACACGGGGCTCTGTATAGAGGCAAATCGAATTTTGCTTATCCGTGAAATGCCGATGCTTCCGCAAAATCGGCAACCGAATGCACCAGGTTCCGTCGCTCTTGTTCTGCAACTCCCCGAAATATCGTTCGAGCAGGTCTGCAAGTAATGCCGGTGGATGAGTTCGGCATTCCCAGATCGTAAAGACTTCCCACGCCAGTGCCCGAAGCTCCTCAGCTATCTTGAGATCACGTACTCGGTTGTCTTCGAATTTCTTCTTTCTTCAACCAACAGGCCGTGTCAGTGGCGGGTACGGTTGCGCGGTGACATCCGGGGTGTTAGTGCCAGAAGCAACCATGGACAAAGATGCAGAACCGGTATTTCGGCAGGACGATATCGGGTTTGCCCGGCAGGTCTGAACGATGCAGGCGAAACCGGTATCCCATGGCGTGAAGGGCCTTGCGGATGCGTATCTCGGGACCGGTATCTCGACCCTTGACCGCAGACATGTCAAGTCCCACCATATTATAGACACACTTTTTGAACAGCTGGGTCTGTTTTTGGGATCAGTATTTCATCGCCTGAAGGGGAGGACTGTGGCCCAGTGCTTTCTGCGGGATGTGCTGATTGTAGACCTTAACGTAGCGTTTGATGGTATCGGCCAAGTGCTCGGCGGAGTCGAAGGGGGTGGTG
>Ga0209255_1000377_pt1 | contig 10498 bp, 15 predicted proteins | sample WorMetvaBAHAMAS2_FD_187394 | JGI IMG/M metagenome (GOLD analysis project Ga0209255, IMG submission 187394) | Marine gutless worms symbiont microbial communities from Max Planck institute for Marine Microbiology, Germany - Olavius vacuus... | ecosystem: Host-associated > Annelida > Digestive...
CTGTCGAGCGAGGCAAGATCGCCTCACCGAAAGCACACCGTTCCCGGCCCGAACCCCGCAATCACAACCCGCTCGCCGCGCCTCGCCGCGGCGCCCGCAACCTATCGCGAAGCGATTTCGTGCCATGCCAAGCGGTGATCACCCCGAGCATGCCAAAGAGGGCCCCGGAGGCGCCGACCATCGGGAATTCGCTGTCGGTGATCAGACCCAAGGCCAGCGCGCCCGCCACCGCCGAGACGCAGAAGATCACCAGGAACCGCCCGATCCCCACCGCCTGCTCCAGCGCCTTGCCGAGGCCTAGGAAGGCGGCGCCGTTGACCGCCAGATGGATCCAGCCGCCGTGCAGGAAGGTATGGGTCAGCAACGATCAGACGGTCTCCGGGAAGATCCCCTGGCCCGCCCGCGCATGCTCGAACAGCACGTCGAAGAAGGCCAGCCGGAGATAGACCGGCCAGCGGCCGAACGCCTCCGGCACCAGCCCGGCATCTGCGGCGGCGAACATCAGCTCGAACCCGATCATGACCGCGATCATGATCCACAGCACGGGGCGCACCCCATGCCGGGCGGGGGAAGAATCGGCGAAGCTCATGCCCGGCCTTCTAGCGCCATATCGGCGGCGGCGCCATCGCTTCCGCCGGCGCCGGCCAGTCTTGACGCAGGCCGGACCCCGGACCATAGAGAGCCGCTGAATCTGCGCGAAACGAGAGATACCATGAGCGAGGCCAGAACCCATACCCCGCGCGTCTTCTCCGGGGTCCAGCCCTCGGGGGCGCTGACGCTCGGCAACTACCTCGGCGCGATCCGCCGCTTCGTCGAGCTGCAGGACGGCGGCATGGAGACGATCTACTGCGTCGTCGACCTGCACGCGATCACCGTGTGGCAGGATCCGGCCGACCTTAAGCGCGCCACCCGCGAGGTGACCGCGGCGTTCCTTGCCTGCGGCCTCGACCCGGCGCGCTCGATCCTGTTCAACCAGTCCCAGGTGCCGGCCCATGCCGAGCTGGCCTGGATCTTCAACTGCGTCGTCCGGCTCGGCTGGCTGAACCGGATGACCCAGTTCAAGGACAAGGCAGGCAAGAACCGCGAGAACGCCTCGGCCGGGCTCTACACCTACCCGTCTCTGATGGCGGCCGACATCCTCGCCTATCGCGGCACGCATGTGCCGGTGGGTGAGGACCAGAAGCAGCATCTCGAACTCGCCCGCGACATCGCCGCCAAGTTCAACAACGACTTCGGCGTGCCCAACTTCTTCCCGCTAACCGAGCCGCTGATCGGCGGTCCGGCGCCCAGGGTGATGAGCCTGCGCGACGGCACCAAGAAGATGTCCAAGTCCGACCCCTCGGACATGAGCCGGATCAACCTGACCGACGACGCCGACGCCATCGCCGGCAAGATCCGCAAGGCCCGCACCGACCCGGCGCCGCTGCCGGAAACGCCGGAGGGTCTGGAGGGCCGGGCCGAGGCGACCAACCTCGTCGGCATCTACGCAGCGCTGGCCGGGACCACCCCCGAGGCGGTGCTGACGGCCTATGGCGGCCAAGGCTTCTGCATCTTCAAGCCGAAGCTGGCCGAGCTTGCGGTCAGCCATCTGACCCCGATCACCGCCGAGATGGCGCGGCTGATGGCCGATCCGGCGGAGATCGACCGGGTGCTCGGCGACGGTGCCGACAGGGCGGCGGCGATCGCCGATCCGATTCTGGCCGAAACCTACGATGTGGTCGGGTTCCTGCGCTTGCGCTGAAGGGACCCGGAGACGCGGTGCGCCACGGCGGCCGACGAGCGGTATGCGGGTGCGATGACGGAATCGCTGGAACAGGCTCTGGACCGCGCCGCGCCGGGCCTGTCGCCCGGCCTGAGGGCGGCGATCGCTGCGCGGAGCAATCTTGTCCGCGCACCCGGCGGTACCCAGATCTTCGGCCCCGGCGATCCTGCCGAAGCCTTCCTGAATCGCGCTCACGGGTGCCGTCCGGGTCGAGCATATGGGCCCGACCGGCCGCTCGGTCGTGCTCTACCGGGTGGCGCCGGGGGAGAGCTGCGTGATGACCACCTCCTGCTTGCTCTGCGGGTCGCCCTACGAAGCGTACGGCCATGCCGAGGGCGACATCGAGGCGATCGCCATGCCCGCCACCGCCTTCCGTGAGCTGATCGACCGCGAGCCCGAGTTCCGCGACCTAGCCCTCAGCGCCTTCTCCCGGCGCATGGTCGAGCTGGTCGAGGTGATCGACGAGCTGCTGCTGCACCGGGTCGACCTCAGGCTCGCCTCCTGGCTGCTGGAGCAGGTGGGGCCGTGCGGTGTGGTGACCGCCACCCACTAGGCGATCGCGGCCGAGCTCGGCACCGCGCGCGAGGTGGTCTCGCGCATCCTCAAGGACTTCGAACGCCGCGGCTGGGCTCAGCCTCACCCGCGGCGAGATCCGCCTGCGCGACCGGGGCGCCCTGCGCCGGTTCGCCAGCACCCGCTGATCCGGCCGCACGATCGCGGGCCGAGGCGGCAATTCCGCAATCGAGGGGGCGAGCGTGACGATGTCACTGAACCCAGCGCGCCTCTGGTGCATGGTCGCGGCGCGAATCGCCAATGGAAGGAGCATCGCCATGAAGTTCACCGCCAATGTCGGCAGTGTCGACCGGGTCCTGCGCATCATCGTCGGCTTGGCCCTGATCGGCCTCGCCATTTCCGGGACCATCGGGGTCTGGGGCTGGATCGGCGTCGTGCCGCTGGTCACCGCGTTCCTGAAATACTGCCCGGCCTACTCGATCTTCGGGATCAAGACCTGAAAGGACTGCTGACCCGACACCGGTTTCCGGACCTGTTGCTTCGGGCAGAGCCTGTCCGCACCGGTGCGGCAGCCTGTCTTCGCCGGCGGCAATTGTGCCCGGAGCCCGACCGCGTCCGGCGAGGGGGCGAGCCGTTGGCCGTGCTGCTTGCGCCGCGGGGAAACTGCTGTCATCCTTTACCCGATTTTGCGGCAGGATGAGGAGCCCCTCTTGCGCAAGTTCTTGATGGTCGTGGATGAGACGCCGGAATGCATGAACGCCATGCGATTTGCCGCCCGTCGGGCGGAGAAGACAGGCGGCGGCGTGACCATGCTCTACATCATCGAGCCGGACGAGTTCCAGCACTGGATCGGCGTCGCCGAGGTCATGCGCAGCGAAGCGCGCGAGGCGGCCGAGGTCCGGTTGCTGCAGCTAGCCGACGAAATAAGGACGCTGACCGGCGTGGTGCCGTCATTCGTGATCCGCGAGGGCAAGAAGGTCGAGGAGGTGCTGGGTACCATCAAGGAAGACCCGGATATCGGCGTGCTGGTCCTCGGCGCCGGTGAGGGCGAGGGGCCGGGCCTCCTGGTCAGCGCCCTGGTCACCAAGATGGGGCACCGCCTGCCTATCCCGGTCACCGTGGTGCCCGGCGGGCTGAGCATGGAGCGGATCGACGCCGTGTGTTGATCCCGGCTTCTGCCGATCCCGGCGCCGCCTGGAACCCGTCTCACTCCAGGAATGGCGCGACCACGGCCCGGGTCTCGCGGCTGGGCACCACCGGGACGATCTCGAAGGTGGCGCCGGTGCCGCGCCAGTCGAGGACTCATTCCTGCAGCAGCCGGGCGTCGCTGCACTTCATGAGCTGGAAGCAGCGGCTGAAATTGGCCTCGATCCAGCTGTCGACATAGGTCAGCCCCTCCGGCAGCTGGCGCCCCTTTTCCCCCAGCCGCCGGTAGATCGGCACCATGTCGTCGCCCTCGAACCGTTCGATCACCATAAACAGCATGTGCTCCTCTCCTTGTGCGTTTGCCGGGTGCGTTCGTAGGATGTGCTCCAGCGCACCATTGGATTTGCCGAGCCCCCGAGAATGGGTGCGCAGGATGCGCACCCTACAGCGAGTGCCGCCGGCTTAGAATGATTCTTGCCTTTTTGCCCCATCGGCGCCATCTGTTGGGGGACCGAAGGGAGATTCCATGTTCATCCAGACCGAAGCCACGCCGAACCCAGCGACCCTGAAGTTCCTCCCCGGACAGCCGGTGATGCCGTCCGGCTCGGCGGACTTCCCGAGCCGCGAAGGGGCGGAGGTGTCGCCGCTCGCGAGCCGGCTCTTTGAGGTGGAAGGGGTAGAGGCGGTGTTCCTCGGCCCCGACTTCGTCACCGTCACCAAGGGCGAGGCCGACTGGGCGCATATCAAGCCGGCGCTCCTGGGCTCGATCATGGAGCACTACGCCTCCGGCGCACCGGTGCTGCTCGGCGAGAGCAAAACGGTCGGCCATGCCGAGCATGACGGCCCGAATGCCGAGGTCGTCGGCCAGATCAAGGAGCTGCTCGACACCCGGGTGCGTCCGGCGGTGGCCCAGGATGGCGGCGACATCACTTTCCACGGCTACGAGAAGGGCGTGGTCTACCTGCACATGCAGGGCGCCTGCGCCGGTTGCCCGTCCTCGACCCTGACGCTGAAGCACGGCATCGAGAACCTGCTGCGCCACTACATCCCGGAAGTCGTCGAGGTCCGCCCGGTCGGCCTCTGACCGCCTGTCATCGTCATGCCCCGGCTCGACCGGGGCATCCAGGAAGACGGTGCACCGATCACCGATTGGATTGCCCGGTCAAGCCGGGCAATGACGGGAAGGGAGCCGCAGTTGTGCTCATGGCAGCGGAACGCACATGATCCTCGGCATCGACACCTCGGCGGCGCAATGCGGCGTCGCCCTGCTCGGCGCCAGCGATCCGGTGGTCGAGCGTGCCGCCATGGACCGCGGCCACGCCGAGCACCTGTTCCCGATGATCGACGCGGTGCTGGCCCGGGCCGGGGCCGGCTATGGCGATCTCGCCCGCATCGTCGTCTGCACCGGACCGGGCTCGTTCACCGGCGTGCGCATCGGGGTCGCGGCGGCGCGTGGCATCGCGCTCGGCTGCGCCATCCCGGCGATTGGGGTGAGCCGCTTCGAGGCCTTGGCGGCCGAGGCGGGCGGGCCGGTGGCGATCTGCCTCGCAGGGCGCGGCGGCACGGTCTATCTGCAGGTGTTCGATGCCGATTTGGCGCCTTTGGGCGAACCGGAGATGACCAGCGACTCGGCCTTGGTGCGCGTGACGCCCGCGGTGGCCCGCTTTGCCGGCGACGCAACGCGCGAGTCCGCCCTGTTGCCCGATGGCCTCGTCGATCCGGTCGTCATTGCCCGCCTGGCTGCGAACCGGGAGGCCGACACCCCGCCGGCGCCGCTCTATCTGCGAGGCGCCGATGCTGATCCGCCGCGCGAAGGCCCGCCGGTCCTGCTGGACTGAGCCGATGCCGATGGTGACGGACGAGCATCGGGACTCCGACCTTCAGCGCGTGGCTGCATTGGCCGCCATCCACGCCGCGGCCTTCGCCGGTGAGGGCCGGGCGTGGAGCGCGTCCGAGATCCTCACCCTGCTGGCCGAACCCTTGGTCTCGGTCCACATCGCCCATCATGAGCGCCCCGAGGCGGCCGGCACCCTGGCCCCGGCCGGGTTTGCGCTTTGCTAGGCGGTGGCAGATGAAGCGGAGCTGCTCACCCTTGCTGTGGCGCCCGAGCTGTGGCGCGGCGGCATCGGCGCCGGGCTGCTCGCCGCCTGCGAGGCCGGCGCCCGGGCCGAGGGCGCGGCGCGGGTGTTCCTGGAGGTGGCGGCCGGCAACATCGCCGCCCGTTCGCTCTACGACCGCGCCGGCTTCCGGCAATGCGGGTTGCGGCCGGGATACTACCAGCGCCTCGACGGCAGCCGCGACGACGCGGTGGTGATGGAGAAGGCATTCTGATCCCTGGCCCGAGTCCCGGCCTTGCCCGCACAGGTGCTTGCCGTCGCGCACCCTTGGCGGTAACACTCGCGGCGATGAGCTGTCTGGGAAGCATCGTCGCCGGTCCGGCTGACCGTGTCCGCCCGTCCGCCCCGTTTGTGAAGCTGCGACACGCCCCAGGAGAGATGAGAAATGACCGCCCCGAAGACCCTCTATGACAAGATCTGGGACGCCCATGTCGTCGACGAATCCGAGGACGGCACCTGCCTGCTCTACATCGACCGCCACCTGGTGCACGAGGTGACCAGCCCGCAGGCCTTCGATGGGCTGCGCATGGCCGGGCGCCCGGTGCGCGCCCCTGGCGCCACCCTCGCGGTGCCGGATCACAACGTCGCCACCACCCTCGACCGCAACGAGGGCATCAAGGACGAGGAGAGCCGCATCCAAGTCGAGGCGCTGCGCCACAACGCCCGCGACTTCGGCGTCGAGCTCTTCGACGTCGACGATGTGCGCCAGGGCATCGTCCACATCATCGGCCCCGAGCAGGGCCTGACCCAGCCCGGCATGATCATCGTCTGCGGCGATTCCCACACCGCCACCCACGGCGCCTTCGGGGCGCTGGCACACGGCATCGGCACCTCCGAGGTCGAGCATGTGCTGGCGACCCAAACGCTGATCCAGAAGAAGTCGAAGAACATGAAGGTCGAGATCACCGGCACCCTCGCGCCGGGGGTCAGTGGCAAGGACATCACGCTCTCGGTGATCGGCACCACCGGCACCGCGGGCGGCACCGGCCATGTCATCGAGTATTGCGGCGAGGCGATCCGCTCGCTGTCGATGGAAGGCAGGATGACGGTCTGCAACATGGCGATCGAGGGCGGCGCCCGCGCCGGGCTGGTGGCGCCGGACGAGAAGACCTTTGCCTACCTCAAGGGCCGCCCCAAGGCGCCGAAGGGCGCCGAGTGGGATATGGCGCTGGCCTATTGGCAGACGCTGAAGACCGACGAAGGTGCCCATTACGACAAGGTGGTGACCCTGCGCGCCGAGGACATCGCCCCCGTCGTCACCTGGGGCACCAGTCCCGAGGACGTGCTGCCGATCACCGCGGCGGTGCCAAACCCGGCAGACTTCGCCGATCCCGGCAAGCAGGCGGCGGCCCAGCGCTCGCTCACCTATATGGGTCTGACCCCCGGCACGTTGCTGAGCGAGATCGCTGTCGACACGGTGTTCATCGGCTCCTGCACCAACGGCCGCATCGAGGACCTGCGCGCGGTGGCCAAGATCGTCGAGGGCAAGAAGATCAAGGAGGGGCTGCGCGGCATGATCGTGCCGGGCTCCGGCCTCGTGCGCGCCCAGGCTGAGGAGGAGGGCATCGCCGATATCTTGCAGGCCGCCGGCTTCGAGTGGCGGCTGGCGGGCTGCTCGATGTGCCTCGGCATGAACCCCGACCAGCTCGCCCCGGGCGAGCGCTGCGCCTCGACCTCGAACCGCAACTTTGAGGGCCGCCAGGGCAAAGGCGGGCGCACCCACTTGGTCAGCCCTGCGATGGCCGCCGCCGCAGCCCTGACCGGGCGGCTGACGGATGTGCGGGAATTGCTCTGACAGCGTGCCACCGGCGGAGCCACAAGCGGGCGGCCCTTCGGCCGCCCGTTTTTTTGCGGCGCTTGGCGTAGGCCGCGCGGCGTGGCAAACTCGGGCCATGGACAGGCGGAACTTCCACCAGCGGTTTCTCGACTCGCTCAGCCAGCGGGACTGGCAGCTCGGCGCGCTGGTCGCGGTGCCGCTCGCGGGGTTCCTGCTGGCGGAGACCGTGACGGCGCTGTTGCCGGAGCCGTCGGTCGAGCAGCGCTGTGCCCGTGCCGTGCGCACCTACGTCACCGACCGGATGATCGGGGCGCTGACCTTCGATATCGGCCGTCCCGAGGTCGCCGCGGCCGGCGGCGGCACGCTGACGGTCGAGATCGCCCTGAGGGCGAACGGCATCGCACTGCACACCGCCTATCGCTGCGCCCCGCAGCAGGGTTCGGAACCGACGCTCAGACTGCTCTGGACCCGGCGGGTGTGATCGCGCTGCAGTGCTGGCGGTTGCCGCCGTTCCGGCCCCGCGGCGAACCCCGGGCCGAAACGGCGGGCAGGGATCAGTAGCCGTTCTCCAGCGCCTCGAGCAGAATCAGGGTTCCCAACGCCAGACCGCCCAGCACATGGGGCCCGGCATCGTAGTCGTCCTTGTCCTTGTACTTCTTGCCGTACCCGTACCCGTAGCCATACCCGGGCCCGTAGCCATAGCCGTAGGCCGGCGGTGGCGGTGGCGGGGGGTAGTAGCCGCGCCGGTAGCGGCGGTCGTGATGCCGGTAGGCATAGCGCTGACGCTTGTGATGGCGACGCTCCCAGCGGTCGCGGCGATGGGCCTTGCGGTGGCGATGGCGCCGGTCGGCCTTGCGCTCGCCCCTGCGCTCGTCCTGCCAGTATCCGCGGCGGTCTCCGCGCCGGTCGCCGACCTCGATCACCGGCACGCCGGTGGCGACGGTGTCCGCGCCCCGCTGCCCCGCCGGGGCCGCCAGCGCCATCGGCGCCGTGAACGCCACGCTCAGTCCGACCAACGCCGCGGCAATATTCCGTTTCATGACTCCGTCCTCTCTGCCGGTTGCGTATACATGTGCAACGGGGCGGCTACGGCGTTCCGTCGGCCGGGGGCGCCGCTCACGCAAGGGTGAACGCTTGCGCTTGGCGGCGGGGCATGGTTTATCGGGGGCGAGATCTCTCAGGGAGCCCGGAGCCATGGAAAAGTTCACCTCGCTGACCGCCGTCGCCGCGCCGCTGCCGATGATCAATGTCGACACCGACATGATCATCCCGAAACAGTTCCTGAAGACGATCAAGCGCTCCGGCCTGGGGGTGAACATGTTCACCGAGATGCGCTATCGCGACGACGGCTCCGAGAACCCCGACTTCGTGCTCAACAAGCCCGCCTACCGCGAAGCCCAGATCCTGGTCGCCGGCGACAATTTCGGCTGCGGCTCCAGCCGCGAGCACGCACCCTGGGCGATCCATGACTTCGGCATCCGCTGCATCATCGCGCCCTCCTTCGCCGACATCTTCTACAACAACTGCTTCAAGAACGGCATCCTGCCGATCGCCCTGCCGCAGGAGGATGTCGACAAGCTGATGGACGACGCCGAGCGCGGCGCCAACGCCATCGTCACCGTCGATCTGGAGAACCAGACCATCACCAGCCCCGACGGCGGCGAGATCAGGTTCGAGCTCGACCCGTTCAAGAAGCGCTGCCTGCTCGAAGGCCTCGACGATGTCGGCCTGACCCTGGAGAAGGAGGCGGCGATCGACAGCTTCGAGGAGAAGCGCCGCGCCGCCACCCCCTGGCTCGACACCACCGCCGCGTAAGGCAACACGGGTGCGGCGCCTCGGCGCGGCTGCGCTAGGCCTCGGCCTGCTGATCGCGGCGCCGGCCGGGGCGGCCGAGCCATGGGTTGAGCGTGCCCCCGACACCATCCGCGTCGCCACCTTCAACGTCGCGCTGGCGCGCAAGGGTGCCGGGCTGCTGGTCCGAGAGATGCAGGAGGGCAGCGCCCAGATCGACGCCGTGGCTGAAATCGTCCTCAGGGTGCGCCCGGACATCCTGCTGATCAACGAGCTCGACCGCGACCCAGCCCACCGGGCGCCGGTCCTGTTCGCCGAGCGGCTGCGGGCCGATATTGCCGGTCTTGATGGGCTCGACTACCCGTTCCTGCACCAGGGGCCGGCCAACACCGGGTTGCCGTCGGGCCACGACCTCGACGGCGACGGGCGCGCTGACGGCCCGCGCGACGCCTTCGGCTTCGGCCTCTTTCCCGGCCAGTTCGCGATGGCGCTGCTCAGCCGCCATCCGATCGACTACGGCCGCCTGCGCAGCTTCCAGCATTTCCGCTGGTCCGACCTGCCCGGCGCCGACCGGCCGCTGAACCCCGACGGCACGCCCTACCACGCCGATGCGGTGTGGCAGACCCTGCGGTTGAGCTCGAAGAGCCTCTGGGACGTGCCGGTTCGGCTGCCCGGTGGCGTGCTGCATCTGCTGGCGAGCCACCCCACACCGCCGGTGTTCGACGGGCCGGAGGACCTGAACGGCCGGCGCAACGCCGACGAGATCCGCCTGCTGACGGCGCTGATCGACGGGGCCGGATGGCCAATCGACGACCGCGGCGAGACCGGCGGGTTGAAGCCGGAGGACCGCTTCGTCGTCGCCGGCGACCTGAACGCCGACCCGTTCGACGGCGAGGCCCGGCGCGAGGCGATCGCCGCGCTGCTCGTCCACCCGCGGCTGCAGGACCCCGGCCCGGGAAGCGCCGGGTCGGTGGAAGCGGCGCAGGACGGCGCCAACGCGGCCCATGGCGGCCCGGCCGCGCAGGGCACCGCCGACTGGCGCGACAATCCCGGCCCGGGCAACCTGCGGGTCGACTACGTTCTGCCCTCCGCCGGGCTCACGGTCACTGGCGCCGGCGTGTTCTGGCCCGAGGCGGCGAGCCCGCTCGCCTGGCTAGTCGCCGGTGGCCGCGACCCGGCAAGCTCCGACCACCGGCTGGTCTGGGTCGACGTGGCGCTGCCAGCGGGGCGGTAGGCCCGACGCTGCCGGGTATCAGGCGTCGCAGGACCCCCATCCTGTCCTTCCCCCTTCCAGAGGGAGGTAGGGGAATCGCATATGGCGGATTTTGGGTTGCGGTTGTTGGTGAAAGGGGTTCTTTGGTGGGGCAGTTCGAACCATTTGAGGGCTGCCGA
>Ga0209255_1000378_pt1 | contig 10494 bp, 5 predicted proteins | sample WorMetvaBAHAMAS2_FD_187394 | JGI IMG/M metagenome (GOLD analysis project Ga0209255, IMG submission 187394) | Marine gutless worms symbiont microbial communities from Max Planck institute for Marine Microbiology, Germany - Olavius vacuus... | ecosystem: Host-associated > Annelida > Digestive...
AAGGCCAAATTCCACTTTGCTAGCAGGTCCGCGGACTAGTTGTCCAACCCGGGTTGGCCAACTAGTTCGTGCCTGAATGGGTTGGCAACTAGTTTGCGCACCCAGCGAACTTGTTCGCGGACTGGTGCGCTGACAATTTTTTTGTAAAAAGGTGACCTAAACCTGACCTGACCTGACACCATTTGACCTGGCCTACATTGGTTGCAAAATGGCTGAAGAAGATGATACAGCACTTGTTGTAGCTTGTGTTTCGATAGTTATTGCCAGTGTTGGTGCTGCTACTACAATCATTTCTAGTTCAGAACAGAAACGGAAAAGGAAACATAAAGTATGGGTTCGGCAGTACATTAAACAACGTGAACAGTTCGGTACATACTACAAGTTGCTACCTGAACTCACCGACAGTGCAAAGTTCCTACACTACCTGCGAATGGACGTTCATACCTTTGATGATCTATTTACACTTGTGGAACCTCATATAAGCCGCAAGAAGACATGGATGAGGTAACATTATACACTTGTTTTTGGCTCATGATGAAATGTGTTCCATTATATTATTTGCCTAGTTCACAACCTATATAGGTGTTAATAAAACGCTGTTTGTTTACCAGAAGTCCGATTCCTGCACGAGAGGTGTTTGCTGCGGTACTGCGCATACTTGCGACGGGCGAGTCACTTGCAAGTATTCACTTCCAGTTCAGACACGGACAGACTACCGTTCAAAGATATTTTCCGCGTGTATGTCGTGCGCTGTACAAAGTTCTTAAAGACCAGTACATGAAGGTAAGCACTGTATTTCGTAATATACCTTAAATGGGAAAAATGCGTACGTAGCACTGTCAAAACTGTGTACCTTAACTACAAATGCAATTTCAATTGAATTGTTAAACTTTAACAGCCTGTCAAGCAAATTTGTTGTCTTTAAAGCGTACATGCAACATTACGTTCGTGATACCTTAATGCCATTAAACAGTCTACCAAAGTAGGCTATAGTATAGGCTATGCTTAGTATCACAGCTGAGTATACTGATTGCATGAAGCCTGCATCAATTCCTGGCTGTAAGAAATTGGATTTGCGATGGATCCAGATGCTTGTGATGACATTGGTTGATAAAAATGCTGACTGACGGCATTGTTATCATAATTTTCATTGCAGTAGCCTGCACACGTGTTGAAGGTTGGTGTGGGTTGATTCAAGTACTGCTTCCTTGCCTTTATTATAATATGCTGTATTTCCACCTGTAGCTCATCCTTGACATACCCATCAGGAATCTCCTTCATCTTGTTGTAGAGATGTTTGCAGAAGTCCCAGTCCTTATCTTCCATTGGAACTGTTTTCTGTTTGTTAACAAGCTGGGTAAGCATTTTGTTAGCAGATTGTGCAACAGTTGAAAACTGGTGCAAGTCTTCCTTCATATTTGCTTCATTTTCGCGTTTCTTTTTCTTCGGACGACTAACACTGTCATCTGATTGAGTGTTGGCTGACATGCCTTCCACCTTGCTGTCGTCTGGAATACACCCACCTTCACCAATGGAGTTGGACTCAGTATCAGATACGTCCTAATAAAACACAACAGCAAGCAAGAAAAGTAAGATATGTCACACAAAATAATAGCATTGTTACACATATCTATATCACAGGTTGCTCGGTAGCGCAACACAAAATTCCAACAATGCGCAACACTGTTGTAAGGCCCATTCATAACGTCGATGGGAAATTCCGGTTTTTGAACACCCTGTAGAACTGAAACCCCTGGACAGATCATCACCAAACGTTGCACGAATGCTTATGTCGGTCATATGACGTTGCATGCAAAGTTTCATGAAATCGGTTAAAAGCGGTTCAGTCTCCATGATGGAGTGAAGTGTTACCTATTTGTGACTTTTTCTACTTACCTTACCTCACCTTACCGTATTTGATGGTTCTCGGGCACGCGTAACCCAAAAGACACGTGATCCAACGTTTTCGCGTTGAACAATGGAAATCTGTGATGCTGTTGTACAGCAATAATTGTAATGCAATCTAATTGTGTTGCTGGTCTGTTTGCAGATGCCTTCAACAACCTATGAATGGAATGCTGTCGCAGAAGATTTCATGCAATTGTGGAACATGCCAAACTGCGTAGGCGCAATCGACGGAAAACTTGTTCACATACAACGTCCGGTGAAATGTGGCTGTCAATACTTCAATTACAAAAGAAGTTTCAGTGTCAACATGATGGCTGTTGTAGACGCCAAGTACCGATTTCTGTATGTTACTGTTGGGGCGCAGGGATCTGCCAATGACGCTTCTGTCTTCAGCGAATCTAAGTTTGGTGAAGCTTTGTACCACAGCGCTAATCCACTGTCACTGCCAGACCCGAAAGTAATCCCGAATACTGACATAGAAATTCCTATGTTTTTTGTTGCAGACGAGGCATACCCTTTGAAGACTTTCCTAATGAAACCATTCAGTGCACGTGGATTGTCACAGAGTGAGCGTATTTTTAACTATAGGTTGTCAAGAGCACGCAGAGTGGTAGAGAATGCCTTCGGAATTTTAGCCAACAGGTTTAGGATCCTGCGTGGTCAAATGCAGTTGCAGCCTGATACTGCATGTGTTGTTGTTCTCGCTTGCTGTGCTTTGCACAATTTTTTACGACGCAACAGCTCCGCCAATGCTGAAAACGAAGACTACAGTTCACAGGACGAAGTACAAGGGCGTACTGTTGACAGTGTTGTACATGAACCCCGAATTACTGGAGCTGGTTACAATTCGCAAGCAAAGTCAATTAGAGATGCATTAGCGTGTTACTTTGTGGGACCTGGACAGATATCATATCAATGGAAACATGCCAATGTTAAGTGCTAACAGCATTTTGTTAATAATACTCTTTTTTGCTTGAACACGACGGCAGACGTTACACTGAGAAATGATTACTGTACGTTTCGATGTTTGTAATTTTTCGAGTAGTGTGCATCAGTGTGCAAAGCATCAACATAGTGTTTACCTCATCAAGTAAAGACGAATCAAAGTTGTCAGTCATCATCTTCAGTTTCATGTGACTTCTGAGAAACGCCAAGTTTCTGGTGAATTTATACACCGATCTTTTCCTTTTCCCTGAACCACTTCTAGTACTTTCTTTTTCGTTTCGTAGCTCCCGCGCGAAGCTGGCCCGGATACTGTTCCATTTTGCACGAACCTTTGCAACTGGAAAAAGTTAACAACATACATATCGCACTTACCACACGCGTATTATATTGAATATGATTGGAGAAGTCTACACAAAGCGGTTATTCAAACTGTGCACCCTATGATTACGTACTTAACATTCCTTCATTGCCTATACTACAACTGTATAGGGTGGCCATAAATATAATGTACGGTAAAAAAGTATGGTAGCTGTTAGAATAGCAATGTACTGTATACCAACCGTTGGTTATTCCGAATGAATCAGCAATACGCTTCCAGGCCAATTCCTTGGCTTCTTCTGACGCATTGACATTGCTATCCCACAGAGAAGTCTCGTTTTGAACAGCATTAATTAGATGTTCGCTATCAAATTCAACTTCGGCCATTGTTGAGAATTTTACACCACTACGTCACTGATAACGTCACTGATTTGCTATAAATAAGTAACGAAAAACGTCACAAAGTCCGTTGAAAAGTCAGTTGACAGCGAAAAGTCGGGTTGTTTCTAAATTCCACTTTGCTAGCAGGTTGCCAACCCAGCGAACCCAACCTAAAAGTTGGCCAACAAGTTGTTTCAATCTCGACATGTCGAGATTGAAACAACTTGTTGGCCAACCCAAAAAGTCTGCGCAAAAGTTGGCCAACCAACGAACTAGTTCGCGGACTAGTTGTCCAACCGAACGAACTAGTTGGCCAACCCGGGTTGGACAACTAGTCCGCGGACCTGCTAGCAAAGTGGAATTTGGCCAATACTCTTGTCGCGTACAGACAGATGTCAAGCGACATTCTCACAAACACTCATTGGTCGTTTACACGTCAGTGATCTCACACGGTGCAATAGTACGCCTATAAGTATATATGTTGTTGATGAATTGTGTTGTTTTTACATCTTGGCACGTGGATGCACAGCCTCGACATGCGATTGAAAATATCTTTTTCAGTCGGTTTTTCTGGAATACTGGTTTATTTTGCGGGTCACATATTGTTTGACTGAGCCGCTTAATACAGTTTTTTTTTGTTTTGAAACACCGTGTAGTAAATCTTGTTCTTACACACGGACGCCACATATTAGTGTTGGGCGGTACCACCGATTCTGCGCCACAGTAAGTACCGTTAAAAATACCGCGGTATTCGGTAGTACCGTGATGGTACTTCTGCTATTATCCCAACCGATAGGTCTGCTGGTCGTAGGCGCAACTTAAGGGGGCAAGGAAGTCCTCCCGAAGTGTGACATAGGAAACCCAAGTACATTATTGGCAAAATTGTATGAATTTAAAGAACGATGATGACTAAAAAGGTCCTCAGTTTTTAACGAATGTGTATCTTTAATTTTTCTTAGAAAAAATGGCTTCCTTGCAAAACGAAATAATAATAAATAATTTTAGTAAGTTTTAGTAAGCTGTAACCAAAACCACAGAACCCAGGGGATCCGAAAACAGCTGTGCAGTTTGTCTGAAACGATCTGCCTTATGAAACAATCCGCTAATCTGTTCTCAGCTTTAGCAAACGACTCACAGGGTGCATCAAAGCTGAAGGAGGACATTTTGAACAATAGATTAACAAACAACGTATTTTTATCCATCATTTTTTATTAGCAGTTAAATTTATGCAACGTTACGGCATGATTTCCCAGTGTTGGAAATTTATGTAAAGTTAGATACATAAGTTGTTGATTAGCGAATGTCGAACATTGACTTTGATGCTGCATCACGAAGATCACTTCGCCAGACGTTAAGTAAACGGAGCAAAATTAGGCACACTTATGAAGAAATATATGCTGAATAATTAAGGAAAATTTGATGCAAAAATATTTTTTCCGATACGTAATTATCGCCATTTTCGTGTTGTGGTATTTTTCTGAATCGCCCTGTATATCGGAAACTTTGCAACTTGACAGATGATTGCGTTTTTGTATGAATAAATTCGAAATATGAAGTTATTGTAATCAAACGGCGATGTCACATGTTAAGTCAGCGAAAAGTTTGTTTCGACTAGTTTAGACTCATCAGTGAGAGACGAGAGCGCTTACAGAAAATGTAGACAGAACTACAATTTGTCCGTTGGTGTAATGACAGTGACAAAAAAAAACAAAATACGCCGTGAAAATAGCATAGGTCAACTGGTGGTAACATTTGGTTATCTTCGCAGTCGGTAGAGCTTCTGTTTCACTGGCACAGCGTGACCGGCGTACTAATGAACGGTCGTCGTCAGCAGCAGCAGCAGCAGCAAACAGCGGGAAACATTGTGATTACGCCGACATTAACGCCAGTTACTAATAGAGTCGTTGACGTCATATCGAACAGATTGCTCAGCGAATGCTGATCGCCGTTATTATGACGAAGTAGTACTCCGAGATTATCGCAGCCAATCACGGCTAATGTTATGCTCGTTAAGTTGTTTACAGTACGCACGTAACGACGGCGCTACAATAATACCTTGTTTTCTCTGAATGCGCGACGCTGACTTTTGGGTGCGCTGTCAATTGCACGAAAACAGACATCTACAGCAGTCAACAGTCACTGTTGCATCGGCTTGCCTACTTAAGTGTATGTAACGATACAAATAACATAACAGTAGCGGTAGCCGTTCAGCGACATAGATACGATGATCCCATCCGATTTTTACAAAACCACAATTCCGCGCGAACAATCTAAAATAGAGGTGGGTCAAAACCTGACTATTTTCAAAAGTTTATAACTTCTGTATGTGATGAAGTATGTTTTTTGTTCTCTCACTCTCATCTTTTTTAAAGTTTTGATTTGTGTGTCAGACTAAGCTGGCTTCTGTCAGTGTTTAAACACAAGTTAAATCACTGCTGTGAGAACAAAAAAAAACAAAAAACCGACGAGTTAATAAGTCAGAAAATGATAATAAAATTCGTGAAATCATTCTAAAAGACAAGGGAGATTAATATGGTAGGAATGATTTATGGAAAAGGTAAGTTTTGAGATTGGAGTGGAAGAGAGAAGTGATGGATGGTGAAAGTGGTGATGAATGAGATAATGAACTGGTGTGAGTAAGATGAAATGAGAGTGACAGGGACTGATGATCAACAGGATTGCGAAGTTCCTTAGGAAGTTAGGAAGTTCATTGCAGAGATAAGGAGAAGCATGACGGAAGGAGCAGTTGTTAACTTTCAAAGAGGAAGACGAGGCTTGACGGGCGAGGTGGACAACATCTGAGGAACAAGTGCTGCGACAGAGTTGAACAGAGATAAGATCAGACAGGTATAGAATGCGTATAGAATGCGTTCTATAGGCCTACATTAAAATGTTTGACTCATTATCGGGAGTGAAACTGGTGTTTTAGATGCCGCCATGCATGTCTCAATATTCTTTGCATGAACTCGGAGAAACTATACTATACTGTTAATACCATTTAATTAAACGAGACTTTCAATCGTGTACAATAATTGAAAGTCTTGCTTAAATTAAATGGTATCAGTAAAGTGACGATAATCGGTCGTTTAAGATCTTATTGTAACCATTTACTGGGCGTTTCCGGCATCGTGCTACGTCTCATGCAAATTTGAATTTTATTACTTCGCTCTTCAGTTTTACATACATCATACATGTACAGAGTGGTCCAGAAAAATTGCACGTCGAGTGTTAAAGTAAGGTGGCTTCTATCGGCTTTTGAACACACGTTAACTTCTCGTATAATGTTATTATCGTATCATAGCTGATAGTTTGGCTTAGTGGTAACCGTTTGTCTCGTTCAACGTACTGACTGTAGGTCAGGCCGAGCTAGTACTATCCAATGAGTGACGTTCGCTGGTTCGATCCCCGTCCGCACCGTTTTGGCATTTAACCAGTCATCCAGGTCAACTCAACCTGGCCATCCCTCCGTGGGTAGATGCAGTGAGTATCGGCGAAAGCTGGGGAGTAAACAGCACGCCGCATGATACACTATGGCCTAGCATTCGTGGCCCTGTGGGGTATAGCTGGTATCTGGCTCAGAGCTCTAGAAACAGAGATCATTGCCGTCCTAATTGGCCCACGTGGCTGGTGCAGGGCTTTACTTGTACTTTACTATAATATCATCGTAATCCCTAGTCCAATTGACATTCAAGTTCTGTACGTGCGTCCGTTCTGATCTTCAGCGTCCGGACTGTGGCATTCGCCTAAGAACGAATGAAGAATGATCACGGCGAATCATTTCAACCATCGAGTTTGAGCTTTTCGTTTCGCGCAGTCCTGAGCGTGTCGGTCCGGTCCGGTCCGGTCCCCAGTGCCCGACAGCGTTTCCCAGCAGGATCCGTGCTCATGTCACCCACCTACGGTATTGCGACTGCCGCGGAACATCTGTTGCATCGGTTTCTCGCACGCCGACAGCCAGCGTCGCGTTAATCAAGTTAAACGCAATTTTCCTAGAACCAATTTGAACACAGATTCGATCCCTTTCGATTTGCTCGTTATTTTGAACTCCTGACAGGCGTAACGCTTGTCCACTTTACTGTCTTGTACTTACATAGCTAAACACGGACACTATTTTGTAAATACTTACTACTACTTAGCCGATATTACGTTCACCAGTGGAAACTCGTAAAGCCTTTTCGTGGAACTGTTAGGTCTGTTCACAGACCTGATGTGTTCGAATATAGAGTCGAGCAGCCCGAGGAAGAAAGAATGGAGCATCCACAGTAATAAAAAAGTGTCGGCCATATCCAGGAATAGCCCCCGGTGGCTATTCTATTCTCCAACGCAGACACACTAAATGAAGAAAAATATAGTTTAGCATCGTAAAAGCACTAATATTCATCGCAATCATCATCCTTCATTAACCGACAAAACACGGTGGCAAACACAATAAAACGTGCCAGACAGAGACGGAAGTAACAAATAAGTAAAACGTCAGTGCATTTCAATGAACAAAGCTATTCGCAATAGGACCAATAACTGAATTATTACTGCGTCTTAAATCTACTCTGACGGTATCATCATCGTCATCATCATCATCATCGTCATTTTATTTGAATCAGGCAACAAGGCCCATAAACATACAAACAAGAGACATACTGACAAACAGATAGACAGTATAAGTAAAAGAAAGAAAAATGCAATACAAGATGTACAATAAAACACATGCGTCCAGTGGCGTCGTCACATAAGCGGAAGTAAACGGACCGGGGGCAACTGTTCCAATCCTGTTTCGAGTCGATAGTGAGATGAGCACAAATATGATGGGAAATAATCATCACTGGTGTGTGTGGGGAGAGGTAACCACTATCAGGACTTGTCTGTAGGTTCGCAAAAAGAACTGAAGTCATTCCGATACGATTAGAACGTTTTCTTGTCTAAGAAAAAAAAACAAAATGCTTTTGCGGTCGCGGTACCGCCCGGGACTCTGCTGGAGAGCGCGAAGCTTACAGAGCTCCTCAGACTCCCATACCTGGATTTAGGGAGGAGAGATGGGGTAAGAAGGGAAGGAAGGAAAGAAAGCAGAGAAAAGGAAGTGAAAGGGGAGAGGGAAAGGGATGGAATAGAAGGAGAGGGGACCCCTGACCAGCTTTGGCCACCTTAAAACCTTGGCCACGTCACTGCATGTGAATGTATCATTACGATCAGTTTACATACATCATACATGTACAGAGGGGTCCAGAAAAATTGCACAAAGTTTAATGCAGCGTCATTTTGCAATCGTTTGCAGTAGAATCACGCGGTTTTCACCAAAATGCTCAAATAAGATCATTGTCTACCAATCAATGCAAAATATGTATCAGTTGGTGAAATATTCTTTGATAAACAACCGGAATTGGAAACATGTTACGAGCAACGTCACCCTGCATGTGAACATGACACCTCTGACAGTTGAAGATCGACTGCTAATAAAGACTTTGCAAATTGAAAAGGCTGGATTGTGGAAATAATGACATTGTTAAATTTTTAGCGACACAGTGGAAATAGCACACGCTGTCTGATCTCTTAGGAATAAATGAGTCTACTGGCTTTGCTAAAAGGCTCAATGGTAGCGATCGAAGTCGAGTAACAACTTAAACTGCAGCCAGGACGCACAACCCGGTCACACATTTTTAGAGTGTAAATGTTTTTTTGTTAATTTTGTAACTTACCTTTTTGCAAACTTTTATTCTGTTATGACAGCCTTAAAATGTCGCCAGTATTGCCGCTTTTTAAGTAGTTTCCTTACCAGCTGTCAAACAAAGAATATTATATCACAGTACTCAAAACTTGGTCCTTCTTTGGGTTACCAGTTAATTTCTGAGCATTTTGGTGAAATTTGCGTGATTCTGCTGCAAACGGTTGCAAAATGACGGTGCAATTTTTTTCTGGGCCACTCTGTACATGACGTTTTACGGAGTTATGGACATGCACTGGACAGACTGGCAGATAGACAGAAGGACAGTCACAGACTGACTGTCACTGACTGATTGCATCCGTAATGCGGCATACTAAGAATAATGAATGTCACAGAAAGCTATCTCTTAGACTGAACGGATGCACAACCAACTGAGCGATGAGCGATTAACGTGATCGTGACAGATGAGCATTGCTATAGTTGAAGACTGGACGCAGCAAAGTGACTGCACAGACCGATAAGCTGTTATCAATGAAGCTGCTATGCACGATACGCGATCCCAATAATTGTTTCTCAATTCCGAAAGAAACACGCGCACCTGTAAGTAAAGGAAAGCAAAGTAAACGTGAATTTGTATAGTATATATGAAGCATCTCTCAAGCGCTCAGATATGGCCCGTGTGTATAACAAGGGATCACAAAGTTTTACCTGGCACCCACAAACGAACCATATATACCTGACTTTACTCCCCCAGCCGCTACCCACGAATGGATGGCCAGGCTGAGTTTACTTGGGTGGCTGGTTACATACCAAGGTTTCGCACCGGGAATTGAACCCGGACACGGTCGCCCATACCAGTAGGCTACTAACCGGGCCCGACGTACGTTAACTTTGTTGATCGAGATGAACGCGCTACCACTGCGCCAGACCATCACTGGTACAGGTACTCTGTACAGGTTTGTAAACCAAGTAGGTTAGGTACACGGCGCCTGCGCCGCAGCCAGCCTCAGTCAAAAAAACTTAATCACGCGGTCGACAGATGCCTGAAGCGTGTAAAATCACCCACAAAAGCAACTAATCTGGTAACAGGTTTAACACCCGTGGCAACTACGAACGATCTATCGCTCAGCTCAGCCGCGTCTTATTTCACTGCACAACACATGTGAATGTGGTTTACCTGATGCGGCCTTAAAGGCAGGTCATCCCACCAGAGAGGCCTAGGGCCCAGCGGACTAATCCATAAACAGATCCATCCATATATATATGCGCTAATTTTTGATAATCTA
>Ga0209255_1000379_pt1 | contig 10491 bp, 6 predicted proteins | sample WorMetvaBAHAMAS2_FD_187394 | JGI IMG/M metagenome (GOLD analysis project Ga0209255, IMG submission 187394) | Marine gutless worms symbiont microbial communities from Max Planck institute for Marine Microbiology, Germany - Olavius vacuus... | ecosystem: Host-associated > Annelida > Digestive...
TGACATTTGGCCTTGGGAGCTATTATAGGTAGTTATAAATTGAGTATTTTGACCCAACACTTCCTTTGTGAGAGACCGACTCACTGTGCAGCAAACACTGTGAGGATGAATAACTCTCAGAGAGGATGTTGGGTCAGCCTTGATACATGTAGCAAACACGTGTCATACCTGAGCACCTAGAGGTGTGACCACAACAAGGTGCTATACAAATTCACGTTCACCTTACCTTTTACCAAACACATTGAGAATTAAAACTGATGACATCACTTAGGTTTGTGCTTGCTTGTGACGCAGTTTCATTTACTGTTTCATGTAGTTTGTTAATCTGCATTTACATGAAATGGTATTGTACTCAATGTTTCTTCCAGAAATTAATTAGCTAGTAAATTGTAGGATAATGGCTCTTGTGACTGAACTAAATGTGTGGAGTTGTCCTTATGATGCTTGTGTTGTTGCTGCAGTACAACAGGTGACATGTTTTTTCATCAGTTTGATGACATGTTTGGCCTGTTGCAGTCGCTGGAAGCACGACTCACTGACTTGCATGGTACGTCAGTCGCTGCACTTGTTTTCTGCTAACCACAGAATATAGCCTCTGGCATGCAATGAAGCTTCTGTTTCGGGAGGGGAGAGAGGGTGTTGTTTCTGCAGATTTGCTGTAATTTTTTTCAAACATGAATCTTTTTGCAGAAGACGAGTATTGAACATGATTGGCACAGGGTGACTTTGTGCCAAGAATGATCCTCTTGTCCACCTCTATCACCCAGCATGTATAGCATTAGAAGGCTACCACATTTGCCACGCTACAGCTTAAAAAAAATTGTCCCGAATCAGTAATGAAAGAGGAATTACTGTAGATGTACCAAGTGTGACTCATGACAGACTTACAATGTGTAAATGTTTGAACACTTGCTGTGGCTGTCATTCAGTTTGGACCACTTCAGTTCAATTCAGTCTTCTAGTTTGTTTGTTTTTAACAGTACTGCTGAGTCACAATCATAGCAGTATGCATAATGCTTGTACTGACCAACTTATTGTGTTGTCCATGTTGCAGGCAAAGTATCAGAAGTTGTTGAGTTTGTGGTATGTCTGGAGTGCCAAGTTCTGCGTACTGTCCTGCAGTTGTTTGACAGCCAGCTTGATGACTTGGTGGATGCTTCGCTGTCACTTTCATGGTCACAGTCATGCAGTAAAACAGACAGGCAGAAGATTCCTGAGATGCTGCTGACATCTGCTGAGCTGATGGACAGATTCAAGAAGATCATTGTGACTTCCGTTAACTTCGTTCTTTTTTCTGGTCAGTCACTCGCTGCAGTAACAAGCTGCGGTGATATTTTTAAAATGTGATTAATCCTTACAACCTATCTTCCTTCAATGTTTTGACACTGTTGGTTGGGTCATTTGACCCATAAAAACCCGTCCCTGATATGACCTGATATATAATGTGTTTGGTGGGACGATAAACCTTACTCTACTGCTACTTGTTGCACTAACGGAGAGCTGTTCAATGAGGAAAGATTCTGTGATTTGAGTACAGCACGTGTTGGGTTACGTAATAGTTTGCCATTGCTGTGTGCTGCCGTTCATAACATGACATGTATTTTGGACTGGATTTACTCAATGAGTAGCTGTGATGTGAGTATGTTTCCATCTGTTGTTGTTGTACAATCACTGCACTGCATGTTATTGTGTTGTAAAATGAAAAATGCCAGAAATTAGTTTGAATTACTTCTGAATACAAGTAATGAAATTGAACTGCAGGTCATGAACAGAGCATTCAGTTGTCAACATCTGCATGTCATAGAGAACCAAATGAAACTCTTGACTCGGAGCGATCAGCGCATGACTTCGCAAAGTATTTAATGCAGTTTCTGCTGAAGGCTTCATGTATTTGTCTGGTTTGTATTTGTTTCATTTTGTTAACTTGATATTTAACAACTACAAGCAGCGTCTTGTCTTTTCTTACACTTGACTTTCAAGCATTGATCTGTTGTATTGTTGAATAGATGTCCAATATGGCTATCCAAATGTGACAAGAATTTTGTACAAGTGTTCACAGAAGTATAGATGTTTAAAGAAATTGATTTGGCATGCGTGAATTATGATTTTGTTTTTTTTTTATTTTTGATGTAGCTGTAACACAAATAGCAAAAATCTGGATCCGGTTGGATTTTAGCTATTAAATATCCAAATCCACTGTCTGGCAGAAACCTCGCCAGTGTCCATCCACCCCGCTGGTCTGTTGACTGTTGTGTGTTGTTAGTTAGTCAGATGTAGAATGTTGTGCATCTGTGCCGAGTTGCAGACATCAGCTGATGCCTTAGATTAACAGTTTGCCGTGTGGAAAAACCTGCGTTATGGGAGAAGTAATACAAGCTATCTTGTCCACTCCATTGTTGAATATTTTTATCACGTAATATAATTGTCATTGTTACACATAAATTACATGTTCAGAGTGTATTGTCAACACTGCACGTGAAACCTCAAAGAACGTTGCTGCTACAAGTTGATTCTGTTTAACTTTGTACCATTCGTTTCATTGGTGACTAATGTTGTAAAGATGACTGTGCAATGCATAGTGCAATACATCCATGTGCAAGAACTCGCCAGTTGCTTCTGTTTTGTGGCAGACCAAAAGCACACTGCGGGAACAGGTAATCTACATGATATTATGTGTACTTTTGTGTTTTTGTGTTTGTATATATTTTGTTATTCATTATTATGACTTTTGTGTCTGTTCTGACTACAGCTTGTACACACAGTGCAGTACATTGTATACTCCAAGTGTTTGTATGCAATTGTGCCAGCAATGCAGTGCTGTCTGCCATGGCACTCATTTCATCATTTCTTGTAATACTAACACGTTACCAAGTCAGCAGTATGACCTGACATTACAGCTGAATTAACTAACTGAACTACACCATATATTTCTGGATTCTTAGTGATGATATTTAGTTGGTATTTGTACTGGATTTGCCGCCCAACATTAGTCAAGCTTTGAAGTAGTGTTATTTGGCAGCTGAAACTGTAACTGTGTGCATTGTTAATAATAACACTAATAATAAACACTGCGTTCCAATACTATAGACCACTAATTCCTGGTGGTAACTTTGTCAAATCAGCTGTTAAAGCAACAGTTTACTGGAGTGATGTGTACAGGATATTGCTGAACCCTCTTGGCTGTCTGAGAAATTGATCTCAAAACATTAACCTTAATACAAATTATTTGGCACATGTGGTAGCTGAACCGAGTTGAACAGTAACATGTTGAAGCCGAGCGTGCACTGTACTGAGCCACGATGACAAAAATCACTTGTGAGACAAGAGTTTGATATTGCGTTGACTGTACACAAACATTGCTGTGTTTGTGTGTAGCTGTGTCTAGTTGAGTGTAAGGCAGCTGTGTGTATGTCTGTGTGACTAGCTGAGTCAACTGCTGGTGTTCATGATCTCACCTTCGTCAAGACTGCACTGCAGACTGTGTGTTCTTGACATGCTGATGTCAGAAGTGTCAGTTCTTGATGTGTTACAGAGCATTGTTCATATCAGGCTGACAGTGAGTCACCAGTCTTAACACTGCTATTAGTTTTCAGTTGTCTGCACTGTAAATAATAGCAGTTCTGTTGCATGGAGTGTCAAGACTGTTGTCTCAACAGTGATAGTATACAACAGCATGATGGTGGTGTTGTTGCTGCTGTCCTTGCTAATTGTTTACCATTAATTTACTGTTGTTATGTCTGGTTCTTATCATAAATGATTTGATGACTGATCTGTAGGGACAGAAACTTGCTGGTCACTGCTATGACCTTGTCGTGAATAACGTGGACAGTTTGTCGACTGTACATCGAGATGAAGTCAATGGCTTGTTGATGTATCTGCAACAGTGTGATGTTCCTGTGGTCAATATTGGTGCACGTCTGTCCGATGATGACAGAGCTGCTATGCTGCAAGTTAGCTGCCAGCTTTCTTTGCTTTTATAATATTTAAATTAAACTGTAGCTAAACCATTGACATTTGGATATAGTTTTTATAAACTCGATTGACATCTCTTTGTTGAACAAATGACAAATGCAAATGTTGTACAAGACAAGAAGCCACAACACAGACATACAAGCATAAAAATGAAATGTAATTTCTGTACATGTATTTACTGGAATTAATCGTTAAAAAAACTAAGTAATCACTGGAGAGAAAAGAACTTTTGTATACGTTATTCTGACATATGGGGAGGACATAACTCTGTCGCCTGAGCACTGACCAGCAATTTGCTTTTCTGTTGAAGGATATGTGAGAAGCAGTGTGAAGAATATGGCATGCAGTTAAACTGTTTATGGTGAGCCATATTGAGATAGTGAGATGCATTGTACATGCATGAAGCACTGCAAAATCTATGTCAACTGGCTGTCTAAAAAAGCATTAATCCTGGTTTTGTTGGCCATTTAAGAAGCCACTCCAAGCAGACATGGTGTACGTTATTCTACTCGCAATTCTTTCTACTAATTAATATATTGTGCAGTCTGGAATTTCTTGACTTTACAGCAGCTTAAATACGTACAGTCTTTGTGAACAGATAAACAGCACAAATATTCATGAAAGTGTAAGCTAACAGAGAACAGTGCACTAAGAAACACAGTAATTTTAACCTGCTCAGTGTTATTGAGTCTCAGGCGTATCAAATCTGCTAGGGTGTACCGTATTAATGACCGATGATAGCCCAGTCCTTAATATGTTTGTATTCTTTAAGTACAGTTAGTATGTTCAGGCATCAGGAGATTGGCGTCACTTCACATTAATACATTTATACCGGATATGAGGTGCAAATCACTTTCCATGATGACTATAAAGATGGACCAATACCAGAATGCAATACTTTGTAGGATAGACAAGTTAATTCTGATGCTCATTGTCAGTGTTGTTTTGATTGTATGTTATCTGCATTTACATTGTTATTAGTCCCCGGAACCGCTGCTATACGCCGCCACCGCTAACTGCTAGTCTGCCAAGCCGCTAAGACCGCTAAGCTAGCGGCCCCAAGCTGCTAATTACGGAAACCACCGCCACCGTTAAGATAGCAGTCTTAGCGGTTTTTCCACTAAACACCAACTGCAGAAGTTGTCGGTGTATGCAAGGCAAGCATGAAGGACTGTGATGAAGTGAAGTCACTGAAGAAGCTCATTCTAAATAACATTTACAAACGACTAGTGCTTGCTTGTGGCTGACTGGCTGCAACGACAGCATTATACACTAGTTCCCGTTTTTCATCATGGCTCAGAGACACAAGACTCTTAGTTGACGGATCCATGAGAGTTGACATCATTTGTTATAGGTAGTTGTTTGTCAAGTGCCACCTACAGTATATTAGTGAAATTAGCGATAAACTCACGTAGTTGATTTTGCATTTTGCACTGAACGTTAACTTAGGTGAATACATTTTTGCATAATAATTGTAGGCATACTGTACTTTTGTCTGCAGTGGGAGGTTGTAGCCTATATGCGTAAAATGCATTATTTGTGGCTTTTTGTGTTCTGGTGTTATAACATTTACTCGTAGGTCGCTAACAAGCCGCTAAGACCAGCTGCTAAGCTTTAGCGATCCAAGCAGCCGTTAACTTAGTGGCTTAGCGGCGCAGACCGCTAAGCCAGCTGCTAACATCCCAAGCCAGCCACTAAAGTCTTGGCAGCTGGTTCCTGGGACTAATTGTAAAATTGACAATGCCATCTGTGTACTTGTCTGCTAATGTGTTGTCTGCTGTTGTCATGTGTTGTCTGCTAATTTACATATTTTTTATTTGTTGCACAATGTCTGTGTTATCAGTTGCATTATATGCTGTTAATAGGAGAGATTGTCATGGAAAGTAAAGTTTAGTGATCATAGAACAAAGTGGTTGCAGAACCATGGGCTCATGTTGCAACGGTCAGTTTACGATTTGTTGTGTATTTATTAATTGCGAACTGCAATGGTTATTGTTTGTCTGTTTCTATTATTGTATTATTGTTCTATTTTGTAAATACTGTTTCTTATTTTATTGATGAAATATTTTTTAATCAGTAGCACATAAACAGCTGTATCACATATAAGATGATAGATGACAGTAGCAATAGCCATGTAGTGTGTATGTACTGAATGTGAAAATGTGTGATGTGCAGAGTGTTGCATAGAATGGACGGCCTGCTGACGACTGTGGCAACAGAAGCAATGGAAGTAACGCAGGTTGTATGCTCGGCACAGAATGTGATTCGCAAGAAGTTTGTGAGTGATTTGAAGCGGTCGATGAGTGATGCATTGCAAGTGAAGAAGGACTGGCAGCAAGTGATTGTGCAGCTCACACATGAACGGTCTCAGTCTCACTTCTGTCTGTTCGCTTTACGTTGTTTTTATGCTGCATGTCAAGTTGTTGCAAATATGACTGATGTAGCCGATGGTGTGTTTGAACTGACAGAGGTGTGTGGCATGATCCACGGACTCATCCAGCGTCGTGGGAACTGGATCCAACAGAAGGTCCTAGTAGAATACGATGTCGTCTGCAGCACTGTCACCTGCGCATGAAGCCTCAGTTTCTGCTGCCGCAGTATCAACACAGACTAAGTACACACTGTCTCACTGCTTTATCTTCCTGCACAGTGTTCTTCCTGCTGTTGTATACAGTCTCTGTGAATAATGAATGTTATGCAGTTAGTCGTACTGAATTGGCATTTCTATCACAGTTGCTGCAGCTACTTCATACACAACGATTGTCACTCGTCAGATACGTCATTGCAACTTGTTGTGATGAACAGATGACGAGCATTGTGATGCCTTCACTCTTCAGCTTAGTGTCTTGTAGTAATTTATCATAAACTGTATATTATGTGCCAAGAAACACAAATTACAAAGCCATTGCATTAGTAGTTTGTCCTCCACAATTATCTCTCATATTTCTTTGTTAAGTTTTATTAACATGATGTAATGTGTTTCTCTGGCAATCTCTTAGAGATGAGGAATACAAGAGATTGCTACAGTTGTATGTGATACTAGGCACGCTGAGGATCTGCTGTGAATTAGACAAAGTTTGTATGAGATTCTTTGTGATGTTGCACAACTTGTGAAATGTGTGTGTGTGTCATGAAGGTGCTGGTGAGAAGGAGCTGCCATTGTCGTATCTGTTTGTTGACGATGATGATAGCACTGGTTCTGATGCAACTGCTTTGATCTACAAGCTCCACACCAGTGACAATATTAAGTTTGTCAAACACTCTCTTGTCTTAGTTATTACTGTCACTTGTAAAGTTTTTTTGTTGAAAAAAAGACAATGTTAGTCATATATTTCTGCATTAATGTTACATTTTATGCCGTCCTGGCGACCTTCTGGCATAAACACTTGCACTTCTGCAGAGGGTTATGCATGCCGCTCTCCAAGTCATGTACGACCTTAAACCATGCGACCACATCACCCCGACACTCAAAGCCCTGCATTGGCTTTCAGTCAAGCAGGGGATGGAGTTCATATTGTGTCTGTTGGTCCATCTAGTTATCAACAAATGGGCACCTGTCTACCTACAGAACCTGCTGACAATACTGCATCTGTGCCTGGTCGGACCTCAAACCACTCGGCTAGCAACAACGACCTTGCAAAGCAGTCAACCAGACTCAAACTTGGTGAACGTGCCTTCTCCTTTGCCAGACCGTGCGTCTGGAATCAGCTGCCTACTGACCTCAAAGCCCTCATGGACACTCGTGTTTTTAGATGCAAACTTAATCTTTTTTATTTTCATCAGCATACCCTTAGCACACACTAACATTCATCTGGGCCACCAGTCATTTGTAGGTGGCAACGTAGACTCTGTATTATTGTATTGTATTGTATTGTAACTAGTCTTCATATTTGTGTGATAGCAACTATATGTGTTTAAGGCAACAGTAACTTGTAGACTATTGTAATTTGTCATAATTGTGTTAAGCACCAGTTGTTTTGTTGTGTGATGTTGTTACATAGTGGCAACTGTTGATCTGTTGCAGTTTCACTTTCGCCTGCTGTAATGTAACTCCACAGACAACAGCAGCTGGTTCACTGCTGGTTGGACAGACGGACATATTTTTTGTTGCCGACAATGCCATTAATGAGTCTGCATATATGCAGGTAACACCATGATTCTTATTGTTTGAGCCGAATGTCCTTTTGCAGTTACCAAAAATTTATTAAAATTCAATAATTTAAACAATCAAAAACTTTGTGATAGAGGTCCTAAACTAATTAATTTTTCTATCGATTGTAACCTATCTGTATTTTGAGAAAACATGACTGTGAATGTGTGTGACACAGCTGGTATTGGTAGTATTGAAATTGCCAGGTTTGGGCTTGAAGCTTAATCCTGCCACACTTTAATGTGATGCTTAAATTTAGTGATTTTGAGATTTTCTCAACAAAACAACACAAAGTACTAAACTGCTAGATGTTAAATGATTGCTCAAATACATTTGACATCAAATATTTATTGTATGTTCTGTTAAAATTAATAATAATTAATTGGTTAAGTAATTAATTAGTTAAAGGTGAATAAGCAAGATTTTTCATGGTTGTGTCTTAGTATTTTAGAAGTTGTGGAGAATTTCCTAGTGCCATGGAGTCAACAGCATGCATAAGAATGCTGAAATTTAACAACAAGAATGAACACTGGCCGATCTCTGTCCATGTGAATGGTATAACAGATTGTTGTGCCGAAGAAGACCTCAGCAATCTGATGTAGTGGTGTGGCTGCATGTAAAGGTAAAGCCGAGCACTTGTATAGCGCCTTGCATGGTAAAGACCACTTTAAAGCGCGTGTAGTCAGGAGCCAAGATGGTCTGGACCTTGTAGGCAAGAAATGTTACCTCGTAGCTGATGCATTTCTCGGCTGGAAGCTAGTGTAACTGCTGAAATATTGGTTTGGCACGTAAGTGATTTCCAGACTGAGTCACCACATGCGCCAGCACATTCTGAGGATGCTGTAGCTTGTCAGTGGTGATCTTTGGCATGCCATAGAGCAGTGAGTTGCAGTAGTCCAGTTTAGACATCACATTGCTACAGTTGATTGACTTGGCAGTGTCGTCAGACAGTACAGTGTGAATGCGACGTAAGCGCACTTTTATGCATGAGCTGACGTGGTATTGGCGTAGGCGTTGAAACACAGATGATCGTTGATGAAGCCACGTGGTGACTTGATCTTCTGTGCCACTGAGAAGACTCCCAGAGTCCATGAAGCTGGTACTGCATCAGACTGAAGTTGCTGCAATGTGCCTACTACCAGCACTGGGTTCAGCTGGAGATCATTGCGCAGGAACCATTGTTTCACTGCAGCTGTGCACATTGTATTGTGTTGTACTCGTCTGTGATTCAATGTAGCTCTTGTTGTTGTTATTGTATTAGCAACAGGCACTTCTAGGAAATTGTGACACTCTCTTCATGACTCTACCACACGAGCAGATTCGTGAGTTTCATAAGCAGTGGTATCTTCTCACAGACTGTGCTCTTCAGATCTTTCTCAATACTGGCAAAACTTGTCTGCTCGCATTCAACCTCACCAAAGTAAGCTGAATCTTTATTTGTTGAATGAAACATTAGTCATACAATGTTATTTTTCTTATTAGTTATTTTTAGCAATATATACATGATAGCTAAGCATACACCATATTTATGAGTGTGAAGCTTTTGAAGTTTGAGTCTAGTGTCAATCCATGTGTATGTATTCAGTACTCTGTAACTGTGCAGGAACGTGATGAGATGTATCGTGTTTTACTGGATTTGGATTTGCCAAACCTGGAACCAGCTGACAATTTACATGCAGTCCAAGATTTGTGGTTGAATGGTAAAATGACGAACTTTGACTATCTGATGCAGCTGAACAAGCTGGCTGGACGCTCGTTTAATGACCTCATGCAGTATCCCATCTTTCCATTCGTTCTCTCACAGTACAACCAAAGCTTTTTGGATCTTTCTACCAACAACTGCTATAGGTTTGATAACTACTTTGTGTCTCACACTGATATGTCACATTTGCTGCAGATGTGATGTATTGGTCTTGCTATGTGTCAGAGTAGGTCTAGTAGTAGTGGCTACATGTGCTGCCATGAAACAACTGCAGAATTGTTCATCATACTGTGATCTGTGTACGGCTGTGGACATACTAGCTCAGTCAGTTACAGAAACTCGCTGCTGTATAAATAGATCAATTCCGTGAATATGAGGCAGTGTACTTTATTGATTGTATGTTAACAATACAGTCTGATACCTGAATGCTAACAGGTGTTGTAACAAGCACTTAGACTGTAATTTTTAGCGTGCATCTAACTCTGTTAAGGCGCGCTCTTGCTATGGCTTTCCTCTCTGTCCATCTATCTGTCTGTCACACGTGACAAAACGAAATAATCATCTGTCAGTATATCAAATCATGCAATAGAGGGATTCTTCTAGTTTCTTGGGAGTCAAATTTTATGGTCCTGGATCTAGGGGTTTATTCTGAATGAGTGACAGGTAC
>Ga0209255_1000380_pt1 | contig 10491 bp, 5 predicted proteins | sample WorMetvaBAHAMAS2_FD_187394 | JGI IMG/M metagenome (GOLD analysis project Ga0209255, IMG submission 187394) | Marine gutless worms symbiont microbial communities from Max Planck institute for Marine Microbiology, Germany - Olavius vacuus... | ecosystem: Host-associated > Annelida > Digestive...
ACCTGTATGTGTGTGTGTGTGACATAGAGCTGCTGACGAGTACATAGTGCGACACTTTGACAAGTACATCCGTGTCAGCGGTGGCGGCGGCGCTGTGTCCGTACTGAGAGTGTATGACCCTGACCGTCGTACGAGCACGGTGAATGATGACGTCAAGAGATACTGTCTCACAACGGCTGACAGCAGCAGCTTTGTCGCTCCTACACGCCGAGACGTCGTACATCATAAGATCATCGTAACCACTCTCGTGACGTCACTCATGCTGACAAAGCTGGCTGTCAGAGGACTCTTTACTCACATCTTTATTGACGAAGCTGCTCAGGTCGGCTTTGATTACTTAGACACCATCGTCTATTATCTAACTTGCACAGGGAAAATACTGCTAAAACCAGCATTCAGGACAGTACTGTATTTAACAAGATAGATAGATAGATAGATAGATAGATACATTTATATATATAGCGCTTATAAGTCAAAAGAGTCACTAGGTGCTTGAAGATGAGCTGTGCTGATGGCTGACACGGTATGAACTGAAGTTACGGCTGCTGATTCAACCTCTCTAACTTGTATTTGTATACCCTAAGTGTGTTTTTGGTGTTTGATTCGGCTTAATGACAGTTCTTGGTCGTCGTTTGTTTTTCAGTGCTCACACCCCCTTCCCCTCCCCGGATGTGTGTCGGAAGGCCTCTATGTTTTGTCCGTGTCCTTTTTGCCATTTGACCTCTAATCTTCAAGGCAGTCCAACAGTGCCATGTCAGAACATTGGGTCCTAGGTCTTGCATGATGGTGACGCGTGTTTTGCAGCAATTCAGTTTCATTGTCTGTCTCTGCAAATAGCATTGATGTGTGTGTCTATAGGTTTATGAGTGTCAGGCACTGATGCCGCTGACACTGGCCACTAACTCGACGTGCATAGTACTCGCTGGAGATCACAAACAGATGAAACAAAGAGTTTTCAGCAGCGAAGCTCGTGAGCTGAACTTTGACAGATCCATAGTTGAGCGACTGTACAGCTACTATGATAGTGTTCGTAGAAGGCATGGTGGTACCCTGTCGTCAGTACCGGTGGTTCAACTCAGACACAATTACCGCAACGACGCTAGGATACTTCGGTTCCTGTCGGCGACGTTCTACGGAGGTGCTGATGTGCTCGTGGCGTGTACCTCACAGCCCACTGCACCGGGACTTTCTCCCATCAACTTCTATGCTGCCCTTGGGACTGAGGTATGTGGCAATCACTGCCGTCATCATCATCATCATCATCATCATCATTGTCATCGTCCATCACCATTGTCGTAGCAGCAGCAGCGTTTACTGGTGTGTGTCTAATGACATTAGATGCTACAAGCCATTCTGTCTATCTGTTCGTCTGTCTGTCTGTCTGTCACATTTGTGATCGATGCCTCAGTGGTTTAAGATATCAAAACACTTTTCACATCATACAATAGAATGATGCTTGTAGTTTCTTAATGCCAAATTTTGTCGTTGTGAGTTTAGGGGTCCCCAAAACAAGTGCATTTAGGAGATGTACCCCCTGTCGAGAGCAAAAATTTGACCAATAATGTACAGTAACTTGGAAGTGGTGCACTAGTAGGAAGTCACATGTGCGTTTTGACTGGTACTGAAATTGGTGACTTCGAATGACTTCGAACTGCTTAATGGCCATTATTTTGTGTTATTTCACCAAACTTAATAGCCTTGGGAGCCAGTTTTGTCAAACTAATTGTTTACAACAGAAATTTAACCCCAAGGATCTTGTTTTTGGCAATGTATGACTTACAGCGATATTTGCAGAGATTATCAAGAATGGTTGTGTGAAAGAGATACACCCTGGGGAAAGGGAAAATTTGACCAATGCTGCATGTTAACTTGGAAATGGTGCAAGATAGGATGTTAGTATTGTTCACTAATAGAAAGTCACGTGTGAGTTTGTGATTTATATGGAAATCTCATCTGTGATTTGACTGTGAGTTGACTGATTCTATGGACTCCTGGACCATCTAATGATTTTATTCTGTTCAACAGCTGGATTTATTTGCATGGTGTGTTAGACTAGGCCGGCTTCTAGTCGGTTTTCGATCGCACTTTAAATCGCTGCACTTTCATTTCATTTCATTTCTGTGAGCTTGAATGAGCTTGAACTGTGTAATGACTGCCGTCTTGTGCTGTCCCGGCGGCGGCTGAGCTCGTTGTGTTGATTGAGCGTCTGTGTTCATTGCAGGTGCAAGACGAGAGCAGCACATCATGGTACAATCTCGCTGAAGTCAACGAAGTTATAGAGAGAGTCTGTGAGCTGTATGAGTCGTGGCCAGTGGAGTGGGGTCAGCGTGATGCAAAGTCTATTCTTGTTACTACAGCATACTCGGACCAGGTGTGCACGTTGTTCGTTAGAATCCGATCCTACTTCTGAGTCGCACGATATTCTGCATTGCAGCTGCAAAATCGGCCGTCTTCAAAATGTGTATCCTGGGATGTTATGAAACCAAGCTGAACGTAGATTATGAATCTATAGGTTTGTCTCTGTAGCCTTGCAAAGCCCTTTTCTTTAATTTTGATCCCCATTTTTGCATGCAGTGCCTTAAATATGGCTGAAATTTCCCCAGAAAAGTGGAATTACAAAATAAACAAAGGATAATTAGAAAAAGCGACAGTAATACTAAGTCAAAAATAAGTTACATAATTTCTGTGTCTGTCCTTATTTTTCACAGCAGGTGCTCTCAGAGTTGGCCTACAGGCAGTTTGATGCAAAAGGTCTGACTGTTGGCCTTTCCTCCACTGCCATATTTTTATGTCAGTTTCTGTAAGTTTTGTTGTTGTCGGCAACTACAGAATGTTTGGATTTGCACAGTTTTGTTATACTATGTATTCATTATGTATTACTGTATATTGATATTAATTTAAAATCACAGTGCATTGCATGGCATTGTGGTCAACCAGTGAAGAGAAATTTTAGATGTTAGTTGAAGTTGAAACTTTGAACATGTCTGACTTTCCGAGCAGAGTTGATCAGAAGTCGGTTTGACATCTTGTTGTTGTTGTTGTTGCGTGGCTGGTGATTGAAGGTTGCAGATGTGATTACAGCCAATGTTTGTCATGTGTTTGTTCAACGTAGGAGAAAATTATTCGTCAGGCTTTGCGACGCAGGAAGCTTGGAGCAGTGACAGTTCTGCGTGTGCACAACTTGCCTGGTAATGTGTGTTCATTACATTAGAGTTATTCAGAGTGGTTTAAGTACAAGACTGCTAAACCACTACTATATGTGGTGTACAGAAAGCATCATCATCATCATCATCATCAAGGGCAGGCCCCAGAGCTAGAAACCGAAAACTGTTAGGAAGGAAATTTATGTATGTATGTATGTACGAAAATTTATATTTGGCGCGCCTTGAGCAAAAAAGTCACAGTCGCACCGCAGTCTCAAACAAACAGAAACGTCTTCAGTGCCCGTTTGAACCGTTCAGTGGACAAGTCGGCTGAGCGCAGAGAGGATGGGAGACTGTTCCAGATCCTGGCTCCAGCGACAGCGAAACTCCGATCACCGAATGTGCTGTTGGTGCGTCGAACCAGTCATCAGTTTGCAGTCAGGGATCGTCTAGTTTGGTAAAAAAATTGTGCAGTCTGCACCATGCTATACTGCCAGACTGTGGCTGTATGACCAGAGTGTAGCAGCATAGAGTAAACAGCAGTGTCTGATGTTTGTGCCAAGATCACCACTTAGCAGTCATGGCAGTGCTGTGTGTTGTGTGGTTAAATGCACCGATCACCAGTCGCCAGTCACGGTAGTACTGCCGTGTTGTGTGAATGTGTCGTTAAATGCGCTGAAGAACATCTCGTGTTGCGGCAGCTGAACCATCTAGTGCTGTGTGTTGTGCTGTAGGAATGGAGTTTCGTGCGGTGTTTGTGAGCACAGTGCGAAGTCGTCACCGTGTTAGTCAGATGTCTTCGAGTGTCGGTGAATTTGGATTCCTGTCAGAGGCGCAGCTCGTCAACACCGCTCTGACACGAGCCAAGTCATGGCTGGCAGTCATTGGTGATCCTGTAGCACTGTGTTCGGTCGGTAACTGTGGCGCCCTCTGGCGAACTTATCTCAAACATTGTCAGAAGGTCGGAGGTATCCACCCGGCGGACCTGAGTCTCGAAGACATCTGGCAGCACAGTCAGAGTCTGCTGAACCTGCTGTCGGTGAGTGGTATGAATGCTGACAGACCAGGACAAGGACCCAGCGTTGAGAGACAGTCTCAGGGAATTAATGTTGAAAGACAGTCACAAGGACCCAGTGTTGAGAGACAGTCTCAGGGAATTAATGTTGAGAGACACTCACAAGGACCCAGTGTTGAGAGACAGTCTCAGGGAATTAATGTTGAGAGACAGTCACAAGGACCCGGTGTTGAGAGACAGTCTCAGGGAATTAATGCTGAGAGACAGTCACCAGGACTTGATACTATTGACATTGTGGAGCTGGGTCTTGCAGCCACACAGCCACTAACATCATATGTCTCATCACAACGACCACTTACTGAGCCATCATATACATCAGCTGTGCAGTCTGAGCAGCCAGCTGACATCATGCTACAGATGATGAATGACAGTGTTACTGCGGAGAGTACGGTCACAGCTACTGAAGGCAGTGCTACACAAGCTATGTACAGTGAAATAGTTGAGGCACTTGGTAGACAAGATACAGCTGAACCGCTGGCTAGATGTGTGTCAGTGGACAGGAGCAGAGAGGAAGAGAACAGTGATGATGATGATGATGATGATGATGATGATGATGATGATGATGATGATGATGACGACGACGATGTCACAACATCTTCTCGTGCTGTCACTAGCAGTACTGATGCAGCTGGTGCTGCTAGCAGGGCAGCCGTCATCAGCTTCTCCGAGTGGAGTCTCGACTATCAACTTGAACCTGATGAAATCATCAGACAACTTGCTATGGTCTGTATTCGTGCTGTTCACCAGTAGTAGTTGTAGTGTCTTGTTTCTGTCACTAAGTTTGCCTGGTGTAAGTTGTGTCAGCTTTGTGAATGTTTGCACTTGCACTTGTATTGCAGTTGCATGTGAAATGAACTTGGGCATTTCAGTGACATTCTGCTCATGTCTGTCGCTCGCTAAGTAAGTAAGTAAGTGAGTAAGTAAATAAATTTGTAGAGTGCATCTTCCAAAAAGCTCTAATGCGCCATGTATATGAGTAAGCTGAAAATAAAAACGTCTTCAGTAAATGCCTGAAGGAGTCTCTGCTGATGGCCGGATCTCTCAGACTGTCTGGTAACCAGTTTCATATCGCAGGGCCGGCCACAGATAAAGCCCGCCGACCATAGCTGCTGAGACGATGGCAAGGCACGACGAGAAGACCTCGGCTGGCAGAGCAAAGATGTCGTCTGGAGGTGACACTGGAGGCAGACTGCAGAGGTCGACGAGGTGTGCTGACAGTTGAACGCCACGAGGCCGATCTTGAACACGACACGCTCCATTACATGTAGTTCGGTGTAGTGACATTGTTGCTAACCATTGTATTTGTGCATTTGTGCAGATAGAGGAAGAGAGAAAGGTGAAGGAGGATGATGTGACGTGGCCGCCTCCGCAGCCGAGACCTGTAGACATGAGTCACGTTGAGTATCATGAGAAGCGAGGTCGTGCATACCTTTATTACCGACCGACCGCCAGTCACAGGTCAAGTGCTGCTGGTGGTCGTCGCAGGCTGCAGTCTGCCGGTGACTTTGACCGCGAATATGACTCAGCGTCTGATAGCAGCGAGGAGGACCTCAATGATAGCGTTCAGTACACGGGACTAGAGCTGTCAGCCTTGCAGGCCAATGACCCTGATGTCTTCAAGCACTGTATCATCAGCATTGAGAGCTCACGCAACATTTTTGCCAAACCGCTAGATCACTCGTACCCTAGAATCGCCATCCCGGCCCGCAAACTCTGCGGACGTGCGTTTCACGGCGACGAAGTTCTGATGGAAATTTTTGACTTTGGTAAGAAGTTGGATGTGCCGAACAGCGTCGTGAGGTCGGTGGTAGATAAACAGGCATCGGATAAAGTAGTCGCTGAATTGGAAGGACCTTGGGCTAAGACTGTAGGTGTGTTTAAGCGTGCAATGAATCCAAAGTATCGCATGTTTGTCTGCCAGGTCGAGGATGGCAACACGGGCGTTATGGTACCGCTGAATTGTGGCGTACCTAAAATATTTAATTTGGAAAGACACGATGCACCAACGGAGGAGGGCAAAGTTACAATCTATGCTTTTACAAAGGCGAAGCAGATCATCTTTGATCGTTATCAGAAAGTTCACGATGTCAACTCAGTTCTGTTTGTAGTGCGCTACTTGAAATGGGAAGATCGATGTTCGCTGCCCCTAGGCATCGTCATTTCAATGTTGCCACCCGGCGTCACTGTGGAGAGTGCGATGTCCATCCTAGACATAGAATACTCCATTCCACGCAGGTTTCGTGAAGCCACGTTGGCTGAAGTTAAACTGCAGCATTCAGCAGTATTGAGCCAGTTCCCGCCAGGCGTGCTAGCCCGGAGATCTGACTACAGGAACAGTCTTGTCTTCACTATCGATCCGCCTAACTCTCGAGACCTGGATGACGCTCTTAGTTTTGAAGTGTCGCCAGATGGGACGAGCTACATCATTGGTATTCATATAACTGATGTATCATACTTCGTGACAAAGTCGAGCAGTATTGACTGTGAGGCCAGGCAGAGAGGGTCTTCGTTCTTCACAGCTGTCGGTGACTCGACTCCAATGCTACCTCCACGACTGAGCACTGACCTCTGTAGTCTGCTGCCGAACAAAGACCGTCTGACCCTGAGTGTGTACATTAAGGTCAACGCCGGCGCCGACATTCTGGGTGTAGAGATCAAACGCAGCATAGTTCGGTCATGTCATCAGCTTTGTTATTCGGAGGCGGAGGCGATCATTAACGGACTGGCAGATGACGGTGATTATTCGGCCGAGTTGACATGTGCACTGATGTCTCTGTACCGTGTGGCTCAGCTGTGGAGAAGTAAGCGTCTCGGTCGTGAAGCCCTCTACACTGCTGTCGATTATTCCACACTCGACGGACCGAAGGCTCACAAGTTGGTGGAAGAGATGATGATAGCTGCCAATCATCAGGTGGCGGTCTATCTGTTGTCCAAGTTTCCATCTTACACAGCTGTGCGATGCCAGAGCCCGCCTGACGTCACTGACCTGGAAGAATGGAAGACAAGGTTTCTGATTGCGGCGCATCAGAGCGTCGTATTGTCTCGTCCGTATTGTGCCGCTGGTCATGTGTGTCAGTGTGTTGGTCTGTGTGAGTGTCTGCCGAGTGTTAGTGATGATTCCCAGCCTGCTGATGCTGCTGATGCTGGTGGTCGTGGGTTTGAGATGATGCTACCACTGTGGCTGCAGATCCAACGTGCGTTTGCATTTGATGAGTTTGACAACGACCGCTTGCAGTCACTGGTTATTAGTCCCGAGTTTCATCCGCGCCAGGCTGTTGCATTGTCCAATTACCAGCAGATACAAGGCCGATCAGCGTACAGGTGTAGCGGTGAACTAGAGACAGACATGGACAGACATCATCATTCACTGAACCTGCCGGTCTACGTCCAGTTTACGTCTCCACTCCGGCGCTACATTGACCTAGTAACACATCGGCTGGTACATTGTGCCCTAGATGACACTGGTCCATGCTACACGCAGTCAGACCTCACCGAGCTCTGTACACATTGCACTGATGTTGCGCTGCGCACGCGACGATATGAACGTGCTAACCTTGTTGCGCATTTCTGTGACTTGCTCATGAAGCGCCCTCTAGTGTTGTTTGCCGTTGTCGACCGAATTACCGACACTGATATCCAGCTGCTGTTTCCGACAATCCAGTCGTTCTTTCCATCGCGGACCAAGGTGAAGCTATCGTCACTCAACACCGGCAGCAGGCCTGTGATTGGTTCAGACATGGAGCACCTGCTGGTCATGTGGTCTCAGCGTATCTATGACTGTCGTCGTGGTGGCGGGTTGAGTCGTCGTCGTGGTGTGATGGAAGTCAGGTCGGACCAATACACGTTTGTGATTCCTGCTGCAGCATGGAACGACCTACTTCTGGCCAGTGTGGATGAGGACTTAGCTACCACGCACATTGCTGATGCTCTGCAACGCATTACACCGTATGCAGTTCTGCCGCAAGTTCAGGAGCCAACGTCGGAGGGTTTTGAGGCTGTTGATGGTAAACACTTTGCCGAGTATAGTCTGAGTGTGCGTGCTGGTAGTGTGGTAATGGTACAGTTATCCACCGAGCTGCACCGTGGCCTGCTGCGTCCGTGTGTCCAGTTGTTTCATGTCACTCCACAGTCGACATGTGTCTGTGTGGAACACATCACGGCCGCTGTGAAATGCTTCTGTAAGGTGGCCACCAAGTCCGCCGCACGTGCGCTGTATTCGTCAGCCGGTAAGTACAGGAAGCTGTGGTTGCCAGTGCTAGCCATGGAGGCCGTGCATGGCGCTATTGCTAACCAGCATTCGGTTATTATACACAACGTTGACATTCAATGGACTCCACATCGCATGCACGGTGAAGGCCCAGTGTACTTGGCTATGTTCAAACTGCCTGTCAGTTTCTGTGAGTCGCGTTGTATCAGGTTTGCCGGTGAAGCTTGTGATGAGGACGAAGTAGATGATAGTTGGAGTCCGGACCCGCGAGATGACTCGTGCCATGGATACATCTGTGTGCGCTACGCCGGCATCAGTATGCCAGTGCCACGCATTGACCTGCCTATTGGTCACCTGGTCAACCTTACTGAACACCTCACCTGGGTTGGACACTGTACCGTCAGTAAAGTCCTGCTCGTTGACAAGTCGTACTTCAGGATTTACCTCAAGGTGCATCAGTCGTCATTCCCGCCACCTGCTCAGCTGTTAGATGGCTCTGCTCAGCCTGCCACCGTCGAGTGGATTGACAAGCCGCTACCTGACAGGTTTGTTCATCATCTCTGATAGTTGTTTGTCATCGTCCTTATCATAGAAAACATGCAGTTGTGTGGTGCAGGACATTTCCTCCTAACTACGACTACCTTAACGTGTTTCATAGTAAGCTTTGTGGTCACTACTCGCACTTAGTAGCATGTTGGTGGTCTGGCATAGTGGTTAGTGCGTTGGCTTCGATCAACGAAGTTAATCTATGTCGGGCCCGGTTAGTACTGAGATGGGTGACCGCGTCCGGGTTCAATTACTGGTGCCGGACACTTATTTTGGTATGTAACCAACCAGCCACCCTAGGACAACTTAGCCTTCCATTCCTCCGGGGTCAGTAAATGAGTACCAGCTTCGGCTGGGAAGGCAAAGGCAGGTATGGTTCATTCCGCTAGCGGATGAATGCGAGGTGTGCAGGTAAAACTGTGAGATCCATGAGAACGCGTGCCATACCTGAGCGCTTTAGTGGTGTGTTCACGACAAGGCACTATACAAATACATGTTTACGTTACATTAGATTGTATTGACTTGAGCTGTACTAGAGAGTGGAGTGATTGGCCGATGATGATGATGATGATGATGATGATGATGATGATGATGATGATGATGGCGGGGGTGGTCTGTGATGTAGGAGAATGCAGCAGGCTCTGAAGCACTTATGTGATGACAACTCACTGTCATGTTGCATTGCTCTCGGCCGTGATCTTCCAACGCTCGGTACCAATCTACATTGTTCTTCTCTAAGCACCAACTACACTGTGTGATGCTGATGTTTTTTGTCTGTTTGCGCAAGTGTGTGATCAGAAATTACTGTAACTTGGTATGAATATGTGTGATGATGAACCCTGGAAGTGATATAGATTTCAGTAACCTTTGACCTTGACTTTTGACCTTGGGTGATATTTGACCACGCGCATAGAAGCGCAGTATATAATTTCGGTGGATTCTGTATGTATGTCTCTCTGTCAGACGATAACTTTCAGAAGCTTCGACATAGGAAGTTCATATTTCCAGGTAATACAGGTCAAGTTTGTATATGAAGGTCATCGGGTCAAGGTCACAGTCACACTAGCAAAAAAACGTCCGATGTTATCCTGCCACCCCTACAGTTCAGTCAGAGCATGACTACAACTGCCCAGACAGTGCGAGCATTGCATCGTCAAGGGTGGCATGTAAACATGATGACGGGAAATTCCACGTTTCATATCTGTGCTGATTACCATACGTAAGTAGATGCACGCATTTGCAGGTGGTCGGCCTTAGATTAGAAGGTAGCTTCTTTCGTATGTTTTTTATAATAAGTGTGCTTATAGCTCGAAAACTACAGGTCAGATTTTGGTGTAACTGTACGTGGCCATGTGGCAATATATCTTAGTTCTATAATCAAATGAAAGTGCGCGTACTTGACCTTTGACCCTGATGGCATGCAATGTTTTTGCTCACTTAGGACACAGTGTAATGTCGCTTGTATTTTATTGACTTAATTCTTTAGTATAATTTGACACAACTAATAAATGACCAACTAA
>Ga0209255_1000381_pt1 | contig 10471 bp, 7 predicted proteins | sample WorMetvaBAHAMAS2_FD_187394 | JGI IMG/M metagenome (GOLD analysis project Ga0209255, IMG submission 187394) | Marine gutless worms symbiont microbial communities from Max Planck institute for Marine Microbiology, Germany - Olavius vacuus... | ecosystem: Host-associated > Annelida > Digestive...
AGGTGTTTCGAGTCGTGGAGATAGTGAGGTTGGTTGGTTGTGAGAACTTTATAAGTTAGAGAAAGGAGTTTATATTTAATGCGTTCATTTATTTTCAGCCAGTGTAGAGATTTAAGAACAGGAGTGATGTGAGAAGATTTTGGCGATTAGTGTTTAAATTTTGGACACTGCGTTACTGAGTCCCTAGCTTTGGGGACTTAAGGGCAACGTATACACTGTTCATCTTAGGCTCATTGGAAAGTTCGTAGTGGACTTCCTATTCGAACTTTTTTCGCTAGGTGTTACGGCTGAGGCGCTATGAGCGAATATTGATTGGAAATCGGCATTTTTGAAGGGGGTTGGCCAGTTTGAGTAATGTCCGCAAAATACATGTAGGGCCTATCGTCTTCCAGTTACATTTGGTAAAAACTGACCCACACAGCAGTCACGCGGTCTCTGCCACAGCTAAGCTTCTTGTGATCATCATCATAAAAAGTTTGTATAGTTTGTTGAGCGCCAACAAAACGAAGCCTTTTATGAGAATAAACATCAATTTCTCGTCAACAGTATCCCCACCTCCGAGTGCAGCCCCAGGTTATATATTTCATTTAACCGCTACTGAACATTATTGAATATTATGTATGTATATGTATTATGTACACACAGTATGTATTTTAAAACATATTTACGCACTTAGCAAAACACATCCTAACATTCCTGTATAGTTTTGTTGTGTGAGTGCTGAACAAATTAAAACAGTGCTTTTCAAGGTTGCTGGCTCAACCAGTCTGCTGTCGAGAACTGTAGCCTATTCTGTTGTCGGCAAGGTTGCAAATCTTTGTATTGATTAGCATATAATAGCGGACCTGGTTGACGACATATCTGACAGTGCGTTCACGGAGTTCGGCGTATCCAGCCTGTTGTCCGGCGGCAGCCGACACCATCAGAGCAGACACGTCGATACCGCTGCGTCGATTAAGAAACCGCCAGATCAGTGCGGGCAGCAGTGACATGACTGACATCGCCAGTAGGATGAGAGGTACCCACTGGTAATAGCAGACTATCTGTCTAGTCTTCCACGCTTCATCTTTTACGCCTGGTATTCGGTCCTGCACCGCATATCACCAAGCAGTAGGCTACAACAAAAGTCCAGCTAGACGATAAAACGTCGCAATGTCGGCTGAAGCGCTACGAGCGAAAATTGATTAAAAATCGGCGTTTTTGAAGGAACGGGGTCAGTGTGGCAAAAAATTTCAGGTACAAGGGGTGGTCTCCCATTAACCTTTCTTTGTGTTGCAAAACTGGATGGATGGATCTTTCATATGGTAAAAGAATTTTGGCAAAAGTTTCTTTCGTTTTATCACAGTTCTCCCGTTTGACGGACGGACGGACAGGCAGACTAACAGATGTAAACAGACATTTTGCTCATAGTATGCAGCGCGGTAAAAGGAAACCTCTGTGCCACTGTTATTTGTTTTATTACGTCGAAAAACGTAAGCATACAAGAACATATTGCACAAATTTTAACAAACTTCTGGTAATTCAATTATGTGGGACTAAATACTAAATTAAACTGTGCAATAGGAGAACACAGACCCTGCGCGCTGCCATCAATTTGAGCTTTCAAGATGAAAGGTCAAGATCAAATATACCGATTTTTGTTCAACTTGTACAGAATCAACTAAGATCACAATCACGTTAAATTCCATCAGAATATAACCAGTAGTTTTGAAATTATAGGTATTTTCTTATCCAAAAATACGATAATAGCTCTCAAGATCAAATATCACTGAATTTTAGTCACTTCTAGGGTTGACCATTCTCGACATACCGTGGCAAGTGCAAGGCAGTTTCTGATTAGTTTTTTAGCGCGCGTGTAACTATGTTCGAGCGCGCTATTGTTAAAGGCCGTTCTGTCCGTCTGTCACACCAGTGATGCACGCCCAAACGGTTCAAGATATCGAATTTTCATAGTTCATACCGTAGGATATCACGATGTTTCTATTTTCTTGTTGCCGAATTTAGTAACAGTAACTTTTGGGGTTCACCCCGAACGAGTATATTAAAGATAAGCTTACCCCCTCTCGAAAGCGAACATTTGACCTATAATATGCAATATCTTGAGAACGGTGCAAGATAGGATGTAAGTTAGTATTATTCACTAATGGAAAGTCCCATATGGGCTTTCGGTTTGTACCAAAATCGGCGACCTTGAATGATCTTGTACGGCGTAATGGCCGCTATTTTGCGTTATTACACTGAAGGCGTCTGATTTCAAAGCCAACTGCGTCAAACTGATTGAAGATAGAGAACCATACTGTCCGCAATAAAAATGAAGTCCAAAGAATAGTTTTTGGCAATGTATAATTTATGGCGATATTCGCAAAGACTACGGAAAACGAATGCGTTAAGGAGAGGCACCCCCCCCCTGTCAAAAGCGATTATTTGACTAATAGTGCGCGATAACTGCAGGAAAACGGTGCGAGATAGGATGTAAGTTAGTATATTGTTCACTAATAGGAAGTCGTATACGGGATTTTGATTGATACCGAAATCAGTGAGCTTGAGTGACCTTAAACGATGTAACGACCGCCGACGCTCGCAATCTCTGTCAGGTTGTCCGGGCGTGTGTCTGTCTGTGCGTGAGTCTGTGCGTCTGTCTGTTAGTCCGTGTTTCACATTTATATCTCCTGAATGGATGGAGGTATTTTAGTGAAACTGGTCACAGTTAATCACAACCAGGTCCCCATGACAATGATGACATTGAGAAGGTCACTGGGTCAAAGGTCAAGGTCAGCCAGCAATGGCCATAGAAATGTTGGAACTCGATAGCTTCTGAACCATACTGAAGGGATTTCAACCAAAACTTATAACACTTTCCACAGTCGGGCCACGAACTGATTAGGTTTTCAAGGTGATGGATTCAAAGATCAAGGTCACAGAAAAGTTTTCCGGCTAGGACATACCGATAGACGGTTCGCCGTCGACTTCCATCTAGTTTTTAAGGTAACTTTTTATCCGCCGACACGCGGCGCCCCATGCAGGCGGGCGGGCGCTCGGAGGCAGCTTCATGTTTTGCCTCATTGTAGGAGTTACAGCATTGACTAGAACGGACTATACGCACGGGCAGCGGGACATAGAAAGTGTTGGAGATCCAGCAAACGTTGTTGGTGTACTGGCGCTGACCGTCGGTAAAGTACGTCGGGCACCAGCACGAGATAGGTTCGCCGACGAACTGCTTGGTCGTCACCATCATCGCGAATGCGGCAAGCAGCGTGCTAGTGTATCGCCGAGACAGTCGTTCTACAAGCCCGTCGTCATCAGTACCAGCTCCGTGATCACCCCACTTGGATTCCTTGATGCTCACCAGCAGCCGCAATACTCGGTCCATCGCTCGTCGTCCTTCGCGTTGTCAACTGCGACTACGCACACTTACGAACTCTCGCCGACTGAATGTCGCAGCACGACACCACATCGCACTGTACAGCGTGTTGCTTAGTGATGGGTCAATAAATCGAAATCATGGCAATTTCGATATTATAGTTACTGTATCGTTTCGACGCTTCAAAAATCATTTTTGGTATATCGAAATCTATCGGTAACATGCGAAAAATCAGTCATTTTTCGATGATTTTAACATACTTTTCACTGACTGTTTAATATCTCGTTACGATGTTACGTTCACTCAATTGTATGTCATACATGTGTTGGCCTGCGTTTTGACATGCCTCTCATTAAACGAATATTGATTGATTGATTGGCATCGGCAATATGATACCATGTTATTAACGTGACCTGACGTTATCTGTAGTATACAGGAAACGTGTGTGTGATATTTGCACACAACATATGACAAGTAACAAATGAAGAATTTTTTCACAACTTCAGTGAAAATACGTTCACGTCTGCCTTCACGCATGTTAATGCTGCATTGTCAAACAGTGAATAGCGGAAGTAGTAAAACGCCAACTCATGCATTTTAGCCACGTGGTACGAGCATTTGTGTGGTCTCTTGGGCGTATAGTACAAAGAGCGCGCGCCTCTTCTCTGCGTTTCGTATTTTTTTAATTTACGTGAAATTTACAGACTTTGGAAAGTTACGTATGAAAAATTCTCGCATTCCTTTCAGTGCACCCAAAACACAGCAAAAAATTGTCTTTGTGTTTTGGCTCCTTAAAAATTTAGAAATTTTGCATAAGTACATAACATGCGTAATGTTACATGTTATGTAATGTTATGTTACGTAATGTTAAGTCATGTTAAGTCACATGACTTAACAATGGCGAAAATTGGCTAAATCAGACGCAGAATTCGCTCAAATTTGGCACAGTCTTTGATCACATTATGACACGTTGTACTTCAGACGTTCAAGGTCAAGTGGTCAAAAGTAAGGTCACACATCGTCTGAGCATCACATTATTGCTCTTTGGTGGGAAATCGAATTCGTTGAATCTAGGGGGCCTGGCGATGTAAGAATTCTGATCGGAAGCCGAAAATGGCAGTTTGTGCGCATACGCAGTACAAATTTGGCCAAAAACATCCCAGAATGACTGGCGTGAAGTCGGGTGGCCTTCAAGTTGCAATGCATCACAACTGCCACTTTTACCGCGCTGCATGCAATGCAGACGCGGTCTAGCGATGAGAAAGCTGTCTGTCCGTCTGTCTGTCAAACGCGTGCATTGTGACAAAAAAGAAGAAAAATCTGTCCAGATTTTTAATACCATACGAAAATTATTTAGCCTAGCTTTCTGAGAAGAAGAATGGTTGGTGGGGGGAGGCGACCTCTTCTACTTGAAATTTTGCTCGTAGCGCCTCAGCCGTAACACCTAGCGAAAAAGTTGACACTAATAGGAAGTCCACTACACGCTTTCTAATGAGCCTAAGATGATCATCGTACGTGGTCCCTAAGCCCTCCAAACGGGGGGCTCAAAATGCAAAACAGCCGATTTCCCTCTGAAATCGCACTTCGCTTGCTACAAACTTTTTTTGTGTAAAAACTGTCAGCGGCAAAGTTCTAAGGCATTCATTGATCTAACTACCCGTGCAAAAATGATTGGTGGGAGCGACCCCTTGTACCTGAAATGTCGAATCAAACTGACCGCGTTGGAGCGAAATCGCTGATTTTCGATCTCTTTTCGCTGGTGACTCAGCCGTAACACCATAGCGAAAAAAGTTCAATTAACACTAATAGGAAGTCCACTACGCGCTTTCCAATGAGCCCAAGATAAACATTGTACGTTGTCCCTAAGCCCCCAAAGGGGCTCAAAAACGCAAAGTGTCTAAAATTTGAACAATAAATAGCCCTTATTTTGCGTTTTTTCCTACCGAATTCGACAGATTTTCAGGCCCATTATATCACAGTGGTTGAAGATAGACCTATTATGTCCGTAAAATATTGTCTCCCAGTACCTGTCTTCCACTTTTGGCCAAAACTATAACGCATCCTGCAGCGCGGTCTCTCTGCGATAGCTGAGCATCCTATCTAGTTACTGTGTAATGCTTTCACGTTTTTCGCTCGCAACTGATCCTCGAGGCTCGAGAGTAACTACATGTGTGTGTATGTATGTGTATGTTTTCTTACCATTTGTATCCGAAAATATCATGATACAGTAAGAAATCTGCAGGCAGTACGCGCGGCCTCTGTCGCTAACAAGATTAGGTGATTACACAATCTGTTCTCTGTGCGGTCATATGCCGCGTTTCACTGCGTCCATTTGGGTCGCGTACAGACCTCCAGAGTCTCTGCAACTCGTTGCTATCTGATGACATGCGTCGTCGTCTAATTGCCGCACTGGGCTGATCATCAGATTCAGAGATGTCAATAACAGCATCGTCCACCGGTACGCCATGCACGCGTCAGCTGTTTGTCCAACGTATACTGTCGCTCGCTGTTGCAAGCACATAATTGTATGTATAGCATAATTGACGTAAAAGACAGGCGTTCACATTGGCACAACTAAAGCAAATTAAACCACTGTTCCTGATCCAGAGCATGCTTCTTGTCTGTATGTTAACATCATTCGATTCATGCCATAAATCGCAATGTTGTGTCATTGTGGTTGTGTGGTACGGACTAAAACATTTGTAAAAGTTTTTGCGCAAATAAAATATGTTAGTAAATGTTGATGAAAACTCTACTGTTTTTTAACCTGTTGCTGTTCTTTAAATGCATCTCTGAAACGCGCCGAGTTGGTGCGCAAAGTGAAAACCGTTCAAACTTATACTTCAATGTACCTTCATTAATCAAACTCGCAGGCCGGCAGAAGGGATTTACGCCAATTAGTCTTTTTATTCCTCTCCTTTCCTCCTGTCCTCCACGTTTCTCATTCTCTGTTTCGGACGCCCGACGTAAGCTATATCGAAGGCCTTCTGTTCTGTTGCTGTGCTTTATTTCTGACACCTGACCTCTAATCTCAGCGGCGCTCCGTCAAAAATGAGCCATATGGGGCGGCTTGCTCCTAGGACCAACTAGTAAAAATGACTCAAACATTCGCCCATCCTTCCCTAATTTTACAGAGGTCAAAAAGTGTGAACTGCAACATTTGGAACGCAGGCCAACCCACGGGTTGACTAAACTCATATCATGCATGTCTGAGGAGATCACATGCGCTGTTTGAAGGTTCCTGGTGTCACCAACTGCATGGCGATTTCAAACAAGCTACAACAGCTTTGGGTCCAAGTTGGGCCAAACTACGTGACACTGTGATCACGGAGCACCAGCCTCGTTATTGCATCATATAGGCATAGGAGGAGATATTTTGCGAAACGAAGCGAAATCCGTTGGGCAACACATTTACAATCTTTAACATTAGTTCATGAAATCCACTAATTGGCCTAATTCAATTGCAGAAAATTCCCATTCTGTAAAATACTTGATTGCACACCCCAAACATGGTAAGCATTCAAACCAGCAACATTTATTCGAAGCAGTTCAACGATATGGTCAGTTTGCAAAACTGTCCGTGTTACTCTAGTGGCCTAATATTAGTCTTGATTCTTCAAATCTCCCTCCATTGTTAGCGATAGCTATCCATCCGTTCCCATGTCGAGGCACGCCGCCTGCCTCGCTGCAGTGAACAGTCAGCACACGCACACACAACGCAGACACAATTTTTAAATCATAATTCAGAAACTGTAGAATCTAGTTGTTGGTTGCGAATTCTCGGTGGTCGTGGACGTATCGATACAGATGTTTTCGTGAAGCAAATTGGTGTAATGCGGAACTGTACGATCGTCTAATCTCTTTGTTGGACGGCGTTCTGTCGGCAGAACGGCTCGCTGAATGTCGCTGTCAGCAGCTCACGGCCACATTGTGTCAAAGGACTGAACGAGTTAGGCTGCTGCGGCTTCGAGACGCAGATGAGCAATCTCGAGCTTCGCCAGTCTTATCATTTAGCTTCGGCTGCATGCATACAGTATGCTACAGTGGAGTGCCTTGCTCGGCGCCTCGATAGATCCAAATAGATGCTCTCCACGAAATACTGCAAACAAGAGAAATCGCATTCATCTGTAATGACTTCAATTTCACGTAACGTGAATGACGGTCACGATCATATCAACCGACACTGAGGGCATGCGCGAACGAGACAACTCGTTTTCAATAACTAGGCCTATTGTGCAGATGCGTCTACACACTGTGCACACTACACAGCATAGGCAGCGGAGGCAAACTGCTTCCATTTCGCGCCAGGGGGAGGTTTATTAAAAATGGATGTGTGTACTGCTAAATTCTCTCTGCACTGCAGTAACACTTTTTGTCATTCCATGCTTGGAACTGTAATCGTGTTGTCTTTTTGTGTTAATTATTATTGTATTGTAGGCTACTCGATGCGTTCATGTAGTGCAGCTCTGTCACTCATGCTCAGCCAATGTGCCATTTTTCACGCACAATGAATACAACGGATGCAAACGTAAAGGATCGCCCGCTGATGGGGATCAGTTAATAAAATGCCAGCAGGATCATTAGCAGCTGAAGCTTAGCGAAATACGACAGTTCGGAATTAAAATACATCAAAATGCGTTTGTCAGCCGGACTCTGCCCGGACCCGCTGGGGAACTTAAGTGCTCCCCAGATCTCATCGCCGCAGCCAAAGGGAAGGGAATAGTGGGAAAGGGCCAGGAGAAAAGGGGGAGAGAGTTGAGGAAGAATAAAGGGATCTTTCTCTGCCAAGTAAGGGGTTAATACCGTTATAGACTCTCCTACAATGTTGTGTTATTATTGAACGTTATTGAAAACGTGCGTAGCCTACTATAAATTGTACATCTTTCGTTTATCTCTTGGCAGAGCCTGTAAAAGTGATACGCCGGTTCAGTGGACTGGCTTAACACTTTTAGAAGTGGTTCACCAGTGCACTGTCGTCAGTTTGTAGGTCGCGTACGTTTTGCCACTGTTTTTATGCGGCGCTCACTCTAGGAGGCCACATTATGCATGTACCTGTCTGTTTATCTGTCCTGTGCCCGTAAAACGAAATGCTATAATGTAGGAAACCCAAAATTGACAGGTTAGTTGTCCTTATTATGCGTTTCTCGCATACCACTTTTGATTTAAGGTCAAAAGTCGAGGTCATAAGACTGCATAATTAATTCCCGACCAAAATCCGTGCAGTAGCCTCCGAAACTTTTAAACTTTGTGGAAATATAAAACTATAGAACATCGTTAGATACACAGCAGAGAGAATGTCAGAGTTCAAGGAAACAAGGTCAACCAATTCTCTCTGACTGTGCACGACATCGAGAGTGAAGTGAAATAGAAAGTTTAATTTGGTGTGCATGTAAGTGTGTTGAACTAAGCCGACTCCTGGCTTTTGAATGCACTTTAAATCACTGCACTTTCATTCATTCATTCATTACCCGTAGCAAAAATTACGACACCCTTTCAAAATTAAGAGGTCAAACGTCAAGATCACCAAGCCTCATAAAGCCAAGGCGTGAAATGCACCATAACTGATGAACGGACTTTAAACTGCTAAACCGACGAAATCAAAGAACGTACAGAGGTGAAAGTGCAAAGGTCAAGGTCACGAGGTCAGCATATCGTTAACTGCAAAAGCTCTGTAACAGACAGCCACGCGAGGTGAGACTTGCTGAGTATTTTAATCTCGTTAGAAACTTATATGTCAAACTGTTAGATGTCAAGATCCCGAGATACCACCGGATGGCCGCATATTGCTCTGCCATCGGGACCGCACATAATCTTGTTTAATAACAAAAACGCTGGGGGAAAATAAGAACTCGTTTGCAAAGCGTTTATGTTTTCACATAAAAACGTAATAAACGTTTATTACAGCGATGGTGCGGATGTGATAACGCATTGCAGCGACTGCAGTGAGCGTGACATGTCACTGATAGCCTGTGTTGGTCGGCGATGGCGAGATTACAACAGCCTGTTGCTGCAGATATGCTACAGAGATACGCTATCTGTCGTCCAGCATCAGCAGCAGCAGCATGGAAACGCAGACAGTCAGATGATGGACTCTGCTGATGACACGGAACACTGATATCCACTCGGGGTCTACGGCGTAACAGATTGCTGCGTACGGACTTGCAAGAGATCAGCAAGGTCGTCACATTAAAACAGGCGTTCACGGCGCTGCCACTATATACGACTGTCACTGCACTGTAATTGCATCGAGGCCACCCACGCTGCGCGTCTCGCAATCGCCATCGCATCGCAATGTCCCATCACGTGACGATGGCACGGCAAATCGCAGCCAAACATCGAAGGTGGCAACTTGGCGGGTTCTCAAATAATGTCGATAGGAAGTCTGCCGAAATTGGAGGTTCGCATAGTTAACTTGGCAGTCACGAACTGCACAATAAGCAATTGACTCAAATGTGTGCAGGTTACAGTACTCGTTCGGTTCACTGTCGGCAGAGAAAAAGTACTCAGTGAAGTCGATCGCTCTGCCTCGATGTAGGCCTACCAGTCGTATGGCTATGATGACATCAGCGTTTTACTTGCTGAATCGATTGATATAAGAACATTTTACGTGTTTGGCAACAGCAGGCGTCGTTACGTGAAACGCCTTAATCACTTCATAGAAATAGCACAGCAGGCCATGAATTTTGAACGACGACGCCAACTACTACACTGTGTCTCAAAAAAAAAACATCCCCGACGTTTTTAGCTATAACTCGAGAAAGCAGTGACGGATTTTTATAATATTTGGCAGAATGAGAAAGCAAGCAATCATATGTTGCTACATTTTCCCACCTCACCTAATTAATGCTTCTACACTACCTTGTGAAACTGAAAACACGGAAATTGTATGTTTTCACGTATATGTTTCATGTTGATTTGCCAATAGGCACACAAGTCACGTTGGAATTATCACCAAATCACTGTTAGACTACTATTCATTGATAAAACGATAGGATATGTGCACCAAACAAGATCAAGATAGGGAAAAATGCATTCAGCCACCTGTTTCGCATGCACTTAGCGATTACCATATCTGCCATGATGTCACGCCACTTGGGCGCCATGTCAAGA
>Ga0209255_1000382_pt1 | contig 10460 bp, 8 predicted proteins | sample WorMetvaBAHAMAS2_FD_187394 | JGI IMG/M metagenome (GOLD analysis project Ga0209255, IMG submission 187394) | Marine gutless worms symbiont microbial communities from Max Planck institute for Marine Microbiology, Germany - Olavius vacuus... | ecosystem: Host-associated > Annelida > Digestive...
AAAATAGGATGAACCTACGGCCAATTGTAGCCCATCAGGCCTAAATCAATAGATCTTGAATCACGCGCCACGTAGGTCAAATCGTAGTGAGGCGCAACCTCACAAATACAAATACTTTGAACGAATATTTACACAAAAGTAACGCGTGCAAATAGGCGTGTCGTAACACCCATGCGGATGCAGATCCAATCCAATCGAATGTGGTATGACGGGTGCAGGTACTCCTCTATGCCCGCATCTCAAACTACAATATATTACATACAGACTGGTAGACATATGAATGAAAAAATAACAAAGCTTACAGCATTCTAGGTGTTATTAAGGCTACAGGTATAATGCGGATCTGCGGATTGAACAACGTGTAAAATGCGGATCCGACTGCGGATGAAAATCCGCTTATTACCCACTTAGCTTATTGAGCATTAACAAAATCACGCCAGTGTGACATTGCGTTCTTGAAAGAATGTAATGTGTTTTAACCTACTAGCTGTTTGTCTATATTAGTTTTTTACCATTTGATGGCGAATAAATATTGTCATGTTGTTGACTTATTACTTAATTAAAGACGTCAAGAATTCACATCACGACGGCGGCTGCAAAAGTAGGATATGGTAATAAATGAGCAATTATCAAGCCTACACCATTCAACGCGACGCATATAGACTGTAGTCCTACTCCTCCGTAAGAGACAACACTTAGATTATAGATCTGCCGGACACTAAGCAGTTAACATGACTTACACGAGTGTACACCTTACCATTGATTAACGGGTCCGTAGAAACATTGCATCGGACTAATCGGCCATAAATATTGAGTATACACGGACAAAAAGCAACGAAAAAATATCAATAACATCTGTTAACACATACAAGCACAAGTATAAAAATATTACGACGAGCGTCTTAGGTGCTAAGTTGGAGTCCTGCATACAGCACTAAAAAGACCCAAAACGCTATCAGGCCTAGAAGCCAATTACCGGTCAGTCGGCCGATTAGCGAAAAGAATGTCAAAGTTCGCAACCGCTAATTGTCCTCATCAGACGCAGCCGAGAACTTCTGTACAGTTAACAGTGCGTGCAGTCCTGTAGTTGAGAACTACGTCATTGCTGCTTGGGAAGGTTGATTCGTATCGCTATTGGTTAATAGGCCGATTTACCGTTAATCGGCGTGTAACATCTTTTTCCACTCTCCAGTAATCCTTTATGCAGTTTTAGCTTTTCAATGTGTTAATACATGTGATTTATAAATTTTTTTTCGTGCTTTTTGTCCATGTATACTCAATATTTATGGCTGATTAGTCCGATTAGTCCGATGCAATGTTTCTACAACGACGCACGTGCGCCTTCACCGGCCGCGCTAGTGGTAGGCCTACTGATTATGTAATGGTGACACGTGATCGTTACTCTTCTCCACAATACGGCCGCTTAGATTGCTGCTCAATAGGCTTAACGTCAAAAGTCATCATAATCATCATCAGCATCAACGAACGACAAAGGTAAGGGCTGACAAAGGGCACACAAAGAGCTCATTGCAGTCTGCAGTGGTCGGCTAAAAAATCCGCATCCGCATTTTACCCGTTAGATCCGCAGCAAAAAAACCGCAGTGACCGTCCGCATTTTACATGTTAAAAGATCCGCAGATCCGCTTGTCCGCAGATCCGCATTTTACCGGAAGCCTGTTATTAAGAGAAACTTTATAAAGGTCGACAAAAATACTTTTATTTTACTGTATAAGGCTATGGTTAGGCCACATTTAGAGTATGCAAATTCTGTGTGGCGCCATTACAAAAAGGGGATATTGAAAGCATAGCAAAGTACATAAAAGAGCCACAAAGTTAGTTGTATGTTTAAAGCACCTACTGTACATTGAAAGATTAAAACAGCTTAAACTGCCTACAGTGAAATATAGATGTTTACGAGGTGATATGATAGAGGTTTTTAAAATAGTACATAATTATTACGATCCAGGAGCTTCAGTAAAATTTAATTTTAATCCATTTGGTATAACCAGAGCCAACAAATTTAAACTTCAGAAACTTACGTGTCATTATAATATAAGAAAATATTCATTTTGTTCCTGAGTTATTAATATTTGGAATAGTTTACCAGATCACGTGGTGGAGGCTGATTGTATAATTAGCTTCAAAAGTCGGTTAGATAAGTATTGGACTAACCAAGGTGTTGTTTATGATTATGACTGCGACTTATCTGGAACCGGTGGTCTACCAGTTAGTCTGGGCCGTTGTTGCAGGACTGCGGGCCGGCTGGGCCGGGCCTAAGGTGGCCGTGGGCCGGGCTGGGCCACGAAATGGCCTCGAAATTGCGGGCCGGGCATGTAATATATTGTTGTTTGAGATGCGGGCAAAGAGGATCTACCTGCACCCGTCATATCACATTGGATTGAATTGGATAGGTAGTTACCGGTATCTAGATTCCTCCCGCCACCATAAAAGTGGTTGATTTATGTCACAAAACACTCGATTAGATGTAAGTTTAGTTTGATGTCATTTGGAATACGCAAACTCAGTACGGAACCCACACAGGCAGTGTTCAATTAAAGACCTAGAAAAGGTCCAGATGAGAGCAACTAAGTTGCTCTTAACTGTTAAACATTTAACATATAAGGAAAGCCTTCGGAGGTTGAAATTGCCTTTGAAAAACATCAAGAAGTAGAACCAGGGGGGCATAGCTTAAAGCTAGTCAACCATAGATGTCATTATGACTTAAGGAAATACTTTTTTGTACTCGAATAATTAATGCTTGGAACAGTTTGCCAGAATCTGTAATCTCTGCTCATACTATGGACTCTTTTAAAAATAAGCTAGATAAGGTCTGGAGTAATCAGGATATAATTTTTGATTACAAGGAATTAACCGTGATAGGAAGTAGAAGTTTTATCAATAATTTTGATAGATAATATACTTTTTATTATATGCTAAAATTATATGCTACTTACCATAATTTACTGCACCGTATGGCGACAGACAACTATGCAACACAACATGCCATACAACGACGCAGTGTGTGTGAACACTGAACATTGCCGTAGAAATCAGTGTGCTCGATTACAACGCCGCCGTACGTCAACGTACGGTGCCCCGGGGCTTAGGCTGGAAACCGTGCTGTAGCATCTATTTGGTTTATTACACAACGTGCAACCATGTATGTTGGGCAGATCCTTCGCCGATAACTGGTCGACAGTGTGGCGCCACCCGCTGCCTGCCACTCCAATGACTGTAGTGCCGCTGTCTGCCCCACACTTCCTGACGACGACGACCGCCGATAAGACGATGACGGTGGCCAGCGGCAGCTGTATTACGCAACGTCGCTTAAACACTGCCACCCCAGAACCGTCGCAGCAAAAAAAAGACTAGGTTTTGGTGACGGATGGACTTGGGAAAAAACCGCAGATTCGGTCTCTGCTTTGGAATCCTTAACAACACTAGTTTAGAGTTTTTCTAAGCTGTTGGCAAAACATATCATTACTTTCGATGTACTGTCTGGCTGATAAGTCAGATAAAATATGAGGTCGTGATTGTTTATTTTTAGAATCTGGTTCAGCAATATGCACATTTTTCCTGACATCTACGTGCAGCAAGGGCAGTTTATGTCCATTTAGGCATATCAAGGGAGAGCGAGCAGTCGTGTGTAAACACTGGCTACGAGGTCTTTGTAAGAAAGGCGATGACTGTGAATTCTTGCATGAGTTTGACATGACAAAGATGCCAGAGTGCTATTTCTTTTCGAGGTTTGGTGAGTGGTATGCTTATTAACGTTTCATAGCGTTGTAGAGCTGATTGTTTTACAGTTTATTCAACTTCATATAGATAGGCATGTTGGTTTTTATGTGAATGTGCATTTGCAGCATTATTCTCATATTTTCCAAAAATGTGCATATTGCATATTTTTCCGCATAAACTGTCACTTTCGACAACTTTAATATTCTTTGAAAGGTATTCTTAAGTGGTCCCTTCTCTCTCAGGAAAACAGAATTTCCTCTGTAACATTCCTGACCGACACCGCAGTTATCAGTCACAGAACTAATGTGCATCAACTAATTGATAATTGTGAATCGGTGATGCTGTGATTAGGATATAACAGACGACGTTGTTGAATATAACAGTCAGAACACATTAACACATTAAAGCTACTTTAACAACTTTCAAGTACAGACTTTCAGTTTCAACACACATGGTATGCCTACAGTACGTTAATGCCTGAATACTTGACAAATGCTGTCCATTTTGGTCCTGTTGTATAGAAAGTGAGCAAGTAAGCTTAATATTTGGCATTAGCATTTGACATCAGAAAACCAGTTTTTTGCATGCTTATTACTGAGACAGTTGCTAAGTTTGGTGTGCACAATCCTGTAAGTATGTACCGTAAAACTTCTAATAAATGCCGTTGCTGGTCTCTACTAAATGCCGGAGATTCTGATGTCCGTGTTCTAATAAATGTCATAAATAGACACCCAAACAGTCTGAACACATTACAGAGCCCATACACATACATACAAAGCCATGCTTAGAACGTTTTGCGCACAATTAATGTGCTAATTTGACTCCATTAGTGATTTTAGTCAGTGATGACAAAAGAATAAACATTAACATACGGTATACGCGGTATCATAACATGTAACATGTGATAAATGTGTAGGAGAGTGTGGCAACAAAGAATGTCCATTTTTGCATATTGATCCGGAGAAGAAAATGAAAGTCTGTCCATGGTATGACAGAGGATTTTGCCGACATGGTAAATCTCTGTGCTGTGTGTGTCGGTCACTTTTACTTGTCAGAATAAATTTATAGCCAGGATATTTTAGTGTTCTTTTTTTGCAAGTAAAAGTTTGTAATGTATGATCTACAACAGCATGATCTGTCTGCTTGTTGTGTTTTGCTGTACTCTGTAGTACTGTGTAGTCTGTACTGTCAGGGGTGACCATAAAAGCAGATGCCACTATGACATGGTGGAGTGGTCCTGGTGGGATTCAAGCCTTATCTGCAAGACTAACTATTTTCCTTCAGTGCTTTGACACTGTTGGTTTGGTCATATGACCTGTAAAATCGTCCCCAATATGACCTATAATGTGTTTGGTGGGACGTTAAACCTTGCTCTATCTATCTAGCCACTATGACAGTCTGTGGTCGGTGCTGAGGCCAGGTCAAATTGGCCCATTGCACAAGCCCCCTTAATGTATGCAAGGTATGTGTATGTATGAGTGATGTGCTGCAGCTGTTTCCATAGTACAATCTGTTGGGAGAGCCTTGGGGGTGTATGTTTACATTATTCAGCCTGGCGGCCAGTATCTTCTATTGCAGGCCTCTATGCCCTATACCTGACAGCACTGGCGAGGTGATAGCAGATTCTGGTGCTACATTATGGTTTCAGGTGCTTTTATTCCTGAGCGTAATGGCCTATCACAGTATAATGAGGACACAGGCAAACCCTCTGTGTCTGTGCCAGAATTTAATATCATAGCATGCACGCTAGCCTAATCAAGCTGAAAACTCCCTGTCAGACCTGGATTTGAACCCACGCCGGCGAGAGCCATCAGCCAGTCAGCCTAGCAGGCACTGTGGCCTATTAACAGTAGTTTAACCCAGTGAGCCACCGAGGACAGACCCGTGTTTTTGCTGTGCACAAATATGTAGTTTTAGTTCAAGCTTTCTGTCAAAAATTTTTATGCAAGTCTATTCCCTTAGCATTGTTTATTTTACAGTTTGCTGTAAGCGAAGTAAAGTCAGAACATATTGCTATCAGTTGAATGCTATCAGTTGCGTTTTGTCTTGTAGGAGCTCTTTGTAAAAACCGTCACATACGTCGAGTTATGTGTGTAAACTACTTGTGTGGATTTTGCCTCGAAGGACCAAACTGCAAATTTGTACAGTTAGTATTGTTTACATTTTAATCACATTATCTCTCTGTGTGTGGTTTTTTTAGAGTGTTTAGATTGTGTTATTCTGGTGCTTTGTTTCTATGTCTATGATGTAAAATTCTTGTCTGTGTCTTTGTTTACATAATAAACAGTCCAAAGTTTGACTTGCCGATAATTGAGACGACAGCGCAGTCTCGTGGGAAAATGATGCTGACGTGTCATCGTTGCAATGAAGTTGGACACAAGGCAATTGCATGTCCGCGACTGTCTGGTGGTGCGTCTGTGTCTGCCAGTGACAACTTCACCGTTGCTACGTCAGCTGCCCAACATTCTAATCGTTCTTACTATTCAGGCTTCAGACATGACCTCCGTCCTCTTGATCAAGTCACTTGCTTCAAGGTTAGTGTTTGCTATTTAATAAATCAGAAATATGCTGTGATAACAATCATATGAATAATTGTTCATTTCAACATCAGAATCTTTATTGAATATCATGTTACAGAATTTATTCTGCAGTGGTTCCAGTGGCTTTGTGATAATGAAAGCTGTAACTAGCCAGTTGCCTAATATCTTATTGAAATTTTTCACACCCTAGAATATGTTCAGCAATTTATCCAGAGATCTCGCCCACCCCTCCATTAATTTTCACAGTGGGGGGCATAAAGTGCAAAATTTGGCGTTGTTTCCAACGTCATTCAACTTTGAGCTGCCCGCTTTTGAAAATGCAGCAAGATATCCAAACTCTGAAAGAAAAGTGCAATGCTGCAATGATCACCCTATGTCCTCGCCTTGGTGAAGTTGGGTCCACTCACCCGTGAGAAGGCTTTGTCAGTTATGCCCCATTCACCCCCTAAGTATGCACGCGAAACGTACTAAATCATCAATAACTCAGCCGTGGATTATTTGATTTCGCTCACATCTTGTACAGAGTTTAAGCACATGACACGCAAAGTGCTGTAAAAGTTCAAGGTCAAGGTCAAGGTCACAGAGTGACATAACGTGTGCAAAAATTCGCAAAATTATCAATAATTCAGCCGAGAATTGTTCGATTTCGCTAAAATTTCGTACAGACTTTGATCACGCGACGCTTGATGTACCATGAACTTTCAAGGTAAACGTCAGAGTGTGACATAATGTATCAGCATCAAAAGAATGATATAATTCAGGCATGGATAAGTTGTCGAAGGTCATACCTGGTGAAAATTATCCCAGAGCCAAGTGCAACACGTAACACAGTGTTCAAGATCATAAGGGCAGATATTGAAATCGGAATAATTCTGCCGCGGATTGCGTTCAGAGTTTCATCACGTCACAGGCGATACACTACAAATGTTCAAGGTCACAGGGTCAGGGTCAAAGCATAAAGTAATGTATTAGTAGCAAAATGCTATTAATACGGCAGCGGATAGGTTGAATGACTTGAAACTTGGCATGGGCATTGTAATTAAAGCGATTGAGGACAGGTGTGGTGTTGGGCGGCCTAAAGAATGAATGAATATGATTAAAGTGTGATAGAATTCTAGGATTGCAAGAACACTTTACAGTAAAAAGGACACATTTACCCAGGCTTGGTACTTACATGAAAATATGTTGGAATACATACTCCTTCAGTTTTCAGGGCAGTTTTAGGGAGTGGAACGGGTGCGTGGACCCAACTTCACCTAACTTGGCGAGGACATATGGCGATCATCGCTGCTTTGCACTTTTGTTTCAGTGTTCGGATACCTTGCTGCATTTAAAATGTGGGCAGCTAAAAGATTAGTGATGTTGAAAACAACGCCAAATTTCACATTTTTGACCCCCTGTGAAAATTTGAGGAGGGTGGGGAGATGTCTGAATCAATTGTTGAAGTTTCACCTATGACTGAACCTCCGGAAAATATTTGATGGCCATCCACTGTGCGGCTGCTGAGCACGGTGTATATCACTCTCCTTGGTTTATTGTTATTGTTTTCATCGCGTTGCATTTCATTTCTTGTGTTGTATTGTATTGTTTTGTTGTACAGTGCTCCCTTGTTTGTTTAGCTTTTTGATTTTCAGCCTTCTGGCTACAAGTTCTATAAAACTGACTCTGAATCTGAAAATTCATCAGTAAAGCTTAAGGTCTCTGACATACGTCGGGCTACCTAACTATGGTCAAAAGTCACTTGTGCAGATATGCAGCCATCCAGTGAAAGCATACCAGTCAATTATTTGTTGTTGCAGACTATCAAGTGTGTACAGTGTGAGTCAAAAAAGTAGCCTCCCTAAAACGTTTCGCAATATTTTCACTTATGGTGAACATGTGTAACTAAAAATTTTTCAGACGTATTCCTTTACACCAATATTGGTCCATTTACCTGAATATTTGTATAAATTGTATCACTTTTACTAGTAAGACCCCTCAAATTTTAACAGTCCAGTTCAGTTTATTTTTTTCTTAGAAAACAGGTCAAATCAAATAATATTTAATTAAATATAACAGCTTGTATTGTAAGGATGTTTTAGTTCAAATGTTCAAAGGGTGCTGACTAGAAATCTTCTTACTTATTTGCTTACTTACTTAATTAGCCTGAGTGAAAATATTGCAAAAAGTTTGAGGGGGGCTGCTTTTTTGACTCATACTGTAGATGGTACAAATATTTATTTTGAATATATGCACAGAAATATGAACTGACTGTTGTAGTGTGGTGACAAAGGACATTATGCCAACAAGTGTCCGAAAGGTCATCTAGCATTCCTGAGTTCATCTGTCCAACAGTTGCATAATCTGCAACATCATGTCAACAGTCACAGAAATATGCATTCAGCTGAAGCTCCAAGTTCAGGGACTGGATTGCCAATTACATCCATCCGTTAATATTTCAACTTAGCCGTTGATTAAATACATGGTGACTGAACTGGTTTGCACGCACCACTGCCATGTTTCTGTATGTCTTGACCTGGTATCCAGTAACATTTGGTGCATAACTTAGTAGTAAACGTACACTGCAGCTAGTTCCTGGAGCTCTGATTTTAAGTTGTGTTCCAGTGCTTATGTTATGAAGTTCCTTTTATTGTTCATCCTTCAATGTCTAGCATATTCTGTTTTCCACTTTTTATCTGCTGCATGCAGTTTTGCAGTGGATGTGAGCAGCATTACTGAGTGTCTTTTGACTCCTGACAGTTTTGTTTCTGTTGAGTCATGGAATCTTGAGAAGATTAAGAATGTTGTCACAAAAAAAACTTTAATTGCAGACTGCTGAGATTTGAAGTTGCCAGTTGATCTTGCACATCTGATGCTGTATATGTCAGTATCAAACAGTGTTTTGATTACATGCATCATTGCACTGCAGTGAAGTTTGTGCTGGATATTTTTTCCTTTGTCGGTGATTAGCTGCCAAAGGCTTTTTCTGTTCTGGCTGTCGGTGTGTCAATGTCTGTGATTGTATACTAAGAGTTTGTGAACACGATACCTTACCAATTGCTTGTGGGAATTTGACCATATTTACAACTTGGATGCAGCTAGGGATAGAGATAAACTGATTTTAAGGTCAAAAGGGTCGAAGGTCAAGGTCACAGTAAGGCCAGATATGGTCAGAAAACCACTTTGGAAATTTTGAAGGTCATGTGTTGAAATGTCAATATCATCGACAACGTGTCTGGTGAAGGCATGCTGGTTGACGGTTTGCCATCAAACACCATCTAGTTTCATGTGTGCTTCGACATCTTGTTTTTTTTCTGGCACAACGTGGTTTTAGATCCTGATATTAAAGGCATTGTGAGCTTCAAAAAGTGCCACTGAATGTTTGGTTATACCACTTAAATTACAACATTTTTATGCCAGTATGCCCATCCTAGGGGCACTTGCATACACATTATTCTAGCCTGGGAAGCATTGTTGCATTGCAAGAACACCGACTGGGTGAGGGTCACTTGACGACCTGTTTCTTATGGGTTGCATAATTTGTCCGGTTGAGATGTATTATTATCTACGTGATATATCTGCAGGCCTGATATATAGCATCAATTGGATTTTCACAAGACACAGGTCACGTGACCTGAGACATTGTACCTTTAAGAGACATTCCATTTTTACTGCGCTGCAGTTATGCAGCCGCAATAATATGATGAGCTATCCACCATCACTAATTTACATCTCGGTTGTTTTAGCATCAGTTGTTCATAGTTATATCCGTCTGTCCGTCCGTCTGTTTGTGCGTCCATCCGTCTGTCAGATGCGTGAATTGTGATAAAACTAAAGAAACGTCTGCCCACATTTTATACCGTATGAAAAATCAATCATCATAGTTTTCCTGCAAGGAGAATGGTTGGTGGGGATTGCCCGCTTCTACGTGAAATTTTGGGCCAAATTGACCCACCCCCTTCAAAAACCGATTTCCCATCGATATTCGCTCGTAGCACCTCGGCTGTAGCACTAGCACTAAGCGAAAGTGCTTATAATTTTTACAGTGCTGCATGGAATGCAGACGCGGTCTAGTGATGAGAATTCTGTCCGTCTGTCACACACATGAATTGTGACAAAACGGTAGAAAGATCGGTCCAGATTTTTATACCATACGAAAGATCATTTAGCCTAGTTTTCTGAGAAGAAGAATGGTTGGTGGGG
>Ga0209255_1000383_pt1 | contig 10459 bp, 12 predicted proteins | sample WorMetvaBAHAMAS2_FD_187394 | JGI IMG/M metagenome (GOLD analysis project Ga0209255, IMG submission 187394) | Marine gutless worms symbiont microbial communities from Max Planck institute for Marine Microbiology, Germany - Olavius vacuus... | ecosystem: Host-associated > Annelida > Digestive...
CGACCTACATCTGACTCCCAATTCCCGCAATGCCTGATTTTGTCTTTGAATGCCGTGCTTCGTGATTAAGAAACAGAATGTGGCCATTGTAATGTCGCTGCTGGTGTTGTGTTATCTCTCTTGCTATGTATTTATCTTTGTTTTTTTGTTTGCTTGTTTTTTGACTGCCTGCTTCTGGCGAAATAAAGATGCATATATACTGTGTTCCGTGGTGTCACGCAAATGCGAATGCAGGAATCGTCGTAGCCAGCCTGAACCTGGTCGCACTGATCGTGCATTTCTGCGTCGACAAGTTCGTCGTCAATCAGTCGCCGTGGGATCACGCCTACATCCGCGACTTCGTCAGCTTCATCATCAGCAGCATCACGATTCTCGTCATCGCCATTCCAGAAGGACTGCCAGTCGCCGTCATGGTCTCGCTCGCTTACTCCGTCAAAGTACGTCACTTCAGACGATACGTTTTGCGGGCCAGCTCAGCTGTGCCTTTGGTGGCGTCTGTCCGTGTGTCGGTCTGTCTGTCTGTCCGCACAAAAACTGAAAAACTACTAATCAGAAATCTGATGTAGCTCGGTAGGAATGTGTGTCACGGCGAGGCAAATTCTAGAAGTGTTTTGATTTTGCTGGCATCTGACCTTAACCTTTTAACCTTTATTTCTTAGACGGAGGTATTTCCAAAACTACTGATTAGAAAGTTATATAACTTGATAGGAATACGTGTTATAGTGCCCCCCCCCTGAAAGTGACCTTGAGCTATGACCTTGATAGCTAAAGTTGATCAAAGGTTTTTTGTCCCCAGTTACACAGTTTAGTTTTAGCCTATGTGAAATGCTATCGTTAACAAATGACTGAAACTTAATATAAAGCTGTAGTACGTCTTCATAAAATGCAATCGAATAATAAGGAATACAAGCATCCGTTCGTTTGTTTTTTTTTCTTTTTCTCCTCTAATAATGTTTAATTGTTAGTTAAGTGGTTCAATTTTTTTCTGTACTGTTTTTATGTTTTCTTACTATCGTTATGGTGAATAAAGATGAATAATATTCTCTGCGCTTGTTGTAATAAAGCAGTACAGCTATAACACCGTTCATCTTCTAAAAGATGCACTTATCTTATGGTTTTTTAAAAATTAAAATATCAAATTAGAAAGTTTTATTAACATTTTAGTTTACGTGGAATAAGTGTATAGAACTGTAACACCATAAGCGACTAAGTTTATTTTTATGATAAATACAGCCACAGATATTCGAGCAACTTGTTTTATATGATAGCAGTGCGAGTTAAAAATTTAAAATTTGAAGGAAACTTATGCCACTTTATAATTGCAACTGAAGCATGGCCCAAACAGTAGAAACGACTGTATCTGCAACTCGTCTAAGATTAACATCAGGCCTGTGCGATAGAACAAAGCGACGTGATGAAACATGTTCCATTTTCATTGTCATAAAAAAAGAAAAAAAGAGCAGAATAAGCGGTCCTTTTATCGTGCAGCCAGTAGTATATTTGCCAGGGTTGAGAGACCAGCTTCTGAGGAAGTCATGGTGCAACTTCTGAAACATAAATGCCTTCCGATCCTACTACTTAGAAGTTGTTCAGGACATCTAACATAGAATGGTACACTATTGTCAAACTGTGTTTGGTTGTGAGTTGCCCAGTGTATTATTGGTAACAAGGTATGAGAAATTCATTAAGAAATTAGCATGTACCTTTGTTTAGTTGTTAGTTAAGTTGTTCTATTTTTTATGTACTGTTATTATGTTTTTTTGCTACCGTTATGGTGAATAAAGATGAATATATAAATAAAAGTTAATAATGGCCTGTAAGCTTGAAAGTCTGCATGTATTGATTGCACGCTAGAAAATGATGAACGACAACAACCTCGTGCGTCATTTCGACGCGTGCGAAACGATGGGAAATGCTACGACCATCTGCAGTGACAAAACGGGAACTTTGACTACAAACCGCATGACTGTCGTCCAAGCTTTTATCGCTGGTAATTTTCAGATTATTATGTTATATTTTTGCAACTTCTAAACAGATTTTGTGACATTGAATGTCGGTCTAAGGTCAAGGTCATTTAAGGGCGAGATAGAAAGCAAGGAGGAAATGTGAAATGAAGTGCATACGTGGGCGACACAACCATAGGAACTGAGGCGAATATCCCCCAACTTTAAACAGTGGGAGAAAATGGGTTAGAGAAAATCTGAAAAGCCATACGGCAGCCTGCACAAATTAGGGACCTCCGCTAACCAACAAAAAATTTGATCTGTGTTTGACAATGATAGGCCAATAGATTACGTCGGCACACTCGTTCCGCGCGACACATGCTTAAATAACATTGTAACGTCGTCGGGTTAAAACTAACTGATAGTCTAACAAGAAGCTCTGCTACCGCAGAGAAAGCGCACATCCAAAACATCGCTCTATCGCACGGTGCAAAAGTCATTTCCATATGTTGAAGCGTTTAGGCGTGTATCACGAGCGTGACAGAAAAAGAGACAGACGGACGGACGGACGGACGGACGAACTAAAGCAATATAGTGCTGATAGGTCCATTTCTATCAAATCGAGAGCATAGACTGACTTTCTAACGTTAAACGCCCCCAACGCAAATTTGTGACGCGTCTGTCATGCGATTCATAACAAATAGTTGGATATTAAACTTAAATCGTCTCAGTTTGTACAGTGGAAGTGAAGTGGCTCTATGTCGCGCACGTGCGACTTCTCGATACTGCACTCGCTCTCGGTAACCTCTGCGAATATCGCTATAAATGAAATATCACTCAAACTAGATTCTTTGGACTGCATTTTTTATCGCCGACAGCATAGGTCTGTTTTCAACCACTTTGACGTAATTGGCAACGAAAGGTACTGAATTCGGTGAAATAACGCAAAATAAGGGTCATTAGGTCGTTCAAAGTCATTCAAGGTCACCGATTACCAGTCGAAAGCCCATGACTTTGTATGTGTGATAAATGATATTAACTCACATCCTATCTCGCACCGTTTCCAAGTTATTGCAGATTATTAGTCAAATTTCCGCTTTCGACAGGGAGTACCTCTCTTTAACAGCGCATTAGAGGTTTTACGTTTATGCGCTATATGACGTTACGTTGAAATTGACATTGACATTGATATTGACATTAACACGATCGTTTGGGGCGAACCCCTAAGCTCAAGACCACAAAATTTGACATACAGAAACTAGAAGTATTGCTCTATCGTACGGCGTTGATATGTTGACAGATGATCATTTCCTTTTGTCACAATGCACGCCTTTGACAGACGGACAGACAGAATGTCGACAGCAATAGCGCGCTCCAACAGAGTTAGATGTCCGCTAAAAATCAGATTAGTAATTGAACTAGCGAGGGTCTATGGGCCTTTACTGTGCCTCGCTGCGCAGGGACAAATCCGTAACTGAAGGTTCAGGACAAAGCCCAGAGTGCCAAGGCATTTGCAGTCTGGAAGCTTCTGGTGCAATCTGGTCGGTGGTCTTTGCCTAAGATCATAGGATGTTCAAGTGAAGTTATTTCTTTTTAATACTGATACTGGACAAATAAATTGATTGATTGATTGATTGATTGATTGAAAACCCAGAAAACGGCGATCGCCGTTGACGTCTCGCTGCTACGGCAAAAATTTATTTGGGGGGGATTGTTTTCTCCCGTCCCTTTTCTTCCTTTCTTTTCCCCACGGACTGACAGTACTGTTGTACTGACGTACTACAGATAATATTGTTTCGTATGTATAGGCAACACGTACATGTACGAGAGACTGGAAGAATGCCGACAAGATCTACCGGCTGGAGTGATTCAGCTGCTGGCTACTTCAATATCAGTCAATACTGCATACACATCGCGCGTTGTCGTAAGTCGAAAACTTGCAACCCTCATCAAATCTGTTTGGACGTCCGCCTATCAAAGTGGAATCTCTTCGCTAATATCTGTCGAACTGATGAGGCATAAACATGCGCTCGCGAATATGTCGGATGACCGCAGTCAGTGACTGACCGTGTATCGACGACGGTTGTACTGTAACTGTAACTGAGGCACTTGTATTGCGTCCCATAGACAGAATGAAACATAAATGTTTTCAGATCACGAGGAAACGAGTCCATCGATCGCAGCAGTTTCAGCTCCGTCGGTAGCCTGTTCCATGCTCCCCGTGCAGCAACAGAAAAGACTCTGTCGCCAATTCATCGAGTGTCCACGGCACGACGAGGTTGCCACACGATGAAGCGCGCAGTGTAGATCGACCTGGAATATTGGCAACCGATGTCAGAAGGTCTGAGATATATTCCGGCGTGTTTCCCAGAAGTGACTTGTGAACCAGCAAGCACATGCTTGTACTGGATCCTCTCAGCGACTGGCAACCACTGCAACTCTCATATAAGGCCGTTTCACATTATTAGAGCATCACGACACGACATAGCTTGTCGCAGAGTTCGCAGTAACGTCCCGGCGGCCTTGTCTGCTACTTGTTCGCCGACAACCCCGTGAGAAAGTAACAAGGAAATTACGGGGATCTGGGCCATCTCATCTCGACATGTCGAGATGGCTGTCGCGTCGGCGACAAGTCCGTAGCAAGTCGCGTGATTTCGCGTCGTGTCCTTGTAATGTGAATAATGTTGAAAACGACACGACACGAAGACAAACCCGTACCAAGTCCGTAACTTTCCCGTATCAAATGTTATAGGAATGTTATCACAATAACAATATTAGTAAGCCTAGTAGTTATGTAGCCTAAATTTGGATGCAACTGTTAGTGCATGACTTTATGCCTTGTTGTAACCACTTGGATTGTGACTGTATATGTGTCATGTGTATTTGTATGTTGTACCTTCCTGAATAAATAAAAGTGCAATGATTTTAAGTGCGTTCGAAAACCGACTTAGAGCCGGCTTAGTCTAACACACCATGTAAACAAATCCATCCGTTGAGCAGAATAAAAACATTAGCAGAATAAACACATTAATTAAATTAGCAATTAAATGATTGATTGAAGTCGCGGTAATGTGAAGCGGGCTTTACTGGTGTTTCTGTCATCAACAGTAACGATAACGAAAACCGTCGTTAACGGAAACAAAATGCGAAATCAATAACTAAAACATCACTGTGTGTAACAGACGACACCGAATGCTGCGGTCGCACAAATGGGCAACAAGACCGAGTGCGCTCTTCTCGGTCTCGTACAGAGTCTCGGTTGTGACTATGAGTCGATAAGAGTGCGGCAGCCGGAGAGCACGTTTCACAAAGTCTACACATTCAACTCTGCGCGTAAATCGATGAGCACCGTTATGCGGCGTGATGAAGGAGGCGGATTTCGTATCTTCACCAAGGGCGCCGCCGAGATACTGCTTAGCAAGTCTGTCATGTCACGGTTGAATTATCTTTGCTAATCGGCATCGTGATGATGATGATCATCATCGTCATTACCAGCACTAATTCATTATCATCATCATAGTAATTAGCATTAATATTCATATTAGTTTCAGTGATTTCCAACGTTCATAATGTCACTAATCGTTGCGTATAGTAATGATGTCGTATCCCTTGTTACTTTTTCTGTGAGCGTGTTGCAAATGTTGTTAATCACTGAAGTAAATTGAAAACGATCAATAAACGATCTTCGATTTTACCGGTTTTCGTAAACGTTTAAAACAGTTTCACGTGGCTATACTGGTGTATTAGGCCTAGTAAGGATGATTCGCGATTTTCACTAGCCGTTTAATTACGTCAGCTGTCAGCACGTTGACAGAATTCTGTTGATAAACAACATTGGATGAAGAGGGTACGTCTCATGGGACCAAAGACGTAGCCTGTTCGCGTCATACATGTATTCGGGGGCAGTGGGACGGCTGTTCATTCCGTGCAGATTTTTGCCCGAACTAACCGTAGTATTTACCAGATTTAATTTCGCCTGGAGTTTTGCCTTAAACCACGATACTGGTGCTCAAAGCACTCCATAGCTGGCTTTATTGGAACAGTTTTGCCGCCGATGAAACGTAATAAAAGAAAAACTACCAGACCTCTGATCTTTCAGACTGCGGGGTAGTCTCCCATCGAAAGTATAACAGAGGATGGGTCCTATACGTTTGACGCGAAAAATTCTCTCAGACATGTCGCTATCTCCTGAATTTTACAAAGGTGAAAAGTGCTGTTGAAAACAACTCGTAAGTATAGACTAAAATTCAATTCTCGTCATCTAATCGTCATGTCCACACTGCATGCATAAACTCCATAAAGCAAACATAACTTAGACAGGTTCATCGTCAAACATAATGGGTATCCAACATTTGAAACGCCTTGAAGAGAAAGGCAGAGAGAGAAAAGAAAAAAGATAAAGGGAGGGATAGGAAGAGAAAGGAGCGGAAGGCAGCATTTCAAATTTTGGATACCCATTATGCTGGACGATGAACCTGTCTAAGCTACATGTATGGTTTGCTTTATAGAGTTTATGCGTGCACTGTGGACATGACGATTCGGATGACGAGAATTGAATTGTCGTCGATATTTACGAGTTGTTTTCAACAGCACTTTTCACCTCTGTAAAATTCAGGAGAGAGTGACATGTCTGAGAGAATTTTTTGCGCCAAACGTATAGGATCCATTCTCTGTATTACTTTCGACGGGAGACTACCCTGCAGTCGGAAAGATCAGAGAGGTCCGGTAAAAATGAAAAGGGTCTAAGACTGTCGTGACGTGAGCCAGCCAATCTGCAAGATGCTTTGTCCTTCAGATGTGACTGGATCGTCGGTTGTGACGGTAACGTAATGCCGCTGTCAACTGAAGACCGACAGACCATTATCACTAATGTGATTCAGCCAATGGCAAGCGACGGACTCCGAACGATGTGTATAGCCTACAAGGACTACGTCGTTGGAACACCGGGTGAGCTATTTCCTGATCGAATACAAGTTCTGCAGTCGTTGAGCTTTATTTCGTAAATTATTGTCATTTTATGCTTGTTACATGTTTGCTTAAGTTTCATTCTATAAAATACGTGACAATGACAGTGAAGGTACAACATGTAAGATAAAGCGATCGCAGTGAATAACTAAGAGAACTGATGCCGGAAATATATCCAAGTATCGTAAACACTAAATGTCTTCGTCGTCGTGATCATCATCATTATCATCATCATCATTATCATTTTTCTTTCATAATAAGTTGATACATTATAACCGAAAGGCCAGCCTAGTCATCTGGCTGAGTTTGAACCGTCTTAGATTTTTCTTGAATAGCAGCTTTTTCCTACATATTCTTGTTTCTCATTGTATTTTTTATTTTTTTTAATGGTTGATTAAGTTGGTCAGGTTCATTTGCGCCCGCATTAATCTAGTACCGCAGTGCAAACATAAGTTTTGCTTTTGAACAGATTTGTGTTAAATTAATAGCTTAAAGTGTATGCTAATAAAAATAGTAAAAGCGGCATTTCGCTGTTAATTAAATATGCATCGTATATAGTTGCTGTTCCCGGTGTCAATTATTTTTTTCGCAACCGTTCGTGCTGACGATTTCTCAGTTGCAACACGTTGCTCGCGCCTGTTTGCTCAGATACGATAGTGACACAATCAGGCGATGTGGTGGTTGCGGTCGAGCCGGACTGGGACAGAGAAGATGAAGTTGTATCGCAGCTGGTCTGCATTGCTCTGGTCGGTATTGAAGATCCTGTTAGGCCAGAGGTACTGTATCATGTCATTGTGCTGGAACAATAGAACGCCAAATGAAACGATTATTTTTCTGCACATTTTTGCTGCTGTTTTGTTGTTTATTAAATTAGCAGCACCTTCATGTGTTATTGCAGATGTTTGAAATCAATAATACTACTGTATAGTATACCAGTCCGACTAACACTTATAGTCCTCTCCGTCATGTTAAATGAAGATCAGTTGCAAGATGCACTTCACCGTTGCGCGGCTGTGACATTTTTTTAGAAAATGTGACATTTCGTGAATCGTGCGACATCCCCGAATATTATCGAATTTTCAAGAAGTTTTGCGATATTATGGGCGTTTACAAAATACATTGAGGAATACGCTGTAATAAATAAACACTCAAGCGATCAGTTGCTATGCGCATGAGTCACATTTCTACGCGGCGTTGAAAGGCATTAAAAGGTCGTTATCATTAAGCCGTTATCTTTCGTCCATCCATCCATTTAAATCAAGCAACTAGGCTCATAAGAATGAACAAGTTAGCCTCGACACCACACCGTAGAAATGCATGCTTCCGCCGTTGTAGCATTCGGCCTAATCATGATCTTGACCTTTGACCACTGACCTTGAAAATCTTTTCAGCACTGTCCGCTCACAAGACTAATATTAATATCTGTGCCAAGTTTCGTTCAAGTCCATCCACTAAGTACGAAGGTATCACGCCACGCTACGGACGGACATCGGCCAGAAGGAAAACGGACGGACAACAGGTCGGACAACTTGAAAACATATTGCCTTTGCCGCGGATTCGATGGCGGAGGCAGAAAAATAACACAGACAAGAGCCCGAGAAACAGGCAGACGACGCATACTTGAAATATAAATATGTCGTGATGTAAGTTAGCAACAAATTGGCAAAATTTCATGGAAATATACCTAGCAAAGTGGAAATACTGCAGAAGTTTTAAGAGTAGGCTACTTTTTGATTCACCCGTATAAATACAGTCGCTCAATTATAGATTTTCTGCTAAATTTGCACCTTCCTGAACCAACCGCATTTTTTTGCGTTTTGCCACAAATTAGTCATACTTTGGTCCGTATGCTCAGAGCTGAAGCGGTTGAGATGCTACAGGTTGCAGCAGCAATACGTCAGTGTCAAAGCGCCGGCATCACGGTTCGCATGGTGACGGGAGACAACGTCAATACCGCTCGCTCAGTCGCCGTGAAGTGTGGCATCATCCAACCTCGCAGCAAGTTCCTCGTTCTTGAAGGACCCGAGTTCAACCGGATGATACGAAAAAGTCCGAATGAACCAGTATGTTGATATTTCCGTTCGCACATGCCTTCATAACTTTATTTTAAACGTACTATGTACACATACTGGGAGTGGACTGGACGGTGGGCTGAGTCCTGGCCCCATAACCGAAGAATTAGCCCCCGCTGAACATTTTGGCTATTTGCAAATGTCATTGTCTCCCGTTGGCCGTTGTAGGAACTAACGGCGTTCTCCAAATCCCTTAGTAGTTTTTAGGGGCCACTTAGAGGCGGGAAAAGAGATGGCAAAAGAAAATGGAGGGGAAACGAAAGAAAGGAAGTGTACGGAAGGGACGGAAAGAAACACCCCCCCCCTCCCCGGGAATAAATTTCTGATTACGAGCTTGATCCTGGATCCGACCGCGGTACTAAGTTTTGAATAATACGATTATGACTATTCAATATCAGTTTCGATGTTGGGAGACATCTTATGCGATATGCAGGTCGATCAAAGTCTACTGGACCAAGTCTGGCCGCAGCTGCGTGTGCTTGCGAGATCGTCTCCCGAGGACAAGTACAATTTGGTGAAGGGAATCATGGAGAGTCAGCTGAACGATGGTAGACAGCAGGATGTAGTGGCCGTCACTGGGGACGGTACCAACGACGCACCTGCTCTGCGCAAGGCCGATGTCGGCTTTGCTATGGTATAGCCTCTGTACAGTGTACACTGTGTATCTTCTCTTTCCATAAATATATTGTTTTTTTTATTATTTTTGTGACATATCTGTATTCTTTTTAACGCTTCATTAACTGAGCTGAACGAAGCAGGTGTTCTAGTGGCGACATGGCGACCATGTGACACGGTGTAGTATGTTTGTCAAATTGTCTGTGTTACCGCGAAAGAAAAACTTACAAACCATCTGATCGGCATTAATATGTAACTTGGTATGAATATGTGTTACCATGGGCGCCCGCAGGATTTTTCCCAGGGGTGGACAAATTAGGGGGCCTGGGACAAAAGTCCCCCAGCTGAGTCCAGGAATGGAGCCCCTGGTGGGGGTCTGGGGACAAAGCCCCCAGAAGCGGATGACAGGTTGTGAAAATAATGCGTAAATAATTCGTCTACTGAGCAACTTGCCGTAAGTACTAATGCACAGAACACTTTACAACATTTCCAGAGGGGGCAAATGCCTGCGGGCGCCCATGCCATTTGGCGTAGATCTTCGAACGTAGGACTTGGGAGCGATTGCCGACAAGAAAATCGTCTATAACTTGAAAACTACTGGTCGGATTTCGATGCACTTTTGCATCATAATGTAGGCCGTACTAAGCTAAGGGGCGGAAGGCACAGGTTTGTGGCTTTGTGCTCGTTCATGGGACGGGCTTAATTCTCTTTTGCTTTAGTAACCATAGTGATGCTGCATTCAGGCGAATAGGCCTAAAGATTACAACAGGTTAGACTACACTGTGAGGCAAAAAAACTGCACCGTTTTATTTTTGCAATAGCTTTGTCAGAACTTCATCTTTTATGACAATGTTTGGCACACGT
>Ga0209255_1000384_pt1 | contig 10457 bp, 4 predicted proteins | sample WorMetvaBAHAMAS2_FD_187394 | JGI IMG/M metagenome (GOLD analysis project Ga0209255, IMG submission 187394) | Marine gutless worms symbiont microbial communities from Max Planck institute for Marine Microbiology, Germany - Olavius vacuus... | ecosystem: Host-associated > Annelida > Digestive...
CTACAAATGTCAGTGATAATGTGTAGATCGCCGACTGCAGTGAGGTGTGGCCGGAGCCGAGCGATTTATGGCGTCGCGGATACACTTTGTTGATACTGACAAGCACGTACCTGCTGCCGCTGATCGTTCTCAGCATCACGTACGGGCTGGTCATCGCAAAGTTGTGGCGTCGACGTGCACCGGGAAATGCCGACTCCGCTCGCGACTCGCAACAACTCAAGTCAAAACGTCGCGTAAGTGTTAAATTTATAATAACCCCCATTCACATGATTCACAGACTCTCAAGTATAGCGTCAAAGTCCACGGGTGCCTACTTGGCCTTTCGTATTGCATTTGTAAATAATTATAAGAATGTGTCATTACTGTAGAGACTTATTACGGCTATGATTTGATAGTCTGTATTTGTAGAAATGTGTCACCTGTATATTTATTTATATTTTAGTTGCATTTATTGTTTTCGCTGCTACCATGTTTATGGTGAATAAAGATTATCATTTCTTTAATGTAAGTCCTGTTCAGAGTGCCCGACTACCAGTTGAGTTGAGTTGAGTTGTAAGAGTGTAGAGCGCGTTAGGCGCTCTGAACACTCTTACAACTCAACTCAACTGAAAAAAAAACTGAAAATCGTTCAGTTTTTTGCCAGTCGTGTTGCAATATTGATAGGGTCTATCGATACGATATTAAGTAAGCAAGAAAGTAAAGATCTTCAGTTTACAAAACTGCATAGTACTTGCAAACATTCATGTTTGTCAAATCATTTAGCAATTTAAAATTGAGCGCATAATCGTCTCGAAATGTTCTGATGTGCTTGCGCTGCACGCAACGTCATTGATCGTGCCCGCTACACGCAACAACAATGTGTATAGACTGCCTCGCTGCAGTGTTTCGGCGTAATTTCTAAGAGCTGCAGTTTTGTGGACTTAAATCAGATTAACGATATTCTAAAGTAATAGACCGCGAATTGAGACCATTCTGCGCATTGTATTAAAGTTTCAATTATCGCGCTCATTTTCAGAGAAGAAAAGCGAGCGTAAATTTGGTAAGAAATAGGAATAAGAAAACAAAGAAAAAAGAGGAAAGCATAGAACATGCGTCTCCCACGCAGACACAGATAGTAAAGTCATTAATTCGAATGCCGGTATCACTAATTATACACTGATATCACACATCCGTGGATGCATCCACGGCATGTCCTAAGTCTATATCCACACATGGATATATCTATGGATATCCATATCCATGGCAACCCTGAAGAGTCTCTCCTTCCAAAAATTCCATTTTCCATGTACATTTTTGTACACGTCATACATTACGTCATGAAGTTTAATAATTAAGTAAATAATATTCGTATTGGTGTTGACATCATGTGGCCAGACGAAAACTGAGTCACGACTGAAGCTCACTCTGTTGCTCAACTCAACCAAAAATGTTCAGAACTGGAAAAAAACTCGCTAAACAGTTGGATTGAGTTGAGTCGGGTAACTCGGGTTGTCAGAATGTTCAGATCGCCCGATCCGACTCAACTCAACCAGTTGAGTTGCGTTGAGTTGAGTCAGGCGTTCTGAGCAGGGCTTAAGATCTATTGAGACGTATATATTGATGAAATTATTGGAGAATTTAACCTTGTGTACAAACAGTATAAACAGATGATGTTTATTGTACTACAAAAAAACTTTTTTTGTAAACAACGTGACACCAGTCATTGTGTGAAGTCATACGTACATTCAGCAATTTCGACATTACAGGCGTAGGTTTCCATAAAGCTGTTTATAAAGACATTTATTCCCACTTTGTACGTTTCTTTTTTCTCTAGGCATTTTTTTTCTCAATTTTAGTTGTGCTATCCTGCGTGAATTTGCGAAACTAATAAAACGGCGCGCTCTTCTACGTTTCACAGCGTTCTGAGCTGGCATGAGCGTAGCTCAGTGTTTTGAACGGTGGCACCAGTTTTCACACGACTAGAATTTACTTCTCTGCAGTTCTATTTGCTAACCATTGACGTATATGGCATAGGTGGAAGCCGGGGCCTTGTAGTTTGTTTTAGCCTTGGCAGAAATACAAATACCCTCCCGCCTCTGAGATTTTCAGCACTTGAGTACAGTAATTTGCCGCAGGATAACCGATCCTCGGATTGCTAACCTTGTGCTAGGAGACTGCACGAAATTTGCCTTGACGCCTAGGGCTTCGCTTCTGGCCCATCTGAAAAGCTTACAGTGCTCCCTAGACCCGTAACTTCTAGGCTATTGGCAATATCGCTCAGCTCTCTGAGCTTCATCTCAGTTTCGTCCCCGGGTCAAAAACTTCCTACGCCCATGTGTTGATGATTGAAGAATCCACAAAATATTGACAATGTTGCAGCGCCAACGACTGAGGTTTCGTTTCAGCCGGCGAGCCGGCGACCGTACTGGTTCATCGCAAATCTTATATTTTCTGTGCTATTCTCGTTTTATTGTCAGCAGTTTGCAACATAGAAATCTTGACAGACTACTGATGGAAATTTTGAAACCCTGTACATCGAAAAAAATAGACACTTCAGATCCGTACTTTGATTAGCTCAAATTTTTGGCTAAAACCAATACTGTTGGCTTCACAAGTAAAGAACTTCAGCGTAGCGCATGTTACCTCGAAGTGACGAAGTCAATGTTCAAAGTAAGGCGGAACGCGAAGGAATTGGTTGCCGAAGCTTCTGATCTTTTAGATAACACTTCCGAATACCTACTTTTGAGTCCGCCCAGGTTCATCTATAAGAAGCTGGAGCATGGTAACAATTTATATAAGAAACTGCAAATCACATGTGACGTAACACAACATAACAATACAATTATCAGGAGATGAGATAGCGAACGTGAACTTTCTTTACGACGACATGGTACACGTACTACAAAATACAATAGACTCTTGCATAAATTCCTCCACAGATCGAAACGGTTATGTGTTGGAACACAGGTTTATCAAATTCAGAGAAATAACGCAATGTAACGACTAATACGCAGTTCAAGGTCACTCAAGGTCACCGATTTGGTACCAATCGAAAGCTTATATGCAACTTCCTATTAGTGATTAATACTAACTTAGCTTCTATCTTGAACCGCGCGTTCGATAGGTCCAAAATCACTATATTCGTCCACCCCTCTAGTGTTTAACTCCCCCAACGGAGGGGTTCCTCTGGGACGATCTCCATAAATTTTTACCTGGATGTCAACAGTTGACCAACATACCAAACAGAGTAAAATATTGCCGAAAATTTCAATCGCCTAAGTAGGGCGCACGAACGTTACAGACAGACAGAAGACAGATAGCGAAAAAACGGCAAAGTAGCATTGCCTCCAGCCATCTCGTGGATTAGGGCCAGAGTTGTCCATGAGTTGGGTTGACCGCGGGTTGCGTTAGGTTCGACTGTGTCAAAGCCCAAAAGTACTATATTTTTTTATGAGAATTATACTAAATCGACCAAAAATTTGATAGATTGCATGACATACTGACAGTAGTTGTGACGCATACTCGGCTTGATCATTTAGTTTTTTATTGTCAAAGCAGCGCAGTTGCGATCGTCCAGAAACACCCGATGATAGTTCTTACTGACAGACTTCATTTGTAGATCATGAGCAGTTTGTTGTTTGTTACACTGTGTTGGGTTGGGTTGGGTCCAAATGTTTCATATATTATTTGCGATGGGTCGGGTTGGGTTAAGATACTGAGTTCATGAGTTGGGTCCGGTCATGGAAAATGGACCCACGGACAACTTTGATTTAGATTATCGTTTTGAGTACGTAATAACGTGGGCGGGTAAAGTCACGCGCGGCAAGCGCATTATACATACCTCATGCAGCTTTGCGTCGCAGCGGAAAAGAGGACGTTGCTTCGCGACGGGTGTAAAAATGCTGCTTTCAGACGAGAAGGGAGAAGACGGAGGGGAGGGAGGCGATGGAGAGTTCCATCGCCTCTTTAGTCCTACTTTGACCATTACTTATAACGAGCCGCTGCCGTGAGGACAACGCACTCATTCCGCGAGCGCTTGGAAGCAACTGAACGACCGTCAATTCACGCCTTTCTCGGCTTTATTTAGTGTTATCTTGTCAGTGCTCAGTCCACGTTGACAACCGGAATTTGCTGTTATTGGCTTTGCAGTCGCCTCTTAATCTACAATTTTCGCACTCGAGCTCGCTCAACAGAAAAAAAGCCTACTGAAATGGCCTGCAGGTGCTAACAGGCTCCATTTGCACGAAGAACGCAGTGTACTGATCGGATCTTCATGAAATTTTTACCAAAGATGTACATTTGAACAAGAAAGATACCATTCAAGTTTGGAAGTCATTCGCCACTGGATCCGGATATAGAAATTTTGCCAGATATTTAGGCATTTTTCAGCATTTGGCTGATGTCTCTGTAAACAAGAGCTCGTCTGTTGCTGAGACAGCTGCGCAATGTTGCACAACTCGAGTAGTGAAAAGATGGGGGTGGGTCAGTTTTCGGGAAAAATTGAAAGAGAAGCGCACGTCTCTGGTCATAAATCATATAGTGCCAAAAACTAGAATCTTTCGCCAAATTTCTGTTGCAGTCTCTGTGGGTCTAGTTGCCATTTTAGGTGAAGTGACGCAGAATAGCGGCCATTACGCGGTTCAGGGTCACTCAAGGTCGCCACTTTCGGTACCAATCGAAAGCCTGTATGCGACATCCTATTGGTGACTACATGCAACTAACTTTTATCCTATCTCGTACCGTTTCTAAGATGTCGTGGAACATAGGTAGGATCATCTTCAAGGTGGCCACGCTGACATTTCGTTCTCTGCACGGTACGGCGCCGCCTTACATGACGTCTCAGTTTACTCGCGTTGCTGACTTGCCCAACCGGCGAAGGCTGCGATCTGCATCGTCTAATCAGCTTGATGTTCCGTCCTTCCGCCTGCTAACTGTCGACAGTCGTGCCTTTCCGATTGCTGGTGCTAAGGTCTGGAACACCTTACCAGATGATGTCACCTCCGCTCCGTCCCTGTCAACCTTCCGGCGCCATTTGTAGACACACTTATTCCGCTGCTGTTACAACACTCCCTGATTCTGCTCATCTGCTGTATTACTCTGACTATAGTGGTCCTCGTGGTGGCGTTGCTGCTTAGCTCACTCTAAAAATGTCTGATGATGATGATGATGATAGGTCAAATTTCGCTGTCGACAGGGGGGGGGTGCTTTTCTATAACGTAGTCGTTCGAAGTAAACCCCGAAATTCAGGAGTCAGAACGGCGCAATACGGCGTGAAGAAACTATAGAAACATCGTTCTATGGTAGGCTATCGTGCAAAGCATATCTCGATATCTTAAAGCGTTCGGGCGTGACTCACGAGTTTGACAGATAGATGGACGGACAGAAAATATGTTAGCACATGCCGCGTTTAACGACACTGCGAGGCCAAAAACTGATCGGATCTTCGTGAAAATTTTACGATTGATAGTGTCTTTATAGACAAGGAAGTCCCCGTTATATTTTGGAAGTTATCTAAATCCGCTTTGGTTGAGGTATGTGCTTTGTGTTTATCAAGCTTTTGTACCGTGTACACTATGCCGAAAGATCATTTTCCGATGTCGTATGCGCCAGTCAGCATTACTGCAGTTTATTTTCGTTAAGAAAACTTACTGTGCATCGCTAAAATGTTGTCCGCTGGCACACTCGTATCGAAACGGGTTATACTATTAAACGATTTTTTCCGTCTTATAACTCATCGTGCTAGTTATAATATAATTTCTGGCACAAATATCATGTTGAAATTTCTATGCAGTAATCATCATGCGGAACGTCAGATAGAGGAGGTATGAAAAATTCATGATTTTTCACGATAACCTTTGTCATTACTGAGCAATTCTGCACAGTGTAATGTTTTCGTTAAGGCACAAAGATCCTGTTAAATTCAGGGTCACTCAAGGTCGCCACTTTCAGTACCAATCGAAAGCCTGTATGCGACATCCTATTGGTGACTACATGCAACTAACTTTCATCCTATCTCGCACCGTTTCTAAGATGTCGTGGAGCATATGTCAAATTTTCGCTGTCGACAGGGGGGGTTAACCTAACAAAGATTCTGTTAACGTTTATCTGTCTGTTTTTGCGATTTCGCTACTCAGAATCTTGTCAGTTCATGAGTCAGATCAATGACTGGAGCCAGGAATCGAGTTGAGAAAATGGATTGGTTGGTTGTTGAAAAATATGGCCGAAAATCGTTCTCTCATTGACTAGAGGTATCGCTCTAACGTGTTACACTGTAATTATAAACAGACAAGCGATATAGTTCGTTGTTGCAAAATTTACTCTAAACCTTTGAATTAATAACGCCGAAACGACACAAAGATACGCAGCGGCTTGACCATGCACTGGTTAGAATCAGAACAGGTGCAGAGCATACTCGCTGTCCAAGCAGAATAAACGGATAAATGAATAAGATTAAAGGTTTAACCGGTGTAGCTAAAGCCAGGGTAATTCGACTCATCGTTATGTCGGTTCAAACGGAGTTTTCTATTTAACTGAAGCCTCACTCGCATGAGATATTTATGCTGGTCAGTACTGATCTGGATACATAAGTCTGAGTGTAATCCATCCACGATTCCACGTGGAAATGTTTGCATGCGATTTTTATGGCTTCTCTTCAACATAATTTAAACGGCCCGTCGTCGTATGGAAAAGCACCTCCTGGACTTCCTTCGGCCGCCGCATTGCTTGGATTATGCGCTAACTGATGGATGATATGTGCACCTTCATCATCAGTGAACTCAAACCAGAAATCAGAGTTTTACAGCTGTCATTTCCGAATTTCCAATACGACAGTTGCAAAGCCTTGCACACCACATATGTCCCGCGTCGCGGCAGTACCAGCATCACGTGCGTGCAGGTGGAACGTGGTCTGCCGACAGCCCAGCCTACAATTAGGTCTGCAGATTGACGAAATTGAATTGTGGCGACACATCTTTGCCAATTTTTTCTTTACGACACGCCCGGTTTTAAGCTAAGGTAAACAGCGGTAGGTTACCCCAGAGGTTTTTTTTTGGTAAAAACTCGTCCTAGTTAGCAACCGATTGAGGCAGTTGTTTTTTTGTAGCATTATATAGGCAAAGCTGTTTGCATGTAATATAAGTTGCGTCCTGTCAACTTGTACAATAAAGGAATACAATACAATACAATATAACAGACCCATTGGGCATTCAGTCGCATCTGACTGTAACAGTATATCTAATTTCGGTTTTCCACTACGAGTGCGAAATTCAACGTCATGATAGTGAAACTGACAGATTTTTGGGCTCCAGACATACAAACCTATTACACACACGTGTAGGCCTATAGGTGACCATTGTCAATTGTGATATAAAATATTCAAAATGACTACGCAGTAAGTACGTAAGTAAGTAAGTAAGTCGCCCGAATCCCGTGAAACGTCTCAACGGTAGCGCGCGGTCGAGAACAAGTGCGTCTTCATTGAACATATGAAAGCATTCTGTGACAGCTGTGCTGCTTGTAGTGCAGGCGGCAGACTGTTCCAGGTGGTGGTCGGTCCACTGTATTGTACATTTCCAAAATAGCGGACATAACCGGAAGTAGTAATATCTCAACACTCTGAGCACTCAGCAGAGCGTTGAAATAATTATGTTTTGAAGTAATTTACACGCGGTCAGTCAAGGAGGTTTGAAGACAACTTTACCAAGCCGATATGCAAGCATGATGAAGAATTGTATTTTCTACACGACTGGTAGAGTTATTTCTACTTCCGGTTCTTGGCCGCCATCTTGAATATTCAGTAAACAAATAAGACTCGACGCCCATAACGCCACACCGTCGAAATGGAGCCTTCGCCGCGAAAATGCATTTGGTCTCGCTATGACCTCGACTTTGACTTTCTTCTTGTGAAGAAATTATTTCAGTAGCGGTGCAAAAATTTCGTGACGTATACGTCACCAAAAACCGTTGCCGGGACAATGGTTAATAAATGTGTTGAAACTGAATAATTTGATATTTTATGTAGGCCACTGTAACTACTAACTACAGCATTACTAAACGCTACATGCCTTGACAGCGTAGCCATGGCTTAACCAGGTATCATCAACGGCCATTCGATAATGCAAAAATTCGGTGCAAAAATTTTGAAAATCGGTTAAGATTTGACAAAGTTACAGAGAGTTTAAAGGTGGGAACTTCTTCGAGACACAGTGTATAAGCTTAATACGGTACAGGCCAAGAGCGTTGGATGTTCATGCAGTAGTCCGGCATTGTAAAAGGCCGCGTTAACTTACTCAGCGATGCATGAGCAAGGGTACGATCCTACGGAGCCCCGCTAGTACCTGTGCAACAAATATTTCTTATCTGGTGGCCACCAGATATTATCTGATCCAGCCGTTTGCTGCATTTGCTGCAGACATTTTACAGCAACAAATCGCCGAATCGTACCTTCTTGCTGGTGCATCGCTGAGTAAGTTAACGTGTGTAACAGACTTAGTGCTGTACCGAGTTACAAGCTCAACACATTGGGAAGAGATGTAAGTATCCGCATATCGTCCCCTCGGACATTCCCATTAGCTACCACTACTTAAACATTTTGCTAATGATAGCAATTTTAGGTTATCGTTGAGATTAGGGTTACGAATAAGGTTGGCAGTGTTTCACGTTCAGGTAATGGTAGTTAAAGGAAATGCAGGCTTGCCGTATTATATGGATATGGATATCCCCTAACATGGATATATCTTTATATCCATTTGTCCGGACGACTGAAGATACGATCGTGTGGTCTTCTGCATCAGGAAGGAAAATCATTCTAGTTTCTATGGAAGTAAAGTTTATTCGGATATCAGACTTAGGCCATGCTGTGGATATGAATATGTGATAGTGGTATTTAATTGGTAATATCACTAATTCGATATAGTGACATCAATAATTTGTGTCTGCGATGGAGACGCAGACAGACGCAGACTGTTGTTATTGCAGATTCTCTATTCTTTCTTATTTCTTCTTTTTTCTGTTTATTTCACTTTCCCACCAAAATCTGTGTTCGCTTCTCCTTTCTGGAAGCAGGCGCGATCGAATTAAAACTTTGACACAGCTAATAGCAGAGTGGTCTTTATTCGTAGTTGTTTATTTTATTCCATAATCTGACCTAAGGTCACAAAATTACAGCTTTTCAAAATTATGCTAAGCACTACAGCGAGGCAGTCAGCACAGTACAGTACAGTGTTGCATGCAGCTAGCGCGGTCTCTGCCGTTGCATGCCTTGGACTAGCCGGCACCTTGAAAGGATAAACACGCTGACGTCGCCTGCCAGTTCCACGCTCTTAGCGGACGGACATGCGACTCACACGCAAACAGAGCTTCTCTTCTTCAGAAACTCTGGAATATAATCCACTTTTGAATAAAACTTAATTCCGTTTGTCATAAATTATTGTGTATATCGATATAGCGATTGCGATTCGATATCAATACAATATGGAATCGTATCATATCGGCCGCCGCAATATCGATTTCTGATATAGCGTCCCGCCCACTTTTCGTTCTAGGTGGACGACTTTACATTCCTACGTAGTACATCTTTGTAGATGTACTAAGAGTTTCGAAACGATTATGCATCTAATTATAAATTACTAAACGATTTACATGCTTGATTGCAAATGATATTTAGGACTTTCTATTAAATAATAATAATAATGTGAACATTTGTATAGCGCGACTTAAACAAAATTCCTCAGATGCGCTCATGGCTCAAACAAATACTGTTTCAGTTTTTGTCCAAATGACAACAGTGACTGCGAGTGGAGTCGCAAATCGGTCGGAAGATTGTTCCAAATTGTTGCTCCAGTGACTGCGAAGTTCCTTCTGCCAAGTGTAGTTTTTGTCCCAGTGACAGCGAGGCAGCCGGACGCAGCAGATCGAAGATGTCGTCGGCTCGCCACCGAGGTGACCGGCACACAGTCAGCAGCCAGGTATGGTGGCGCCAGTCCGTGCAGACACTTGTAGACCATCACCGCTAGCTTGTAGACGATGCGCTTGCGAACCGGAAGCCAGTGAAGTTCGCGCAAGACTGGCGTAATGTGGTCGAACTTCCTGGTCTTTGTCGTGACACGAGCTGCGGCGTTCTGAACAGCCTGTAGCTTCTTCAGCAAGCCGTCGTTTATACCGTACAGTAAACTGTTACAGTAGTCTAGACGGCTGCTGATGAACGCATGCACAAGCGTCTGCGTTGTCTCTGTAGTCAGTGATGATCTGACCTGCCGGAGTTGACGCAATTGGAAGAAACATGACCGACAGAGCGATGTAACGTGGTCGGACATGGTTAACTGGCTGTCGATGGTGACGCCGAGGTTCGAGGCAGACCCCGAGAAGCTGACTCTGGCGCCCAGCAGCTGTAACTCCTTCACAGACAGCTTATTCAGTTGCTGCCTGGTTCCAAGCCACAGCAGCTGCGTTTTGTCGGCATTCATCTTCAGCCGGTTGCT
>Ga0209255_1000385_pt1 | contig 10435 bp, 7 predicted proteins | sample WorMetvaBAHAMAS2_FD_187394 | JGI IMG/M metagenome (GOLD analysis project Ga0209255, IMG submission 187394) | Marine gutless worms symbiont microbial communities from Max Planck institute for Marine Microbiology, Germany - Olavius vacuus... | ecosystem: Host-associated > Annelida > Digestive...
AGCCTTAACGTTAGTTTTAGGGTTACGGTGAAGTTTAATATGCGACATAACGAATTATCCATAGTTATGTAAACACTACAACAGGCAAGCTCCGCCTGCAAAACAAATCGCACCTGGGAAAAAAATTTCGCTATTCAGAGCGTCATACAGTGAGCGATAATTAGGCCTACAGTTGCCATTACTCATTGCGTAGATATATTAATAAACCCCTCTACGAAAAAGTAATTCCGGCACCAACCGTTTGTGTAATTCCAGCAGTGCCGAAATTACCTGGGCATCTGTGCCGAAATTACCAGGCACCGTTGTAGCACCGTAAAGTACAAGAACAGGGCTAAAACGCAGTGGCGCAGCTGCTGTGGGTGTTGTTAGTGTCCGAACACCCAAAAATTTAGGTCGGGGTGTCCGACACCCCTGATATTTGGGTCGTTTTGTGACTTGTAATTGAAGTTCGTCTTCCGTAAACCTCTTCAACACCGCTATCACCATTCACAAAACAAACCTTCCCGGCGCCTGGATATTCCTTCCAAAAATCCCCCGCACATTTTCTCGTGAAAATCCCCAATGTCAGCTGAGCATCAGAGCCCATGGGCTGTTTGTTCTGTTTTTATCACCCATGAAACGTTGCCGGACGCATTCTGTTTTTGGCTGTCCATGCGTGCGTCCGTGATCACACTGTATAGTTATTACAAGTTTTTTAATCTGATATCTTATAAATCGCTTAATTAGGCTGTTGAGCAACTTGAGCACCCATCGAAATATGCTTACGTTTTGCAATTTTCTCCAGCAAAACCGCTTGTGTTTTATTTTGCGTTGATGCAAATGCTATTGCTCTCATTAGAGCACTTTTCAGCCCAGATGTCGTTTGGCGGAAAAGCTGGCCCCGTAACTAAGTAAGTAAGTAAGTAAGTAAGTAAGTAAGTAAGTACATTTGTAAGGCGCACTACATCTAAAAGTAGGTCACTAGGCGCCGCGCTCTTCAGCCAAGCAATTGCGTTTTCAGTAACCGGCGAAACTCGAAAAGCGTACCGTACCCACTAGGGGAGCTTAAGCGCTACCCATATTTCTATCAGTGGCGCCCCCACACCCTATATCAGTGACTGGGGAAACGTGGAAATAAAGAAAGTAAGGAGAAAAAGGAAGATGAGAGGAAAGAGGGAAGGGAGGACCCACGGAAGTTTCTAAAGTCGGGGGCTTGGAAAGCTTACCATAACGTCGTTTTCCGTGCATCATTGTCGGTCCCCCAATACATCTGAGAGTCGTCTTGGCGCCGACAGTAATAGAGTTATAAGACCGCGACAGCAGCACCGTGTGCCGACCCGATTCGGTCTCGAAGCCCGTCCGTCGCTCTCCCGGCCGCCACCCTCCCGGCCGGGTCCCCGTCCGATATCTATGCGGCGCACGCGCGATAGGTCGGTTTTATACCGCGAAATATTGTTGCAATTGAATTCGTTCAAGTCGCCAACTGATGGGCTCTCAACACTCGCCGGAGATCAGCAACAGCCTCCAAGGGCCTCCAGTCACAGGCTAAGCCAAGGGTTTTAAAGTGGCGGGATCAGGCTGGAGTTTGGAGTCAGATACCATTTTTGCGAGATTCTTATTTTCTAATTAGGACTTAATTAACCTATCTGGACAGAGTGTGCACCGTTTTGGTGAGGCCTCCACAATTTTTGTACCGTAAAAACTGATGATCTTTTATTAGTCGTCATTATTTCAATTGATACACTTTACCAATTTTTACGTTTGCCTTGTGGTGGGGCCTCCAGTGCACCGGAGGAGGGGGGAGGGGGGGGGGATCCGACCCTGTTTCTACTTCGCTCATTTATATAATCGTTTCCTCGTGTAGTTGCTTAATATTCATTAAAGAGAGGGGCAATAGAAATGGAAAGAGGTCGAGGAAGGGAGAGAAGGAAAGTAGAAGAAGAAATAGATGGAAAAGGAAGGCAAAGAAGGCGATTGAAAAGGTGGAAAGTGAATTTTCTGCGTTATCACTTCTGGAGCTTGCATCACCAATGCATGTTGATGTTGCAAATAGTATATCATTTTAACTATCTTCCGGTTGGGTCGACATTTTCAAAAGAGCAAGGGCGCCTCTAACAGAAACTATTTGACAACATGGACGTAGCCAGGATTTTTACTGCGGGGACACTCCGTTGTTACTTCAAATGGTGCTGACCTTTAGTCATGTCATCGGTCCTAATTAACCATTCCACATCCTCCCCCCGCTCAATAAATAAAAATTTGAGTTATCGCCTTTAGGATGTGTATTTACAACTTACCCCCTAAATTAAGCCCTCACAAATTTTGAGTTCTAGTTGACCGGTTGTTTTTCGGGCAGTGTCGCATAAAACTGTGCAACTCGATAGTTTTTGGGGATTTTCAGCATTTTTCCGGCGTGATGTTTTGGCATTTTCTGCTCTATTTGGCAGCAAAATTTATTATGTATAGAGATGAGCAATGACAACCCTATTTATTTGACAAGCAGACAGACGAACGGCAGGACAGATGTGGATGTTCATTTTGTACGACGTTGTACGTGCATGTCTTTTTGAATTTGTGTGTTCTCGATCAGGCCTACCTGACTGCATTATGTCCCAATAAACATATTCATATAATGTCTCATGTGTAAAAAGGGTTAAAGATAAGAAATCAAATCACTCTGGTCTGGGCCTTCATGTCGACGGACTACTGAGTAGGAGGGCCAGCCGAGAAATATTGATAGAGATGAGAAATGAACGGGCACAGGTTGACGCCTGTTGACGTCACAGTTTGACATCGCTTATTGCCTTGCCTCGTCTCGCTCGGACGTCATTTGACGCCAGTGACGTCAATCATGACTCGATGGTGACGTCAAGACGCCGCAATGACGTCATTGCTTCACGATTAGCCGCGAAACGACATCGAATGACGTCAAGAATTCGCATCACGTGCTTCCATACTTTTAAACTTTGTTTATTTGTACTTAGGACCCACTGCAGTTTCCATATCTGGGCAAGAGAGCCGGGACTGTAGGAGCGACCACCCAGGCATGTTTTTGGTTTGCAGTTTTTAGCGCAGGTCGTTTGACCGCGGCAATGTTAACAGCAGTTATGTCCGTCTGTCCGTCCGTCTGTCCGTCCGTCTGTCACACTCATGATCACGATCAAACGGTTGAGGATATTGAAACGCGTTTGCACAACACGATAGAGCAGTTATTATGAAAATTAAATCAAACACAATCAACAACATTTACCGTGACGTTTCGGTCTCTATCAGAGGCCTTCGTCAGAAGAAAATGAAACTAATTCACGTCCGTGCGACTTAATCTCATTAAACAAGTCGCACGGACGTGAATTAGTTTCATTTTCTTCTGACGAAGGCCTCTGATAGAGACCGAAATGTCAAGGTAAATCGTTGTTGGTTGTGTTTGATTTAATTTTCATAATTAATGTTTTACCAACCTAAAGAATATGTTTAACGATACAGCAGTGTTTCAGAGTGTGACAGACAGACAGACAGACAAACGCACAAACAGAACCGCAACAGCGTGGTCTAACGTTCAGCGCTACAAATTAGTTAAACTCGCGTTTTAACTGAACTAATTTTATCTAGTTAAAATTTAATGTTACTAAAAATTAGTGACACTATTAGTTAGCAACTTTTTAATTATTGTAACTGTTGCCCATCACTAACCAGAGCCAGTAGCTGTTATAACTATTACTTTGACCCTTCGTCTTAGTTTCTGAAGACCCTCATAATATACGTAATATACGCGCACTGTATCCGCTCAGATGAGGTCATAGTTCGTATATACGCTGTAGAAATATTTCACGAAACAAAGACGATAATCGCCGTTAGCACCTATTACGACCATCTTACCGTACATTAGACGTAAACCGAAACTGCAACTGATGGTAAATTAAAAATTTCGCGGCTAAATTTGATCTTAAATTTACGTGCAATAACTGACGTGTACATCGCAGTCAGTTTGTCGATATGTAATATCTGAAATCGGCATTAGTTCTGACATTTAATAACAGCATCTTTTATAGTGCGCCTAGTGCGCTGCTTATAGATCGCCTTACACACATTTTTACTTACTTACTTACTTACTTACTTATTTACTGTAGGTCCATAAATTCTCTATAGACTACGAAATGTATGAAGTTTTCTCTGACCAAGATTAACACCAATGGCGGTTTTAAGAGGGGTGGGGGATAATTAGGTTTCATCTTCCCGCCAACAGTAGCTGTAACCGACAACATAATAATGCAGATAATGCAAACTTTAAATTTGAAATTGTGTTGTTGCCACCCACCCCGGCATTTAGCTTGTCACGACATTGGTACTGATTAACATTGCAACGTATTCGCAGGGACAATGTCGCAATGTTTACATGACGTTATCTCCGAGTTATTTTCACTTCGCTTGAAAAAATCGTCCTCGTCCTGATTGGGGGTTTGGGATCCCCAAATCTTTCCTTCCTTGGAGATATCAAAAGTTCAATAAGAAAGAAAATAAAAAATGATATGACATTTGCTATTGTGAGAAAGTAAATTAAAGTAAATGTCGAGAGCGCGATTACGTAAACACCTCTAATGAGCTAACGTTTCGAATGTCCGGCGAACAGGTACGTCTTCCGGAGCCGGCGCAGACACCCCCGAACCCCTAACCGGGGGGGAGTTCACGAGGGTAAAATGACCCCATCACGGGGTGAAATGTCCCCATTGGTAGTGAAAGGCCTTATAATGTCGGTGTAAAGGAAGTGTTACACCAGAAAGGTCTAGGTAAAGAGGCTCATAGACATGAACTTGCTGGAGAGTGACCACCAGAAAAGGTCGTCAGATTGAGGGTGACGACTAACAAAAGGTGGTCAGAAATTGAGAGTATATTCCTGCCCTTTTGGGTCCTTATTCACGGCACTGACGTCTTCAGGACCCGCCTAAATTGTTCCGAGTCAGCAGCTGGATCCCGCAGATGATCAGGAAGTGAATTCCAGACCATTGGTCCGGCGACAGAAAATGCACGGGTCTTAAAGGTGCGGCGGTGAACTTGCGGAATGACGGTTGATGACATCTGGCAGATCGCACATGCCGGCGACCAGAAACTTCGGCGATTAAGGATTCAGTGGATTTCGGACTGAACAGTTCTCGGAACTAAAATGTGACTGATTCCGTGACGCCTATAGCTGCATGCAGGGTTCTATGGTGGCACTTCAACGTTGTAACTATTACAGTATTATTGTTGCCACCGCTATTACCATATACAGCCGCTGTTGCCGTGGCTGCGGACCCGGAGATGGTTTATTGCACAATATCGCTGGCCGGTCGTTGCACAGTTTCCGCGCTTTACGGCTGCGAAGTTCGCTGTCGTCGACAACGTCGGGGCCGCCGCTGCCAGTGAGCGCGTGTTACAAAATATTTTAAACCATGTCAAGGGGGGATTGCCCCCTCCCCCTCCGCTCTGGATGCGCCACAGTGAGCGCGTGTGACATGGTCTGCACAGGTTCACACTCTCGGCTCTCGGCAGTCTGTTGCTTATCTGACGGCGACACGATGACAGTTCGCGTGTCGACGCGACTTGTCGTTTGATAGACGCGCGTCGATACGCTCCGACAATAAAACGGAGGCGTGCGCGGATTCTCCGAAATACGGTCCGCAATCGGTCCGCACGATTTTCGATACAGAGGATCCGTGCCGGGACTGGTTCGTTTAGACGACGTTTAATGGAGAAATTCAGTGCTAAATCCGATGCCTGTAACAAAACGAATAAGCCTTTGGAAACCTTCCTAGCTAAATAAACAGCAAATGAAAGATTAAATACGTCAGAAAATTGGTAAAAGGTGCTAAAATCACGAAAAGAACTCTACTATGATAGGACTATTGCGTTCGGCAGATAACTACTGTACTCTGATCGAGGTAGATATCTATCACAGAACTGTTTCACAACACATGACTCGTTGTGCCATGTGCCAATCAAAACTTCAACGTCTAGTAATAAATATAAATTTTTATTCATTTATTTATTACGCACAAGTTCAGTACAATACACATACAAAAATACAATACTAAAATAGTAAAAATACTAAAATACACGGTTACAAAAAGCATTCCAAACAGAACACAATGAATCTTTGATAGCATACTCTGAACATAGATTAATGCATTCATAATACACAACCGGCAGAGAAGCTAGCGTTCTAAGTACTGGATTATCATGATGTTGAAGTTTCCTCATAAAGATTAAGCACCGTTCATTTATAGTATATGACAATGGCCAAATATTCATAAGCAGTTGTCACTAAACGTACTCGACCCTAAATACGTCGCCCGCGCGTATGGCGTATGCGTGTTAAGGTATCCGCGTTATTATAGAGGCCTGCACGAGTCGGCGGCCTGCGGGCCGGGCTGCGTCGGGCCTGACGAGGACGGATCAGGCCGAAAAATGGGCCCGTACAGACCTGTAATACGCGTATGTACGTCATAGGCCTGTTAAGTGCGAATATTTTACTTGTCTGCGTGAATGTGCGTACATGCACATACTGTATTCGCGTACTTTATTCCACGAACGTATAGGGGAAACTATTTTATTTACAAGAATCGCCATAGCAGCCAGTTGATGACGTCGCAACGACCGAAGCGAGCCACAGGCACAACATGACGCTCTCATTGGCTGCAACAACATCCGATACGCTGCCACAATCCTGCAAGACCTGTAAAACCGTATTTATTTTAGCTTTACTGCAGTTGTGCGGACGCGTTTACAGACTCTTGTCAATCGCAGAAAACGCCAGAATCGCATACTGTTCCATACGGCGGGTCCATAAATACAATACTCTGTTGCCCTGTTAACGTCCAAAACCCTTGACAATTAAATAGCCTGCTTCCCGTTAATGCAGACCGTAGCCAATTCCGGGCCACCGGTAATTCCCGGTTCGAAAACGCAAATCCTCCCACCCGCCAAATAAAAAATTCACGAAAATTTTCGTTAGGTAAAATACTTGATTCTGCACAATGCAACACGATAAGCACTCAAACCAGCACCAGTTATTGGAAACAATTACAACTGCAGTAATAATCTTATTCTTGAAATCTCCCTCCAGTGTCACCGATAGCTACATGTAGGTCTATCGGTCCATGTCGACACTTACCGGCAGCTCCATCGCCGTTCCAGGCCGATGAATGTAAAACCTTAGTAGATTACCAGTTACAACGTATCATAGCTGCAGCAGAGCTGGAAAACCTAGGTTTTTAGAAAAAGTTTTTAGGTTTTTAGGTTTTTAAGGTTTTTAAAGGTTTTAAAAGTTTTTTTAGGTTATAATGTACGAAGACCGGACACAAAATTCTGACCCAAAAATTCACGAAAAATATCTCATACATGATAACCCTTCCTTCTGCCACATCATGTATAGCCATGTGCAGACTATAGAATTTCTATAAACACAACTAATAAGACTGAAAGGCAACAATTTTCTGCTGGGACTGTGAGCCTAAAATCTGGATTTTTAAGGTTTTTGTAAAAAAAAACCTTAAAGCCTGAAATTTGGACTTTTGAGGATTTTGTTTTTTTTTGTAAAAACCTAAAAACCTAGGATTTTTACAACCCTTTTCTGCAGCTCTGATCTGCAGTGGCGTCACTAAGGTCGGTGTCACACAGTGCGGAAGCTGACGGTGTCACTTTTACCACAAAAATGTGATGACCTGATCGTTGGTCCAGTGTTCTTGTAAATTCACCCACAAAATATTCATTCGGGTGTCACCCCCCTGGATGGTGTCAGCGGGGCGGTCCGCCATCCCCCCTCCCAGTGACGCCACTGTCAGATCTTATCCTAGCGACCACATTTTTGCAACGATTCGACCATACGAGTTTGGGAAATTCTGTGCGACAGTGCGAGGTAAATTGTCCATTCACCAAATAATGAATTGTTATTGACGCTGTTCAATAATGTTTCAATACCGACATTTGAAAGGTAATTAAACGAATCGCTAAGAAAGTTGGGTCAAGGACATCAATCAAGGTTTTGCTCAAATGTACAGTAGGCCTAAGCCTATATCGTGCAGTCGTGCTCGTAATGTATCGCAATAACACTAAAATGTCATAATCAACGATAAAATTAATACAAAAAAAACAAAACTCCAATAAATTCCCGTAATCCTTGCCAGAATTTCAGAAATTCCCGGGAATTCCCGCTGTGAATTCAGCACAAAAAAATCCCAGGAATTTTCGGGAATTTCCTAAAGGGAATTATCGTTAACCTTGGTGGCTCCATAGACGATGTCGGATATTTTCAACCAGGAGGTAAAGTTTCTAAAGACACCAAGCCGCTATATTCTGCTACTGTCCTTTCCTTGAGAGCTTCAGACGTGTTTTGCAGTTGGCCGAGCTCAGAGTGTGTACGATTCCGACCATCAGGACTGTTAGATGTCAATGGATTTTACTACAAATCAACAGCCACCGTGACGACCAGCCCTACTGGATCACACTGTCCAAAATGGGTCTTCGAATCTCAACAGTTCACGTGACTCGACCGTATTGGGGTTGGGGGCACATGCTCCTGTGGGTGTCCGCTGTTGGTCACGCCGCTGAGCCGTGCAACAAACGGATCCGAATTATCGGTCCGCGTCCGACCGCGCAGTTTATCTCGCCGCAGTGATGGTGGATATTTTGGTTAATCACAAACAAGGTTTGATAATGTCTTTTCTCGCAAAATGTAATATACGGACAGCCTCTGTCATCACCGTGTGATACAATAAAATCATGTATATGGAATACTTTTGTTGCTAGAGCCAGGGGCGCAACCACGGCTGAAAAGTTAAGGGGGGACCAAGGTTTGGGTCCCAACACCAGGGCGCTTGTGCCCCGCGCCCGATCAAAGGCTGGGCTGGGTGTTGAGTGCGAAAGGGTGTCGTCCCCTTCCGTTGTGAGGAAAATTTTTGAAAACTCAGATGCTAAATCATGCATTCTGGTGACACTTGCTGTGAAATTTCTTGCTTTTTGAAAATTACGGCCAAGAAGTTGGGGGACCAATATATTGTTGGTCCCCCAGCCTAAAAGTTGGGGGACCAGTCTCCCCCGGTCCCTACGGTTGTTGCGCCTATGGCTAGAGCGGTGAATGCTGGACATAGTGTTAGAAGTCAACAGTTGTAACTTATGTGTAACGATGAGTTGTAAATGTTGTGTGGTTTTTGTGTCTTATTGCGTTCATTGTGTGTTGTATGTATCCATACCGTATTTGCCGGCTCTGGTGTAATAAACGAATATATAGTCCGCCTACCGCTCGTGGATATTGAAATTTCTGCGGATCGGAATCAGCGAGTCCGCATTCCGCGCACCTACGCGGTGCGCAATAAACGCGGCCCGGCGTGTCGGTGCATTCCCGGGCGGCATCGAGTCGCGGCGAATTGTAGCTCGGACAATAACGCACCGGCGCAATGATCTGTTCCGGACTATAGTCAGGATTACGAATTGTTTCGCCGGAATTAAGACACGCTTTACTCGCGAAGAGAGGCACTGCGCTGCGGTCCGTTCTCAAAATCACCCGCGACGCTTTTGCATTTTACAAAACAATGCGTCTCGTTTTCTATTAGCACTTTCCTCCTTAGACCTTTTGCTTTCCTAACAGACTGATTCCACGGACTCTCGGACCATCTAATGACTTTACTCTGCTCAGCGGCTGGATTTGTTTGCATGGTGTGTTAGACTAAGCCGGCCCCTAGTCGGTTTTCGAACGCACTTTACATGTATATCACTGCATTTTCATTCATTCATTTCAGTAGGTTGTGTGTAGAATAGGGGTAGTCAGGGGCGTATAGGATACCCCTATTTTCACAGAAAAAAAGTTGTTATGCCCAGACCGAGCGAGAATGCCGAATGTGAAAGTATTACAGAGAATAAATGAGAAACAGCTGCATTTTTTGCAAGGTTGGGCCTATTACGAAACAAAAAGTAGATTTTGCTTGTAATTTGCTTTGAAAGTTCAATGACGATAGTGCGCCTAATTTATCGTAAGGTAAAATGTATGGTAAAAAGAGCAAGGGGATCCAGACGGATGTGGATTGATTGATGACGTGAAAGTTGGCCCAAGCTGGACATTAACGAAAAGAAAAAAAGAACGGCTAAAAGTGGATCAAAACACAAAATTAAGTGAAGAGCTCAACCCTGTATAACACGAGAAAACACTGTTATGCACAGTGTTGGCCTTGATAATGTCAGCTTTTATACAGTTGTAAGTTATAACTATTATGTAACTATGAGTAGCCCCTGCCTATGCCACTGCTTGTTTTACTCTACACCGTGTCCGGAAAAAAAGGTGCCACTTGATTTTTTGCCGTAACTTTGCCGAATCCTAACCGATCTTCAAAATTCTTTCACCGTCACACTCTGCAGTAAATTTGCAATAAATAAATCATTAAATATCTTACCATAATTTACCCGCGTCGCTACACTACCTTGTAAAACT
>Ga0209255_1000386_pt1 | contig 10424 bp, 8 predicted proteins | sample WorMetvaBAHAMAS2_FD_187394 | JGI IMG/M metagenome (GOLD analysis project Ga0209255, IMG submission 187394) | Marine gutless worms symbiont microbial communities from Max Planck institute for Marine Microbiology, Germany - Olavius vacuus... | ecosystem: Host-associated > Annelida > Digestive...
GCCGTTTTATGTGTGTCATGAACGATGGGCCTTACACGTTGTTATAAAACGAAAGTTTTTTTACATTTATTATTTTAAAATATCAGAATAGAATTTATGTTGTTAACTTGAAACTGAAATGAAAATTATTCCATGTGAGCTGAATTTCCCAGGATACTGCCTCTATTATTGAGCAGTGGAGGAAAGCTATCCAAAGAGGAGACAGAGGAGTAGTAGCACCTAGCTGGGCCATGGCCATGACCATCGCGGAGATCTCTCAGACATGACAAAAAGCAGTGGGCGGAGCAGGTAGCTTGTGAAGGCGACAACCATCTTCTGTGTGGCGAGATCAAAGATGCGTTTGCCAACTTTCCATAACTGAGGCAGAAGTGTGTGACCTCACCAGCTCCAAGTCCGTAAGTGGAAAGTTGTTATCCGACAGCGAATCTGTGGTAGCATGGTGGCAAGAATACTTCAGCACTTTACTGAACTGGCCTTCACTACCTCCACCAGATGCCCTGGTATCAGAAGCCAGAGCATCCACCCCAGATCCTCTCATTGACACCTCCCCACCCACAGTCATGGAAACATACAAAGCCATGAGCAGGATCAAAGTGGGTAAGGCACCAGGACCGTGTGGCATCTATCCAGAATATATCCAGCATGGTGGAAGCAGTGCAATGCTTGCACTGCACAAGATCCTTGTTTGGGTCAGGGAGGATGAAGTTGTTTTAGAGGAATGGCACCAAGGCATAATAATATCACTGTACAAAGGAAAAGGTTCAAGATCAGATTGTTGCAACTACAGGTGAATAACACTGCTCTCTGTGCCAAGCAAGGTGTTTGCACACATAATTCTTTCAAGAATAAGACCAACTCTTCTGTCTTACAGACGTCCTCAACAGAGTAGTTTTACATCGTGTCACTCCACTTGTGACCACGTAGCTACCCTAAACATCGTCGCGTAACGTAAGCCGTATGGTCGCCCAACCTTTGTAGCATATGTTGATCTTCGGGCTGCTTTTGACTCACTGAGCAGACCCGCACTGTGGTCACCTATGACAAGGATGGGTATCCCAGACAAGTTAGTCAGACTGATTAGATAACCTTGTCAGCTGTGTCCGGGCAGTAGAAGTTCAAAGTTCATGCTTCAAAATCGAGTCGAGAGTCGAGTGTGTGTCAGAGGTGCATGCTGGCACAAGATTTATTTGCCACATACATGGATTGGATGCTGGAAAGGACGGTTGGAGAAGGCATGAATTGTTTGTCGTTTGGTTAGGACTCTTACACTAATTTGGACTTTGCTGACGATGTCTCTCCTGGCTGAATTGCTCGAATTCCCTGTACCTGTGCTGGAGACGATGGCAAGTGAGGCAGCATCGCTAGGGTTCAAGATGAATAATGGCAGAAGACAAAAAAATCAAGCTTTGGGCCATAGGGCGAATGTGCCATCAAGCATCACAGTTCAGAGTCAGGAGGTTGCAGTAGTTGACTAGTTTGTGTACCTTGGCTTCCTCATCCATTCGTCAACCCAAAGCATCCCCTGACATCATCCGCCGCAGCGGCATCAACCGTGCATCGATGTAGAGTCTAAACAACTACTTCTGGAAGTCACGTATCTCTAACTAAGCTGAAGTTCCACAACACTTGCATCTTACCAATCTTCTTATATGGATCTGAATGCTGGGCAGTCACCAAGGTGGATGCATGCAGGATTGATGCTCTTGATCAGTGGTGCTTGAGAACACTGCTTGGACTCAAGTGGCACCAATTTGTTCACAATGATGAGGTGAGGAGGATAACGAAGCATCCAAATCTCACAGCGATAGTCCAGTCACGGCGTCATTCTTTGTTTAGGCATATTGCATGTATGGGTGACGATGCAGATGCCAAGATGATCCTAACGGCTCCCCCACCTGAGAACTGGAGGAGATCACCAGGGTGGGGTGCCCTCGCATCACGTGGTTGAACACCATCCAGCGACATCTGAGGACTCACAACCTCACATTGAATGAAGCAGTCGACCTGGCTCAGAACCGTCCTCTGTAGAGGCTGATGTCTACTACCTAGAGGTGCATGCAAGAAAAGAAGAAGAGCTGAATTTAGTAGTATTAATGCTGTGAAATGTACCTTCATTTGCATCAAATTTACAACGTGAACACATGGCCTCAGTGCGCTACATGTTTACATGTGATTCTAGTGTCATTTGGTACAGCTGATGGCGAACATCGGTGTCATTTTTGCTGTGGCAAGTTGTGGCTGATATACGTGACAAATATAAATGTAAAAAACGACGTTTACAAAAACGGTTATAGGCGACTTAGTTGCACGTCAAAAAACGCAGAAATTCACCATTTTGTCAGATTTTTAATGTACTGTTCCATCACTACAGGGCCAGTAGCATTCTACTGAGCACGTAGTGATGATACAGTACATAAAAAATCTGACAAAATGGTGAATTTTTGCAGTTTTACACGTGCAACTACATCGCGTATAACCGTTTTTATAAACGTCGTTTTTTGACGAAACCTCCAAAAGGCACATCCTTGGCTGATTTCACGCGTTTTGAGCCATTATGCGTGCTAATCCGTTCAGGGGTTTTTCCTCTAGGCGTGACCACAAAAAAAGAGGACACTACAAAAAGTCGTTTTTTACATTTATATTTGCTGTTCTTTATTTTCCTGTATGCCGAAATTAAATGCCTGCAACATTCCGTAACCTACCATGGCAGAGTAATAGTACGTTTGATTGTTTTACTAGAAATACATTCTGTGGAACGTGGCATCTGCCCCATAGCTACGTCCACAATGAACGAACTGTGCCTATAATTATGGCCGGATGCATGACACATGCATGAAACGGATACATTTCCACTTCCATCTAAAATCTGACGTCACCGTCGTGATCCTCGACCCCGATTTCCTATAAGATGCGGAAATTTTGGCAAGTCAGCCATAAATAAGGGTGATACTGCATATTTTTCATTGCGGATACGCGAAACGGCTGTATTTCCACTTCCGGTCTAAAATCCGACGTCACCATCGTGTTCCTCGAACACGATTTCTTAAAAGACGCGAAAATTTTGGTGATTCGCATACATTTAAGGCAGATATAGGATTATGGTACTTAATATTTGCATGGATTTTCAGGACCTCTTGGCCTAAAATGGGGGTTTTGGGGGGCAAAATAGGGGAAGGGATGGTGCGATATTGACCCCTAATGAATTCACTCTTACTTTTGGGGGTTGTTACGACTGTGAATTTTAGTGAAAATCAATGAAGAAATGCGACCATGAGAGTGCTCGCAGATGGACAGATATGGTACACTGATAGACGCACTGACAGACTGACAGACACAAACCGATTTTATAATCTGTCCCATGCTATATGCTATAGCTATGGGACAGATAGTTAGCGTGATTGTTACTACACTTTTGTGATTCACAAAATGGCCAGACTACCCGGTACATTGACTCATTGGGTTACCGGTAACTTTATTTATCTCTGAATTCGCCTTAACTGCCCATCACTAGGATTAACATTGCACTGTTGGCTGTTCAACACGTGACGTCATTATGACATCAGTGACGCAATTAACCGTTAACGAAAACTTCAATTAAAACCGTGATTAAAACCATTATTTATACTTTTATGAATTGAATTACAACCAACATCACATTGCATACATGTCTTTTTTTGCTGTTTTAGATGCACAACATTGATTATAACACTTTCGTATAAACTGTCTTTCTTGTCTTACTTTTTGCTGCTTTAGGCCTATCAATGCTCATTCGGCTGTTATCACAGCAGAGCTCGGTAGAGCGGTAAAGGTCATTCTTCAAGTCAATGGGAACACCCAATTTTCGGGGGTCCGCCTCCCCAAAAACTATTGGGGCAATAAAGATAAAATCTGGCATAAACGATTACGTCAGGGAAGGGAACCCACATGCAAAATTTGGTAACATTCCGATTACTAGGGGCTTCTCCCTATATAGGTGAATATAAACTTTCAGACTTCTGTCAATAACTTTTAAAATTTTTTTTAATGTAATGCTAATATTTGAACAAGGCTACAGATGAGACCGCTGAACCGATTTTAACGCGCAGTATCTCAAAATGCGTGTCTCCACGGGAGGTGCGTACCTTTGGGGGTTAAAACAACAATTTCGCAATTTTAGGGGGTCAAAATTCCCAAAAACTCCCCAAAATTGGCCCAAATAGGCATTTCGCAGCCAAATCCGCGAAGTTGTGAAGTAGCCATATATCGTTCAACGATGAAGATATTCGCGTCAGATTTAACAGACAGATAGAAAAAGGGAAGAAATATCCAAACTCTGCAAAATTTGGTCAAAAAGGGTCATGTGGGGGTCATGTGACCCACTTTTGAAATTTTTGGACCCCCTAATATCTCTGGAACGGTTGATGCTAGAAACTTCAAATTTGGCAGTGAGTTCTAACAAAAAATCCAAAATTAGGTCAAAAGGGGTCATGTGGGAGTCACGTGACCCACTTTCGGAATTTTGGGACCCCTAATATCTCGCGAGCGGTTGAAGCATAGATAATTGTAAAAAACTTAGTTCAAGATAGAGTGTAAAGGCCAGACCTATAAAACAGCAGAGAACATATGTCATTTCGCTATGAGCTCGCTTCTATAGGTCACAGTACAGAAAAGGCACAGGACCTCGTGACATAGCAAAATGATCTGTGCCCTTTTATAGGTCTGACCTTTACACTCCATCTTAAACTAAGTTTTTTACAATTATTGCCTACAAAATCATTTCCCGCACGTTACTCAACCACTTTATTAGCAAAATTGTACATGAATTGTTTTCTTTTCGACGTGAATTTTTGGCAAATGGACCACCTAGTCTTCGCCAAATTCGCTTAGGCTATTTTTTGCCTAATTTGCTTTTGCACATGCGCAGAAACAGTCACCGTTGTCCTTCTGGCATTAACATTGTACAAAATTAAGTTTTCCGTACCCGGTTTCACACATAACCTGAGTTTTGGCTGGGGCTACTTTTAGTGCGCATGCACAGAAACGGCCATAAGACTACTTCCGGTGTAAAAGTCGACCCTAAATTTGACTTCTCCCTGCCCGATTTCCTATATGTCAAGAAATTTTTGAAATTGGACCACAATTTCATGTATTTTCATGTATAGACATAGTAATAGGCAGAGATGTGTGTATTGTAAGCCAATTTTCTGCTGTGCATGTGCAGAAATGGCCAGAGTTCTACTTCCGGACACATTTTTAACCCCATATTCGAATACGAATTTTGTTGGGGCTTTCGCGAAGATTTATACATGTTTTGAGCGACAAAGGGCTTTCGTAATGCAGAATTTTCAGAATTTGGGGGTGGGGGTGGGGGTGGAGTGACCATTTTTGATGAAACCCCCAAAAGGCACATCCTTGGCTGATTTCACACGCTTTGAGCCATTATGCGTGCAAATCCGTTCAGGGGTTTTTCCTCTAGGCTTGACCACAAAAAAACGGACACTACTAAAAGTCACAGCGAGGTTATATTTCTCCTATTTGCAGGGAATTCCCCGCTCAACCAAATTTAACTAAAATTGGCCTCTGAGTAGGGGTCGCTGAGATACTCAACCATACCAAGTTTGGTAACGATTGGTCCATGGAGTACAAAGTTACGGAGGGTCAAATTTTGGTGCTACGTGTGATGTATTTGCTGTGCAGTGTTCGTGGGAGTAGTGCGGTGGCAAGGCCGTGTGTGGTCTCTTGTGTCTCGACTTATTTCTCAACGTAACTCTGGTGAAAGTGAGCGACCTAGTGCACTGAGTGCAGAGCAGCTGCACCAGGTTGAAGATGAAGTCTTCAATGCACGCAACATTGCCTTGAAGGAGGTCAGTGATTGAATTATGTTATCTTCATCAGTTGTCTTGAGAATAGTGAGATGAAGCTTTAGTTGTGGTCTCTGCCTATTACTATGTCTATACATATCTGTCTGTGTGTCGTGGATTTTGTTAAATTGGTTTGGATTTTGTGGGTATGTAAGCTTAGTAGCATCACAGTTTATTTCATTTCGCGAATGCTATAGTTGCTACAGATTCCAGCCACTTGACTGCATCATCTTCAGCTTTGTGAAGTTGTTGTAGTCAGCCATCAAACTTTATCAATGGACACACGTCCACGATATGGCTCATAGTTTGCTGCTGGCCACAGTCGCATGTCCGTGATTTGGCAACGCCCCATTTATGGCATGTCCGAAAATGGTTCAGCAGAGACCATGACTGACAAGGGAGATCCAAACCAGGCTGTTGGATAGTAGGGTCAGTTGACCACAGAAGCTGACGGCCAGTCCTCTCTCCATTGCGCAGTTGTGTCGACAGGTGTCATGTCTGACCAAATTGGGCATCGGGAAGTAAGCCGAGGAGTTGGATGATCCAACACATCAGCATAAACAGGCCAGTTCAGATGGGCTTCAATTATCTGAAGCATCTTGTCGCGTGCTGCTTTGCGGCGAAGTGAAGGTGGAGGCACATTAAAGAGGACCGGGAGCCATGAGACCGGGCTGGAATCCAGGCAGCCTGAAATAAGGTGCACGGAACTGTGAAGTTGAGTATGTAGCTGGATCTTGCCCACGCTGGGCAGCAGTATTCTGCGACTGAGTAGCAAAGAGCCAGAGCTGACGTGCGGAGAGTGCTTGCGTAGGCACCCCCTGACATGCCTGCAAGTTTTGTGATTAGGTTATTATGCCTCTTTAGCTTGGCAGCAGTGCATGTCAATTGTTCCCTGTATGACATGGTCCCATCTAAGGTGACACCAAGATAAACTGGATATGGGTCATGCCTCAGTTGTTGACCGTTCATCTGAACATCCAGTTCACGACATGACCTGATGTCATGTAGGTGGAAAACACTTTCACGGAATTGGACGTGCTGCTGACAATATTTGGCAAGATGAGCAAGGTCAGTGGTTAAAGTGCATTCTATCTCAGAGACATTTTCCGCTTGGAAGGCATAACAGATGTCGTCTGCATAGATAAATATGCGGCTGAGTGTGACGGGGAGGTCGTTGGTATACAAGTTGAAGAGTGTTGAACTCAGGACAGAGCCCTGTGTAAGGCCATTCACCTGCCCGCACCAGGAGCTGACATCGTTCCCCATGTGGACTCCAGAACCGGCAATTCTGTAGCAGAAGCGCCACTGTGCGAATGCACGAGAATGGGAGACACTTGGATAATTTACAAAGAAGGCCAGTGTGCCAGATGGTGTCATATGCAGCCGTTACGTCCAGGAATACAGCACCAGTTAACTTACTGGATAAATTATATGGTACTCGTGTCTGATGGCTGCATTTATTATGGCCGCCATGCATATTCATGGAGGCCATTCTGTTTTGCTGCTGTTCTTTCTTTTTTTTCGACATACCATCCTCAGAGGTCACTGCATGCCACATGTTTGGAAGTGAGCCAGATGTGAACAGTGTTTTATCCAGCCTCCCATCACTTGCAGGGGAAATCATGAAAGTTGGAGGGACACACATGGCGATGGGGTCCAGGAGCAGAGCCCCTGGTGGGGAGTCAGGGGGCAAAGCCCTCCTGAAGCTGAAAGCCTTGTAGCTTGTGGGCTTGCCCCATCGCTTGCAGGGGAAATCATGAAAGTTGGAGGGACACACATGGCGATGGGGTCCAGCGGCAGAGCCCCTGGTGGGGAGTCAGGGGGCAAAGCCCTCCTGAAGCTGAAAGCCTTGTAGTTTGTGGGCATCCCATGGAAGCAGCAAAATTGCCCCATTCTCTCTATTTTGCAAACTCATTACACATAGGCCTACTATGCATATTTCATGTGTTTCATGTGGTGACGTTTGAAGTAGCATCAATGTGAAATGTACAGTATTGTCACAGTCGACAAAAAGTATATGGTAATAGTGTCCGAATTTTATCATGATTTGGGTCATGCACCTCACCCTTTTGATGTAGCTGCAAGAAATGCTGAGCACAAATCAGGACAGACAATAAACCAGGCTTCTTCTTCAGGGACTTAAGAATATGTCAAACTCACCATTTGGCAACAGGAATATCAAGGTTCGGATTTGGATCAGCCACCAGGAAGTGCAGATAAACCGAATGGGTACAAATGCTAAACGTACTACATATTTACATAATCGCTTGCTTCGCTCACAATTTTTTTTCTTCAAAAATGTACTCAGAATATGCAGAAAATGTTTATAATGTGGAGCATAATTTTAGACTGTGCTGAGAAATTTTTTGGGGGGAGGGGGAACTGGAAACATTGGGAGGATTTCCTCCCAAAAGGTGCCTGGATAAAACCATGGATGTGAAAATGGGCGTCTAACACTTGGGGGTCCATCCCCTGAAACATGGGACCCAAAACCTGCCTATTTTTGGGTGGTTTTGTGACAACATTGCGACTTACGTGCAAATATCTTTGGAAAAAACGAGCTATAGAAAAACGGAAATACCAACCTCGTCGTGCCGCGTTCACATCAACGAATTGGCGACAGAGCTTTTTCTGTTGCTGCACCACGAGCATGGAACAGGGTACCGACGGAGCTGAAACCGCTGCGATTGACGGACTCGTTTCATAGTGATCTGAAGACATTTCTGTTTGATTCTGTTTACGGGCACCAGGATACGGATTGACTCTGTGATGCGCCCTCGGTCTTTTAGTAGGGAAGTGGTCAGATGGAGAGGAAAGAGTTGTGGGGTGTGCCTCAGTTACAGTTACCATTTCAAACCAGAAAGGGTCAGCTACATTCTTCCAAAATGTGGTGAACTTTCCCCCACAAATGGCTGAGATAACATGTAACATTTTGATCCACTGTCGTGGTCATTGCAACATTTGGGGGTCCATCCCCTGATGCATGTTCACATGGAAGTCACAAAATACGAGTTAACGAAACTTTGCAACATCTTTCTAAGTGGGCCAAACTTGAGAATGCACGTCCATAATTTGGAGGGTTTCATCCACCTAAAACGTGAGGCCAAAAAATCGCCGATTTTTAGTGGTTTTACGAAGATGTTGCAACTTAAGCATGACTGTCTTTGGAACAGAACACACTATAGACAAAGAGAAAAAGGTTTATAAACTGTGAAGGGTCTGCTACATTCTCTCAAAATAAACAGCTAACTGCATGTGTGGCGTTCAAGCAGGGGTGGTCGTCAGATTGTGGCTGCCCTGCATTGCTATATGTCTAGATGATTGCTATGCACTTACATGTATCAGTGGGAGCTGGGCAATCTAAGTAAATCTGGGGAGTGGCTGTTGAAGTAGTTCTATGTGCATGTGGAAGCAGATTTATCTCAATACATGGTGATTTGTAATTACCAGCACTCCTAGCTTGCAACGGTGTAACGTAATCAGTATGTGGTAAGATAAGGTAAGGTAAACGTAGATTTGTTTAGCGACTTGTCATGAACACACCTCTAAGGCGCTCAGGTATGGCACACGTTCTCAACGGATCTCAGAGTTTTACCTTTTATGTGGTATATATGTGTAAAAATTTCCAGACCGTATTGATGCTTGTTGAGATGATGTCTGTCAATGTGCCTTGTGCTGGGTATATGTAGGTGACATTTCACATGAACAAGACGTTCCTGCTGAATGCTGCGATATCAAGACTTCACAGTTTGACTAACACACTCCTGGTTTGTGTTGATTCAGAGTTTCTTCGCTAAGACGTTCATTGATTATGCTGGGTGGGTGTCTGCTTGATGACTAATTTATCATGATTTTTTACGTTAAATTCTTGTGAAGAAGAACTCATGTCTGTCCTGTTTCATTACTTGCAGTAAACATGCATTTCCATTTCTTGTGTTTGCAGAAAGTTCCACTGGAAGCTGTCGATCATAGTTGGCAGTTCGAGCGGTCATTGGCCGAGCTCATCATCATGATTTGTCCGTTTGCTCCAATGTTTGCATGTGAACTCTGGACTGGGCTTGCTACTGTTGCCAACAAGACGTCCCAGTTTGATTGGGTACAATGAATTGTTTAGTCAGCATCAGTGCCATCCAGGATGTACAAAGTATCTGACAACAACAGCAGCAATGAAGTTTACAGTGCTTTCTGTCTGTCAGTATGAGTCTGTAGCAGTTTTATGCCTCTGCCAACAATAGACAGTGGAGGCATTATGTGTACTAGCCCTATGGCCGGCTATCCGTCCGTTATCCATCTGTCTGTCCGTTAACACCTGTTTTAACACCTGTTTTATGTGATGCGATATCTCCGTACTTAGTGGACGAATTTCAGTATAACTTGCCACAAATGTTCGTTATGCGAGTGGGCATTGTTGGAAAGCTTTTCAAGGTCAGAGGTCAAAGGTCGTGGTCGTGACCAGACCAATTAACTATATAAATGTAAAAAACGACGTTTATAGAAAGGGTTATAGGCGACGTTGTTGCACATCTGAAACCGCAAAAATTTACCGTTTTGTCAGATTTGTAATGTACTGTTCCATCACTACAG